>Ga0207015_1167_pt1 | contig 14773 bp, 13 predicted proteins | sample Alteio_BWMinCont_53_FD_153486 | JGI IMG/M metagenome (GOLD analysis project Ga0207015, IMG submission 153486) | Enriched cells from forest soil in Barre Woods Harvard Forest LTER site, Petersham, Massachusetts, United States -... | ecosystem: Environmental > Terrestrial > Soil > Temperate forest >...
AGCGCCTCAAGGTCGGGCAGCACCAGTGCCGTCGTGCCACGCAACACCTGCGCCTCGCGAGTCGGCATATGAAACTGGCCGCGGCCGACGTTGACCCACATGTTCTCCAGACCCGCCATCAGGTAGGGATCGCGGGTAAGGCCCAGTCCCATGAGGTAAAATGCGGTGGCCTTGGTCTGATCGGGGATGGTCACATTGACGTGGCCAAGCTCGACAATGTTGCCAAGATCCTCAACCGTCCGGTCGAATCGCGGCGTCGCCACCATGTCGTTCATCCTTATCGTCCTCTTTTCCGGAGTTCGTGACTGCGTGTCATTGTAACCTGGAATCGACGCGTGGTCCACATCATCCCGCCGGCGGGACGCCTGCCTCCGCCACCGCCGCCCGCTGCCGATCCGCCAGCGCGACCGCATCGAAATCCGCGATCAGGCTCTGGAACAGCCGGCTCCAGTTCAACTCGGCGCGAAGCCGGAGGAACACGCCGCCAAGTCCGATCGCCGACCGATCCATCAGGACAAATTCGCGTGGCGGCCTGACCCCGCCCGTTCGCTTCAACCCGGCATGAACCTTTTCGGCGATGGCACGGCCGAACTGCGGATCGTCCGTTTCCTGAATGCGGCGCACCCGGTCCTGAGTCAGCGGCTCATACAAAAATCGAGCCCAGAGATTGAGCACATCCATTTTTTCCGACGACAGATCGATGAACCCCCAGGTCTCATACGCGTGATGCGCCTTGGCATCGTCGTTGTCGCGAACCGCTTCGTACAGGTCGATGACACCCCGCACGAACCGCGCGTCGAAGATCCGGATGGCGCCAAAGTCCAGCAGGTTCACCGAGCCGTCGGGCATGACCTGGTAGTTGCCGAGATGCGGATCGCCATGAATGACCCCATAGCGGTAAAATGGCACATACCACGCGCGGAACAATGCCTCCGCGATTTGATTCCGTTCCTCTTGCGGCGGATCCTCCGCCAGGCGTTGCATCAAGGGGCGCCCGTCGAGCCAGGTCATCGTCAGCAAACGCCGCGTGCTGTACTCGGGAATCGGGGCCGGCACATGCACGACCGGATGCTCGCGCAGCATCAGGGCATAGAGACGCATCTGCGCCGCCTCGCGTTCGTAATCCAGTTCCTCGCGAAGCCGTTCGGTGAGTTCCTTGTAGATCTCCTCGTGCTGAATCGCGTTATCCATCCGGTGGTAGATGGCCATCGCCAACCGCAACTGACGCAGGTCGCCTTCCACGGTACTGGGCATGTCGGGATATTGCAGTTTGCAGGCGACCTCCCGCCCATCCGGCAGAGTCGCGCGATGGACCTGACCCAGCGACGCCGCATTGGACGCGGTCTGGGAAAACGCGGCGAAGCGAGACCGCCAGTCCGGGCCAAGTTCGCTCGCCATCCGCCGGCGCACAAAATTCCAACCCATCGCGGGAGCATTCGACTGAAGTTGCGCCAGTTCCTCCGCGTACTCCGCCGGCAACGCATCCGGCACCGTCGACAGAAACTGGGCTACCTTCATCAGCGGCCCCTTCAGCCCACCCAGTATGGTCCGGAGGTCCTCGGCATGGGCCGCGCGATCGGTCTGGATGCCGAACATGCGGGCCCCAGCGATACGCGCGGCGATGCCTCCCACGGCGCCCGACGTGCGCGCCATGCGGCGGAGCTCGCCGAAGAAATTACTATCGGACATCAGGGTTCACGTCGTCGCTTCCAGTTCATCGATAAAGCCACCGATTATATCCAGCCCCTTTGTCCAGAACGACGGATCGGACGCATCCAGTCCAAATGGCGCGAGCAATTCCTTATGTCGCCTGGTTCCACCCGCCCGCAGCATGTCCAGGTACTTCGCCTGAAACCCGGGATGACCGGACTGGAAGACCGCATACAGCGCATTCACCAGGCAGTCACCAAAGGCATAAGCGTATACATAAAACGGCGAGTGAACGAAATGCGGAATATAAGCCCAGAAGACATTGTATTCCGCCGAAAAGTCAAACGCCGGACCCAGACTTTCAATCTGCACGTCGCGCCAGATTTCGCCGATCCGATCCGGCAACAGTTCGCCGGTCCTTCGCTCGTCATGGATTTTCGTTTCGAAGCGATAGAACGCGATCTGGCGAACCACGGTGTTCAGCATGTCCTCCACCTTGGAGGTCAGCATGAAGCGCCGCTGCGCCGGCGTGGCCGAGTTCAGCAACGCCCGGAATGTCAACATCTCACCGAATACGCTCGCGGTTTCCGCCAGCGTCAGCGGCGTGCTCGCCATCAGATAGCCCTGATGTCCGGCCAATACCTGGTGCACGCCGTGGCCCAGTTCATGCGCCAGGGTCATTACATCGCGCGTACGGCCGTGATAGTTCAACAGCAAATACGGATGCGCCGACGGCACCGTTGGATGCGCGAACGCGCCTCCCGCCTTGCCTTCCCGCGGCGGTACGTCGATCCAAGGTTTATCGAAGAATTCCTTACCGATACTGGCGAGATCCGGGCTGAACGCACCATAGGCGCCCAGTACTTGCTCACGCGCCTCGGTCCAACTGATCTTCCGATCGTCATCGCCAGGCAGCGGCGCATTGCGGTCGTAATGCGCGAGCTTCGGCAGCCCGAGCCATTTCGCCTTCATCGTATAATATCGGTGCGACAGCCTTGGATACGCATCCACGACGGCGGCGACGAGTGCATCGACCACCTCATCCTCGACCATATTCGACCGGTTACGATAACTCCCCGGACGCGGATACTTCCGCCGCCGGTCGATGATTTCCTTGTCTTTCGCTTTGGTATTCGTAATCAGCGAAAACAGTTTGATCCGCTCGTTGAAAGCCGCGCCAATCGCTTCTCCGGCGGCCTTTCGTAACGAACGCTCGGGTGAGGATAATTTCTCAAGGGCCGCGTTGACGGTCAATGATTCATTCGCCACCGGCACCCGCATTCCCGCGACGGTTTCGTCGAACAACCGGCTCCACGCGGATTGCCCGGTCACGTCCTTGTCATGCAGCAACTCCTCCACCTCATCGGAGAGTTGATGCGGACGAAACACACGCAAATCGCGCACCCACGGCCGGTACCGCTCAAATTCCGCATGCGCATTGAGTTCACGTTCGAAGGTCGCATCATCGACGCGATTGATCTCCAGCGTAAAGAAAATCAGGTGACTGCCGATCTCCGTCACCCGTTCATTCATTGTCTGATAAAATTGCCCGTAGACCGCGTTCATACTGTCAGACGAGAACAGCAACTGGGCGTAAGACATGACCCGGCCCAGAATTTCTTCGATCCGTTCATACTCCGTGATCGCCGCCGCGAGTACGTCGCCCGTGCTCGACGCGAGCTTCCCCGTGTAGCGATCCTTGAACGCCCGCGCCGCTTCGTCCGCCGCATCCAGATCGGCCCGCAGGCGCGGACTATCGGGCGACGAATAAAGGTCGGACAGGTCCCAAACCGGTAAGGTCTCGGCATTCATGGCTTCGGACATCGTGACGCGGTTCCCTTGGCTGCTGCGTTCCCGATAGATGTAGGGTAGGAAGCCGCCACGTCAAAGGTGTGCCACCCGGTCAAACAGACGCGGGCCAAATCCGCCTGGGGGAGGATCAGTGGAGAACTACCCAACCTGGCCGAACCTGGCCGCGATGATGTTCGACCTGGCCAAAAAATGGCCTCGCAAACCCCTTCTCCGCGCCTTCCGCGACAATTCGTGGCACAGCATCAACTGGGCGGAATTCGGCCGCATGACCGCGTCTTGCGCCCGTCACTTCCGGGCCCTCGGAATCGCGCCAGGGGATCGCGTGGTGATTTGCGCTGAAAATCGGCCGGATTATCCGATCGCCGAGGTCGCGCTGATGGCGATCCGTGCCGTGCCGGTGCCCACCTACACCACCAACACGGTGGACGATCACGCCCATATCCTGCGCGACTGCGGCGCGCGAGCGGCGATCGTATCGTCCGGCGCTCTGGCGGAACGGCTGCGTGCGGCAGGCAACAAATCCGGCGGCCTGGATCTGCTGTTGGAAATGGGCAGCGACGTCTGGGCTGGGATGCTCGCCGGCACGATGCCGCCCGATGATATTCAGGCCGACGCCGATCTGATCCCGCCCACCGCGATGGCCTGCATTATTTACACCTCCGGAACAGGTGGAGCGCCGCGCGGCGTGATGCTGCCGCACCGCTGCATTCTGTCCAACTGCCAGGGCGCGTTCGAACTGGTGCGGCCGTTGCGGCTTAAGGATGAAATCTATCTCTCCTACCTTCCGCTTTCGCACAGTTATGAACACACCGTTGGCAATTTCTTTTTCGCCAGCCTCGGTTCGGAAATCGTGTATTCGCGGGGCGTTGAGCATCTCGCCGCCGATATGCTCGCGGTTCGGCCGACGATTCTGACGGCCGTTCCCCGGGTTCTCGAAGTGATCCGAAGCAGGGTCATGACGCAGGTGGCCAGGCAACCGCCGTGGAAGCAGCGGCTGTTCAGCCGAGCGCTTGAGATTGGATACAAGCGATTGGACGAGATTCCGCTGTCGGTTGGCGAACGGCTCTTCGATCCGATCCTCGACCGCATCGTTCGCGCGAAAATTCGCGACCGGTTTGGTGGTCGCATCAAAGCGGCGGTTTCCGGTGGCGCGCGGCTGGAGCCGGACGTCGGCCGGTTCTTTCTCGCGATCGGCCTGCTGCTGCTGCAGGGTTATGGCCAGACGGAGGCCGGTCCGGTGATCAGCGCGACGCCGCCGGAGGCAGTCCGGATCGACACCGTCGGGCCGCCGCTTTTGGGGGTGGAATTACGCCTCGCCGGCGACGGGGAAATTCTGGTTCGTGGCGATCTGGTGATGGACGGTTACTGGAACCGGCCGGATGAAACCGCATTGGCGATCCAGGACGGCTGGCTGCATACCGGCGATATTGGAACGATCGACGATCGCGGGAACCTCCGCATCACCGATCGCAAGAAGGACATGATTGTCCTGTCCGGCGGGGAGAATGTTTCGCCGGCAAAGATCGAAGGCATGCTGATGGCGGAGCCGGAGATTGCTCAGGCCGTGGTCGCCGGGGATGGCCGTTCCGGGCTGACCGCACTTTTGGTCCCGGCCGAAGGTCACGATGAGGTGTCGGTTGCTTTGGCCCTGACGCGCACCAATCACCGGCTTTCGGTCACCGAGCGAATTCGCCGCCACGCCGTGGTGGGAGGGTTCACCGTCGAGAACGGATTGCTGACGCCCACGCAGAAAATTCGCCGGCTGCTCGTGATCCGTGCGAACGCGGACGTGCTGGCGCGGCTGCATGGGTAGGAGGATGGGTCAATCACGGCGGCGCCGGTCCCGTTTGTCGTCTTGGCCCGACTTGATCGGGCTATCACTCTCGCCATCGTGTTGAGGCGGATGGCCCGATCAGGTCGGGCCATGACGGTGAGGGGCGGCCATGACGGTGACGGGCGGCCATGACTTTGAGAGGCGGCCGTGACGGCGAGGCGCGGCCCTGCCGTCCGATGGTTGAGACCGCCGGTCTCACATCCCCAGCGCACGCCGATATACATCGAGCAGCGTTTCCAGTTCCTCGACCTCGGCGGCTTCCTGCTTGCGGATACGGATCAGTTGCCGGAGCGCCTTCACGTCGAAGCCCGCCGACTTCGCCTCCGAGTAGATGTCCTTGATGTCGGCGCCCAGAGCCTTGCGCTCTTCCTCGAGCCGCTCGATCCGATCGACGATACTCCGCAGCCGATCCGCGGCCACGCCGCCGGTTTTCAGCTCCTCACGGTCAACCGGTTTCGCCGCCATCCCACCCCCTATCCTGTTCTGGAAAGCGGGCGGGGATAGCGGGCGCCAAGGACCGGGTCAATGACCGGGATGCGATTTCGCCAGACCGGCCTTCTGCTCCGCGGTCGCCTCTTTCTGGTATTTGGCCTGCCATTCCTTATAGGGCATACCGTAGACGATCTCCCTCGCCTCCGGATCGGTCAGCCCGAGCCCTTTTGTCTCGGCGGCCTCGCGATACCAGCGGCTGAGGCAATTCCGGCAAAAACCGGCCAGATTCATCAGGTCGATATTCTGCACGTCGGTTCGCTCGCGCAGATGCTGCACGAGGCGGCGGAACGCGGCGGCTTCCAGTTCGGTTTGGTCGGTGTCGGTGGCGGGCATGGTATTCCTCCTGTCCTCGCGGGTAAGTTGGTGTCGATGATCGCAATTCACCATAGTTTCGCCGCGGCCGGTGGGAGATAGCAAGCGATGAGCTTGAACGACGCGCGGGCCCGGGCGGTCTTGCGCCGGCTGTTCGACACCGCGGTGGCAGCCGCCGACCCGCGTCGGGTGCTCGCGGCCCACTTGCCGGCGAAACCCACGGGCGGGCGATGCGTCGTGGTCGGGGGCGGCAAATCGGCCGCGGTCATGGCGGCCGCCCTGGAGGACGCCTGGCCGGACGTCTCGTTGGAAGGCACCGTGGTGGTTCCGTACGGCCACGCGGTGCCAACCCGTCGCATCGAAGTGATCGAGGCATCGCATCCCGTGCCGGACTCCAACAGCGAGCGTGGTGCCCGGCGTCTGCTGGAACGCGTCCAGGGCTTGCAAGCGCGGGATCTTGTCATCGCGCTCATGTCCGGTGGCGCATCGGCGTTGCTCGCCGCTCCCGCGCCGGGACTGACGTTGAGCGACAAGCAGGCGATGAACCGGGCGCTGTTGGCGTGCGGCGCGAATATCGGCGAGATGAATACGATCCGGAAACATTTGTCCGCGATCAAAGGTGGGCGGCTTGCGGCGGCGGCGGCGCCAGCCAGGATTATCACTCTGGCAATCAGCGACGTGCCGGGTGACGATCCGGCGGTGATTGGGTCCGGTCCCACGGTTCCGGATCGCACGACTTTCGCCGACGCCCGGGCTCTGGTTGAGCGTTATGGAATTACTCCACCGCCCGCCGTGGCGGCGCGGCTGCGTCAGGATGGTGATGAAACGCCGAAGCCAGGCAGTCTGCCGCGCAGTGATTTCCATCTGATCGCGACGCCGATGATGGCTTTGCAAGCCGCCGCGGCCCAGTCGCGCGATAGTGGTCTGACGCCGCTGATCCTTGGCGATGCACTCGAAGGCGAGGCGCGGGAGGTAGGCACCGTGCACGCCGGCATAGCTCGTTCGATCCGCACGCATGGCGAACCGGTCAGGGCGCCCGCGGTTTTGCTTTCCGGTGGCGAAACGACTGTCACACTCGGAACGAACGCAACCGGAAGCGGCGGCCGCAACACGACATTTTTGCTCGGCCTCGCGCTGGCGCTGGACGGAGCCGCCGGGATCTGGGGCATCGCGGGCGATACCGACGGGATTGATGGGATGGGCGATGTCGCCGGCGCGATGCTCACACCAGACACGCTCGCGCGGGTGCGGGCGAAAGGCCTCGACCCGCGCGTCATGCTCGCATCGCACGATAGCCACGGATTTTTCGATGCAGTCGGCGATGCGATCCGGATTGGCCCCACGTTAACGAATGTTAACGACTTTCGTGCCATTCTGATCGCCTGAAGGGATATTCCATGGCCGCACGTCCCAAACTGCGCCGGCGACGCCGCACGAAAATTATCGCCACTCTCGGGCCGGCGAGCTCCTCGCCTGAGATTCTGGCGCGATTGTTTCAGGCCGGCGCGGATGTGTTCCGGCTGAACTTCTCGCACGGCACCCACGAGGATCACGCCAAACGGTTCGCGATGATCCGCGACCTGGAGGCGAAGTTCGACCGCCCGATCGGTATTCTTGCCGACGTTCAGGGGCCAAAATTGCGCGTCGGACGGTTCTCCGGCGGGCGCGCGCATTTGCAAACCGGACGGCCGTTTCGCCTGGATCTGAACGCGACGCCGGGTGACACCAACCGCGTCAACCTGCCGCATCCCGAGATCATCGAAGCGGCGACAATCGGCTGCACGTTGCTGGTCGACGACGGCAAGTTGCGGCTGCGGGTTGTCCATAAACGAGCTGACGCGTTGGAAACCGAGGTCGTGGTCGGCGGCATGATTTCCGACAATAAAGGCGTCAACGTTCCAGACATTGTGCTGCCGATCCCCGCTTTGACCGAGAAGGATCGTGTGGATCTGGAGTTCGCGATCACACACGGCGCCAACTACATCGGTCTTTCCTTCGTGCAGCGCCCGCAAGACGTCGCCGAAGCGAAAACACTGATCGACGGCCGCGCCTGGGCCATGGTCAAACTGGAAAAGCCGCAGGCACTGGATAACCTGGATGCGATCCTTGACCTGACCGACGCCGTCATGGTCGCGCGCGGCGATCTCGGCGTTGAATTGCCGCCTGAAGAAGTGCCTTTGGCGCAGAAGAGAATTGTCCGGCTGGCACGGCAACTCGGCAAACCGGTGGTGGTGGCGACGCAAATGCTGGAAAGCATGATGACCGCGCCGGCGCCCACGCGAGCGGAGGCCTCGGACGTGGCGACCGCCGTGTTCGATGGCGCGGACGCGGTGATGCTGTCGGGCGAAACCGCCGCGGGACAGTATCCTTATGAAGCCGTGAACATGATGGACCGCATTGTCGCGCGCGTGGAACAAGACGCGGGGTGGCGGTCGATGATCGACTCATCGCGTGGGCTGCCCGAACATTCCGCGGCTGGCGCGATCGCCTGTGCCGCCAGCCAGGTCGTGCATACGATCGGTGGGCGGGCGATCGTGGCATTCACTGCCTCCGGCAGCACGGCGTTGCGCGTGGCACGCGAACGTCCTGACTCGCCGGTGATCGGATTGACCCCTTTGATCGATACCGCACGGCGAATGGCGGTGATCTGGGGCGTGCATGCCGTCGTCGTGCCGGAAGTTCATTCGATGGGCGAAGCGGTGAGCCGTGCGGCACGCGTTGCTCTGACGGAGGGCTTCGCCGCGCATGGGGAGGAGATCGTTGTTACCGCGGGTGTGCCGTTCGGTCAGGCGGGAACGACCAACGTGCTGCGGGTCACGACGGTTAAATGAGGTGCGATCACCTGAGACTGAAGAATAAGAAGGCGTGAATTCCGCTCAGGGATAAAGCCCTGGTAGGGTTTCGTACTTGAAGATTAATCCGCGATTCATGCACACCGTCTCGGTCAGCCATAATGAAAGTGGAGCGAGGAGTAAACGATTAATATCAACGGCCGAAAGAATGACGTACGGTTCGCTCCCTCCCGTTATGGTCCGGCTTGACCGGACCATCCGTCAAAACACCATGTACATGATATTGGAGCCGATGGTCCGGCCAGGCCGGACCAAGACGAAGGAGGCGACCGAGAGTCATTCTTTCCGCCGTCTGATATAATACCAGCACGCTTAAGCATTGACGTACGCCACCTCCGGTCGTCATGGCCCTCCCCCGACTTGATCGGGGGAGGGCCATGACGTGAATGGCGAGAGTCAATGCCTAAGCGGACCAGTATAAGTGAGCTGGCACACGCAATCGTCACGACAATCCGCGATGACATACCGATAAGAAAAAACATTAACACAAAGACACTAAGACACAGCGCAGCCTCAGGCCGCAACCAAATGGCAGCGAAGCAACAGGGTGATATACCGCGCGGCCGAAAGAATGACGTACGGTTCGTTCCCTCCCGTCATGGTCCGGCTCGACCGGACCATCTGTCAAAACACGATGTACATGATGTTGGAGCCGATGGTCCGGTCAGGCCTGTCCCTGCGAAGGCGGGGGCCGGACCAAGACGAAGGAGGCGACCGAGAGTCATTCTTTCCGCCATCTGGTGTTACCTCAGCATCCAACGCCGGGTCATCACCATTCCGTCGATTCTATAACGAAATATTGGGACGAGAATGGTAGTTAAATCAGCAGCATAGGAGAATGTTGGCGAAAAATCGTCGCAGACCGCGGTGATTTGGAAGGTTAGTAGTACAGAGAAACCCACTAGTCACACACCGGATATTTTCGTCTCTGTGTCTTAGTGTCTTTGTGTTAATGCTTTTTCTTGCGTCGTGCCAACAAAGCCGAGGATCATGGCGCACTGGTTGTATAAAGCGGGCCGGTCACGCCAGGCGGCGGCCCGTCGCCGCATCAAAAACATGAATTTCCTCAGGTGGAATCCGAATGTTCAACGCCTCGCCTTCCGGCGCTCTGCCCGCGAGTTTGATCACGACAGCGGTCTCGCCCGGTGCGGCGAGCCGTCCGTGGACCAGGGTCTCAGACCCGAGGGGCTCGATAAGATCGATCCGAACCGGCAACCCATCAGGATCAATCCGAATATGTTCCGGCCTGATACCGATCGTGAGAGCCATGCCCTCAATCCCCTCACGCCGTCCATCGACGAAACGCAACAGCGGCCCGGCCTCCAGCTTCGCCGCGGTTCCGGCATCGGTAAGAAACCCCGGCAGAAAATTCATCGCCGGCGCACCGATGAAGCTGGCGACATAAGTATCCGCCGGACGATCGAACACCTCCATCGGTGTCGCCAATTGCGCGGGCCTGCCTTGATGCAGCACCAACAATCGATCGCCAAGCGTCATCGCCTCAACCTGGTCGTGCGTCACATAAAGGCTCGTCACGCCGAGGCGTTTTTGCAGCCGCCTGATCTCGGCGCGCGTTCGCACCCGCAACGTCGCATCGAGATTGGACAGCGGCTCATCGAACAGAAACAGCTTCGGTTCTCGCACGATTGCCCGGCCCATCGCGACACGCTGGCGCTGACCGCCCGAAAGTTGCCGCGGCTTCCGGCTCAGGAGTTCGGAAAGACCAAGCAGGCCCGCCGCCTCATCGACGCGCCGGGCGATGTCTTCACGCGCCAGACCTCTGATGCGCAGCCCGTACGCCATGTTGTCGAAAACCGTCATATGCGGATAGAGCGCGTAATTCTGAAACACCATCGCGATATCGCGTGCCGACGGATCCACGGACGTAATGTCTCGCCCGTCCAATGAAATTTGACCGGAAGACGGCGTTTCCAAACCGGCGACGATCCGCAGCAGGGTCGATTTACCGCATCCCGACGCCCCGACGATCACCAACATTTCCCCGTCGGCGAGCGACAGATCGATTTGCCGCAATACCTCGGTCGTGCCAAAACTTTTGCGCAGACCGTCCAGTTCCAACACGGCCATCTATTTCTCGACCTCCGTCAATCCCGCCACGAACCAGCGCTGCATCAGCAGGACGACCACCACCGGCGGCAACAAAGCGAGCATCGCCGTCGCCATGACAGCGCTCCAATCGGTTTCCGTTTCAACCGCGACCATTTTGACAATGCCGATCACGATCGTGTCGAGCCGGGGATTGGTCGCGACCAGCAACGGCCAAAGATATTGGTTCCAGCCAAAGATAAACAGAATCACGAACAAGGCCGCGACATTCGCGGCCGACACGGGCAGCACGATGTCCCACAGAAAACGCAGCGGACCGGCGCCGTCCATGCGCGCGGCCTCCACCAGTTCGTCGGGGATCGCCAGAAAAACCTGACGAAACAACAATGTGGCAGTCGCCGACGCGATCAGCGGCAACCAAAGACCCGTGAAAGTGTTGATCAGTCCCATGCCAGCCATAACCGAATAAGTCGGGATGATGCGCACTTCCACCGGCAGCATCAGGGTAATGAAGATCAACCAGAATGCGATCTTGCGCCCGGGGAAACGGAAAAACACGACGGCGAACGCCGAGAGAACCGAAATGATGATCTTGCCGATAGCGATCGCCATCGCCATGCCAAACGAAATCATCAGCATGCGCGGCACTGGCCCATTCAGAACGCGCGTATACGAACCAAAGCCCTCGTGTCCTGGCAAAAATGAGAGGTCACCTCTGGCGATCGCCGCCGAATCCTGGGTTGAACCAACGAACACGAGCCACAGCGGGGCGATAAACAGAATCGCGCCCAGAACCAAAATCGTGTGAGCAACCGGATCGCGGTGCGGGTTCATGTCGTCTGCCGCCGGCCAAGAAAACGAAACTGCATCGCCGTCAGTCCAATCACGCCGAGCATCAGAATGACTGACTGCGCCGACGACGAACCAATATCCAGATTGACGACGCCATCGCGATAAACCTTCACCATGAGTGTTTCCGTCGCCTTACCGGGCCCGCCCTGGGTCAGCGCCTGGATCGTCCCAAACGTATCAAATGCCGCATAAACAAAGTTCACGACGAGAAGAAAGAATGTCGTCGGCGCCAGCAGCGGAAAGGTGATGGTGCGGAACCTGTGCCATCCCCGTGCCCCATCCATCCGCGCGGCCTCCAGCACCGATCGAGACACCGACTGCAATCCCGCCAGGAAAAAGATGAAGTTATAGCTGACCTGCTTCCACGCGCTGGCCAGCACGATCATCAGCATCGCCTGCGTATCATTGAGATGATAGTCCCATGCGATGCCGTGCCGGTTCAACCAGACTCCCAAAATGCCGATCCGCGGCTGCAGCAACAGGATCCACAGCACGGCCGCCATCGCCGGTGCGATCGCGTACGGCCAGATCAACAACGTTCGATAGGTAAACCGCCCTTTGATTTCCCGATCCGCGAACACCGCCAATAGCAGCGCCAGACTCATCGATATCGCACTGACGGCGATCATGAAAAAGACGGTGCGGCCAATTGAGTCGCGGTAAAGCGGATCGGTGAACAGAAAGACGAAGTTATCCAGGCCGGCGAATTGACTGTGCAGGCCGAACGGGTCCTGACGCGTCAGGCTCGACCACACCGCCTGGCCAGCCGGCCAAAGAAAGAAAATCAGAGTCAGCAGGAACTGTGGTGCAACCAGGGCGACGGGCAGCCAAAGGTGCCCGAAGATCGTGCGCCGCTCCATCAGCCACCGACGGATTTCTGGAATTCGCGCAGCACCCGGTTGCCGCGCTGAACGCCATTATCCAACGCCTGTTTCCCTGTTTGCTGACCCTGCAACGCCTTTTCGGTTTCCTCGTAAAGAATAGCGCGGATTTCCGCCAACCGCCCAAGCCGCAGCCCGCGCGAATTCGCCGTCATGGTGCCGCGCGAGAGCTGCTTGATCGCGACATCCGCCCCGGGCGCCTTATCATAGTAGCCCTCGGCCTTCGATTTTTCGTAACCGGCGAACGTGACCGGCACATAGCCGGTGGTCTGATGGAAGTGCGCGTCCTGCTCGGGACTAGACAGGAATGTCAGGAAGTGCGCGACCGCTTTATATTCCGCGTCAGTGCGCTGCTTCGTGGTCATCGTCCACAGACTGGCGCCGCCGATGATCGAATTGATCGGGTTCGTGGTCACCGCCGGATCGATCGGCAGGAACGCCGCGGCCCATTTGAACTTCGCGTTGCGCACGATATCGCCGCGCCCGGCGGACGACCCAAAGCCGATCGCTGCCTGACCGGAATAAAATAAGGCGTCAGGCACGGTGTCACGGCCGCCGTATTCGTAAAGACCGTCTTTCGCCATGCCCAACAGCCGGTCCCATTGCGCCACCTGATGCGGACCGTTGAATACAAGTTCCGCGTCCAACCCTTCAAAACCATTCGCTTTGGTGGCGAACGGCAGGTCGTGAATCGCACCGAATTGTTCCAGTTGAGCCCAGATCATCCAGGAGCTCGTGACCGGGAATTTTACCGCGCCCATCTCGGGCGTTCCGACCTTTGCTTTGATGGCCTTCGCCGCGGCGATCACCTCGGGCCACGTCGCCGGCGCTTTTTCGGGGTCGAGTCCGGCGGCGGCAAACGCATCTTTGTTGTACCACATCACGGCCGTCGACGAATTGAACGGCTTGGACGCCAGGCGCCCGTCCGGCAAACTGTAATAACCTCGGACGCCGGGAATGTAGATAGCCGGATCGAGCGCGACCCCGGTCTCCTTCGCCAGTTGCCACACCTGCTTCGTCGCTGGGCCGGCGGCGAGCATCGATCCGGTGCCGACCTCGAAAATTTGCACGAGATGCGGCGCCTGGTCGGCCCGCCAGGCGGCGATCGCGGCGGTCAACGAATCGGCGTAACCACCCTTGAAGATGGCCTGAACCTCCGCTTCGGACTGACTGTCGTTGAACGCCTTCGCGAGCCGGTTGATCTCCTCGCCATTCGCGCCGGACATTGAGTGCCACCACACGAGTTGGAGTTTGCCGGACTGTGCCCGCGCGCGGCCCATCGCCGCGAGTGGGGTGACCGCCGAGGCAGCGAGAAGGGTGCGGCGCTTCATGGACTGTGTCCCCCGTGGTGCATTGATCCGGCGTAACGTGCCAGTGTTACCGTCCCTTTACAGCTATATGACCACTCGATGAAGGGCCTGCGCGTCAATCTATCCGGTTCAGTGCCGCCACCATGAGGGCAATGCCTTCAGCATGCCACCTTTGCACAGCCTTGTGATCCGCACCCAACGCGGTGCCCAGACGCCGCCACGGGAAAAGGTGACGGTCAGTTACCGGATTGACGAGACTTCGCGCGCCCACGACTCGCCGCAGGACATAGCGGTGTTGCGGGATCGTGCCGATCCAACCCATCGCCTCATCCATCCGATCGATCTTATCCGCTGAAGGTACCGCCGGGCGGATCCGCGCCGTCTCCCAACCGTACGCTTCCAGCGCGGTTCGGACGATCTCCAGCGAAGACGTGCGCAGCCGCGTTGACCAACCGGTGCCCGGGAGTGCGAGCAACGTGGCCCCCGCTTCCTCTAGCCTGTAAATTACGTAATCGGCGTCAATCGAACCATCGCCAGTGATCTCCTTGCGCCTTATCTGGCCGCGGCGTCGTGTCCGATCCACCGGATGGCTGCCGATAGAAGCGGTTGTCACGACGACTCCTGCTTGTATGACTGCGTCGCGGTCATCGCGTGGGGGCCGGTATCGGGTAGGGCATCCCCTCCAGAGGCGTCCCTTTGATAATGACATCC
>Ga0207015_1190_pt1 | contig 14412 bp, 14 predicted proteins | sample Alteio_BWMinCont_53_FD_153486 | JGI IMG/M metagenome (GOLD analysis project Ga0207015, IMG submission 153486) | Enriched cells from forest soil in Barre Woods Harvard Forest LTER site, Petersham, Massachusetts, United States -... | ecosystem: Environmental > Terrestrial > Soil > Temperate forest >...
CGGTGTCGAGCAGCTTGTGTTTGCCAGTGTAAAACGGATGGCAATTCGAACAGATTTCCACTTTGATGTCCGATTTTGTTGCGCGCGTTTCAATAACGTTGCCGCATGCACATTTGACAGTGGTTTCTGGATAAACGGGATGGATGCCTTGTTTCATAAAAAATGCCTTTCAAATCAAACTTTGGGAACTCACTGAACTATCAAATAGCGGAGGTACGGTCAAGGAGAGGCCCAAATGAGGCCCCAAAAGAAACAATGATTACCGGTAGTTGACTTTTTAACTAGATTAATGATATGACGCATGGCGTTAGGGGGTCGGAGTGCGCTTCTATATCAGCTTATCGGTATTTCTCTCTTCGGCGGCCGCTCTAGCCGCAAGTCCGGGTGGCTTTTCGCTCTCTGGATCCCTCAGCTCAACCACCACCGCCGATAGCAGCGCGCTCATTCAAGGACTCGCCCCGGCGGCCGACCAGGATATCTTCGTGACCGTCATTAAAAAGGACACGAACGAGTCGATCCCCAATTCCTTTTATGGGATGGGCCCCGCCTTTTCAAAAAAGATCTACCTTCCGCGAGGAGCGGGCGACTATCAGGTTCTCGTGTTCGGAGAGGCCGCGGGAAAAGTAATTCCCGAAGTCCTAGCCCAGTTCGAGGTGAAGAACCTCGACACCCGGGATCTGGCGTTCTTGCTTCCATCGGGTTCCGTCCAGAGTGATTCCGACGACATCCTCTCTCTGGCAAAATCCATTACGGCGGGACTGTCGACGGATCTCGAGCGCTCCAAGAAGATCCACGACTGGGTCGCCAGCGGTATCCGTTATGACCTGACCGACGAGAGACCCGCAATGGATGCAGTGGGCACCTTGAAAACCCAGCAGGCACAATGCTCAGGGTACGCCACGTTGACGGCGGCACTTCATCGCGCCATCGGAATTCGCGCGAAAATTATCGAAGGAAGAGCTGACTCCGACGGTGTCGCGGCGGCCGAAAACGATCCGCCTCACGTCTGGAATGAAGTTCTGATCGGTAGCCGCTGGGTGACCGAAGACACGACGTTCGACGCAGGCAGCGTCGACACCCGCACGTGGAAATTTATTCCGCAGCTCAGCGAAGATTACTTCAATCCGACGCCTGCGTTTTTCGGGCAGACGCACGTCAAGACCGGAGAGAAGCCTTACTGACTTCCCACGTTGATTCCGATGATCAGCTACCGCCGCTCATCCCCTTGACGAACTCTTCGTTCGTCTTGGACTGAGCGACTTTCTGGAGAAGGAATTCCATCGCGTCCACCGTATTCATTGGATGGAGGACCTTGCGCAGGATCCAGAGGCGATTGAGAATTTCCTTCGGAATGAGCATTTCTTCTTTACGCGTAGCGGACTTGTTGATGTCCAGGCATGGGAAAATGCGCTTTTCCATCAGCTTGCGATCGAGGTGGATCTCGGAGTTACCCGTTCCTTTAAATTCCTCGAAAATGACTTCGTCCATGCGGGAGCCGGTTTCAACCAGCGCCGTGGCGATAATCGTGAGGGATCCGCCCTCTTCGATGTTACGAGCCGCTCCGAAGAAACGCTTGGGCTTATGAAGAGCATTGGAATCGACACCGCCGGAAAGGATTTTTCCTGAGGGCGGAACGACCGAGTTGTAGGCACGAGCGAGACGCGTGATCGAGTCGAGCAGAATCACGACGTCGTACTTGTTTTCGACGAGGCGCTTGGCCTTTTCGATGACCATCTCTGCGACTTGAACGTGGCGAGAAGCTTGTTCGTCAAATGTGGAGCTGACGACTTCGCCTTTGACCGAACGTTGCATGTCGGTAACTTCCTCAGGACGCTCGTCGATGAGGAGAACGATGAGTTTGATCTCGGGATGATTGGTTGTGATCGCGTTAGCGATGTCCTGCATGAGGACGGTCTTGCCGGCGCGAGGAGGAGCGACGATCAGGCAACGTTGGCCTTTTCCGAGCGGAACCATCATATCGATGATGCGCGTGCTGTAATTCGTCGGCTGGTATTCGAGCCCGATGCGCTTGTTCGGATAGAGCGGGGTCAGGTTGTCGAAAAGAACTTTTTCGGCGTTCATTTCCGGCGTTTGGAAATTCACTTGCTCGACTTTGAGAAGCGCGAAGTAACGCTCGCCTTCTTTGGGCGCGCGGACGGAGCCGCTGACCGTATCACCGGTTCTCAAGCCGAAGCGGCGAATTTGTGAGGGGGAGACGTATACGTCGTCAGGACCCGGGAGGTAGTTGTAGTCGGGAGCGCGGAGGAAACCGAATCCATCGGGCAGGCATTCCAGGACGCCGTCTGCATAGATGTGCTCGTCTTTTTCGGCCTTCTTCTGAAGAACAGCAAAGATCAGGTCCTGCTTGCGCATGCCGCCGGCATTTTCGATGCCGAGCTCTTTGCCCATATCGACCAAGTCACCGATCTTCTTTTCTTTTAATTCGCGAAGATGCATTCCACTCCCCGTAACTTCAATCTTAGATGAATATTTTTGAGTGCGGCGTCTTATGCCGCGATTGACGATTCTAGAACAGCGATTGCTGTATCTATGGGTTAGCAAAGGATTTTTGACCCGTAAAGAAAAAAAGCGACCGTCCTTTTAGAGACGCTTGGGAAGCACGGGGTTTTGGCCTACTATTGAACTGCTTGAAATCGATCACGCGACTTCTCATAGCCGGATGCCTGGTTTGCGCGCTTCCATTTGCGTGGATGGCGTACTTCGCGATCACACCCAAAAATGCCTCTGCCCCGGACGATGTCATCGAAATTCATCGCTCCGATACCCATGCTGCGATTGAGAAGGTCTTAGTGTCCAAGGGAATCATCGAGCATCCCGGGCTCTTTAACTGGGTCGGGCGTATCACCCGCCAATGGCCGCGGGTCAAAGCCGGTGAGTATAAGGTGTCGGCGGCAATGAGTCCGCTCGCGATCTTTTCCACTCTGACCTCAGGAATCAGCATCATCCATCCGATCACCGTGCGCGAAGGCGAGAACATGTATGAGATCGGGGCGGATATCGAGGCGAAAGGACTCTCTACCCCGGAAGAATTCGTCTCGCTCTGTCGAGACCGGGATTTTATCGTTTTGATGGGTTTTGATCCTGGAATGAAATCTTTGGAAGGGTTTCTTTTCCCGGACACTTATCATTTCAATAAAACGATGTCGGTCGAGGACATGGTTCGGCAAATGGTCCGGCACGCCAACCAGATGTGGACGCCTGCCGACGACGCTCGGGCAGCGCGAATGGGAATGACTCGCTTTCAGATCATCACGCTCGCTTCTATCGTCGAGAAGGAAACGGGCGCTCCTTCGGATCGACCCATGATCAGCTCGGTCTTTCACAATCGCCTTCGCAAGCGAATGAAGCTGCAGAGCGATCCGACGACAATCTACGGAATGTGGGCGCGTTTTCGGGGGAAAATTCACAAGTCCGATCTCTCCGTGGCCAATCCGTTCAATACGTACGTGGTGGCGGGTCTTCCCGAAGGACCGATTTCAAATCCGGGACGTGAATCGATTACCGCCGCACTCAACCCCGTCCAAAGCGACAATCTTTATTTCGTCTCGCACAATGACGGAACGACCGAATTTACGAAATCCCTCGGCGACCATAATCGCGCGGTCCAGAAATTTCAGCTCGACCCTAAGGCGCGCGCGGGCAAAAGCTGGCGCGATCTGAAAAAGAAGAAGCAAAGCAATTAAGCTCAGGCCAGCGTATCGATACGCGGCAGCGTGGGCTTGATTTCAAAATCCGGTTTCGCCCAGAACACACAGGCCAAATAAGCCAGGTGCACGAGCAGGAAAATCGATGCGGCCTCAAGGCGGGCGGCGGGCCAAGGCCCGATGACATCGAAGCCCGTCAAATTCATTAAGAGAAATCCGAGAACGATGAGCCACTTCTTCGAGGCTCCATATTGCCAGATCAAGAGCGCCGCAAGCGGGTAACCCAAAATAAAGTAGGGCTTCCATACAAGATAGGACGGGACAAAAAGCAAAGCCATCGCGACGGCGATCCACCGGAGCGAGCTCGTGACGCTTCCTCGAAAAATCCACGCGACAAGAACGCCAATGAAGAGAAAGCTCCATGCGAGTGAAAGCTCGACGATCGTCGGCATCGAAAGAAGCGGCAGACCCAGCACGATCCATTTCCACCCGAGCGCGATAATGTGGGTCGGATCTGTCGTGAAATAGTGATCCAGCAATGCGATGAAACTCTGATTATGACTTTCGAAAGGAAGTCCTTTAGCCGCCAACGCCGCTCTCCAGGCAAGAATCAGATTTAAACCACCGCTCACTCCCAGAGTCAGAATAGGCAGGATCGCGGCGACCAAAAATCCGAGTGCGGAACCGATCTTCGCAGGACCCGAGACTCCCCGCTGGGTCCTGACCCACGGAAGTAGCAGCAGCGGAAGAGCAAAGAGCTTGGAGACGGAAACCACGCCGAGAACAAACCAGGAAATCGCGATTCGATTTCGTGCCGGGGCTTTCGCAAAATAAGTCAGGAGCGCCCATACGCTTCCCGCGAGGATGAATAGGTTGACCTGACCGTACTGAAAATCGATGAGCAGCGGTCGCGCAAGCAGGACGAACCCCCCGGCAGCGATCGCCAGCGCATCTTCGAGCGCCATTCGCTTTCCGATACTCGCCGATTCTTCCAGAATTTTTTTCCCGACCGACTGGATCAAAAGATAAACGATCGTCGCCTTTGCCAGATTCCAAATCGCGAGAGCGACGTTCTGAGGCAGCAATCCCAGAGGAGAAAGTATCCACGCAAATCCGGGCGCATAAAGAAAACGATCCGGACTCGTCGTGTAGATTTCGGTACCCCGACCGTGCGCGACGAGATTCCATGCTTCGTAAAACACCGCGAAATCATGACCTCCGCGTCCGAAGCTCCAGAAGGTCCCGATTGAAACCAGGGCTCCTACCGCGAAGATTGGAAATATTCTTTTCATGCGCCTATGGATGTCGAAAACGGGAAGCTTGGATTGATGAATTGGTTTTCAAGCTGCAGGAGCTGGCGCTTGAGATCCAGTTGCGGCGCTTCGGGACTGTCCTCGCCCATGAAACCGCCGAGCGAATGATGAGAAACAACCCGATGACAGGGAACGAGAAGTGGTACCGGATTCTTGCGAAGCGCTTGGCCGACCGCGCGACAGGCGAGCGGAGTTCCTATTTTCATCGAGACCCAGCCGTAAGTTCGCGTTTCACCGTGAGGAATTGAAAGCGTGGCGCGATAGACTTTTCTCTGGAAATCAGTCCATTCGTCCGTCGCGATATCATCCCAGGTGATCCTCGAAAACGGAGCTCCGGTTTCGAAATAGTCTTGAAGGTCCTCGATCACCCGAAAAATTCGGCGCGGCAGATGGCTCGCGGAATGTGAGGCCGCTTCCAACGGGGTGCGTTCAAGACCGACTCCGGTGAGGAGGGCTTGCTCGTTCCAGGAGATGTCGACGACGCCCGATTTCACTTCAATACGAAGGGAGTACCCCATTTAATTTCGGAGTCTGACACTGGTTGTCGGAGTTTTCAATGTAGTTCTGTCAGGAATTTTGTGGTTTATCCAAGTCGTGAGCCCTTCTAGTGACCTCCTTCTCACTCGCGAATGGATTGAAGCTGCCGCCCTCTTGGCCGTTTCACTCATCGCCATTGCGATCCTCAAGCGATTTCTCAGTCGCGCGCGATTGAAGCCCGCTTGGGCTTGGGTTCACACCTTGGTCCCCGCAATCTTAAATCTGGGTTACGTCATCGCGCTGGGAATCTTTCTCCAGGCAGCGCCCCTCGGCTCTCGTTGGAGTGTCTGGGCCGAGCACGTCAGCTATGTCCTGACCCTTTGGATGTTTCTGATTCTCGTGCGGCAAGCCCTGATGCGGGCCGCGGAATGGGGCACTCGAAGTTCGCGTGGAAGCGCTGCACTTCAGCATGGCTTCATTCCATTGATCAAAAATGTTTCGACGCTCTTCGTGTTCGTCATGGGCGGAATCATGGTGCTCAAGCACTTCGGTTACGACGTGATGTCGCTCTTGACCGCCTTGGGTGTGGGCTCGCTCGCGGTAGGACTCGCGGCTAAAGAGGCCCTTTCAAATATGATCTCGGGCTTTGTACTGATCATGGACCGGAATCTCGCCGCGGGAGATCGAATCTCTTTAGGCGGGATCACGGGCGACGTCGAGGAAATCGGCCTTCGCAGTACGCGGATACGAACGGGCGAAGGCAACACGATGATCGTGCCGAACTTTGATCTCGTGAATAATCGGATCATCAATCTCTCGGACCCGTCGCGCGCGAGCACTTGCACGACCCAAATCCGGGTTCCGTACATCGCGGACTTCGAGCGAGTGAGCACGATCTGCACGAAGATCCTGTCCGGAATCCCCCAGGTCGACCATTCCAAGGACCCTTGGGTGAACCTCGCCAGCCTTGCCGACGGCTCACAGCTGATCGCCATCGGATGCTGGCTCCGCGAAATGGATGACGCCGGAGCCGTCCTCACTGCGTTGAACAAACAGCTGCTGCAGGTATTCAAAACTGAGCAGATTCCGTTGATCGAGCCGCCCTTACTTCCTCACTAATCCCACCCAGAGCCACTCTTCAGTCGGTGCGGTGCGCTGGCTTTCTGCGCCAGCACCGTGCGGCAATTCTCCAGTGTTTTCGCTTGTTTATCCTTAGATGGCACTGTATGTTGCGGCAAATTTATTAAAGGAGTAATCCGGTTTTGAAGAGTTCGGGGGAAGGCTTTTCTTACGTAGTATTGGCGCGCAAATGGCGTCCGGCGCAGTTCGCGGACATCGTTGGCCAGGGCCACGTCGTTAGGACGTTGATGAATGCGATCAAAACGAATCGCATCCATCAGGCATACCTATTTACGGGCTCCCGAGGCATCGGGAAGACCTCGATCGCCCGCATTTTCGCCAAGGCGATCCGCTGCGAGCAGGCCAAAGTCGAGGCCGACACCATCCTTTCCTGCGGCATCTGTTCGTGCTGCAAGGAAATCACCTCCGGCAACAGCGTCGACGTGATCGAAATCGACGGCGCTTCCAATAACGGCGTCGAGGCCGTCCGCGAAATCCGCGAAAACGCGAAGTACATGCCTTCGACCGGCTCCCGCAAGATCTACATCATCGATGAAGTTCACATGCTTACGACCGCGGCGTTCAACGCTTTGTTAAAAACACTCGAAGAGCCGCCCGCGCACGTGATCTTCATGTTCGCGACCACCGAGCCTCATAAGATCCCTGCCACGATCCTCTCTCGCTGCCAGCGATTCGATCTTCGGCGTGTGACCGCGACCCAAGCTCAACAGCGCCTGACTGAAATCTCGAAATCCGAAGGACTGAAGGTCGAACCTGGCGCTCTCGCCCTCCTTGCCCGTGCGGCCGAAGGCTCGATGCGCGACGCGCTTTCGCTCTTAGACCAGGTGATCGCGTTCTCAGGACAGACCATCAACGTCCAAGCCGTTCGCGACAGCGTCGGGCTGATCGAAGGCGAAACCCTGCTCGGAGTCCTGAAGGCCGTCTTCGCACGCAAACCGCTCGATGCTCTCGCTTTAGTTGAACAAGCCTATCAACGCGGCCACGACCTTCGCGTCCTCGGACGAAGCCTGATCGAGTTTCTCCATGCTGCGATTCTGGCCAAAGTCGGGGCACCCAACTCACAGAGTCTCGAGCTTTCCGAAGAAGAATGGAAAGAACTCAAAGAAGCCACCGAACTTCGTTCGCTCGAAGAGATCGAAATGATTTTTCAGGTCCTTCATCATGGCCTCGAGTGGATCGCTCGCTCTCCGCAACCCAAGGCAGTGCTCGACGTGCTGCTCGTGAAATGTGCGACGGCCGAGGCACTCGTGTTTGTTGATCGAGCTGGGCAAGCCGGCACGCCTCCTTCTGCAGGACCGGCTCGCACGACTGTTGCTCAAACGGCGCCTGCACCGGCCGCAAAACAATTTGCAGCTGATGTGAAACCTTCCGCCGAAGCAGTGCACAGCCACACCGCGGAGATCGCCTCTAAGCTCACCGCCGACGCGAAAGCTAAAAGTCCTGAGTCGATGTCCCACGTGACGCCCGCGCCAGTGGCCGCACAAACCGCACCGGTCGCGCCCTCTGGCCCGCGCACTTGGGAAGGCTTCATCGATCACGTTCGCAAAACGCGCCCGCTTCTCGCTTCAATTCTCGAGCACGGCTCCGACGTCGATCTCGACGAAGCGGACCAGCGTCTGGCGCTTTTTTATAAAACCGAGGAATCCTACTACTTGAAGCAGCTTCAAGTCAGGACCTACCTCGATCAATTTCAGTCCCTTTCGAAAGAGTATTTCGGAAAACCCATCCGCCTTGTGGCCGAGATGATGGGCGAGGGCAAAGACAGCAGCGAGAGCCTTGCAGGTAAGAAAACGCGCGTGGCGAAGGAACGCCAAGAGGAAGCGCGTTCGAAGGCTCAAAATCATCCGATCATCCGCGAGGCGCAATCGCTCTTCGGCGGTGAACTCGGACCGATCGAGCTGAGTGAGAGAGACGGAGAGGGTGGGCATGCAGACGGCGCATAAAACCGACCCCGTTTCCAAACTCATCTATGAACTTTCCAAGCTTCCCGGTATCGGCGAGAAGACCGCAACACGTCTTGCCTACTTCATCCTGAAGCAAGATGAGTCCTATTCGCGAAACCTCGCCGAAGCGCTCATCAACGCCAAACAGAAAATCATTCTCTGCGGGCAGTGCTTCACGTTCACGGACACAGATCCTTGCCGGATCTGCGAAAACCCCGAGCGCGATCGCTCTTCGATCTGCGTCGTCGAGCGCCCTTCGGATGTGTTCTCCGTCGAGCAATCCGGCGCATACAAAGGCACGTACCACGTCCTGCACGGAATTCTTTCGCCGCTCGACGGGATCGGACCCGATGAGCTGAAACTCCGTGAACTCATCTCCCGGCTCGGTCAGAACAGCAACGTGCGAGAGATCATCGTCGCGACGAATCCAAGCGTCGAAGGAGAAGCGACCGCTCTCTACATCTCGCGCCTGATCAAGCCCTTCGGCATCAAAGTCACGAAGCTCGCGCACGGCATCCCCGTCGGCGGGATGCTCGAGTACACCGATCGTCAGACGATCGGCAAAGCTATGGAAAACAGAATGGAGCTCCTGTCATGAGCTTCATCAACTATTCCACCAAAGAAGTGAACTGCAAGATCGTGTACTTCGGGCCGGGACTTTCGGGCAAGACGACGAACATCCAATACATCTACGAGCACACGCAGCAGGACCGGCGCGGAAAGCTCGTCACGCTCAGCACGGATAACGAACGCACTTTATTTTTTGATTTTCTCCCGCTCGCCGTCGAGGACATCCGCGGATACAAAACGCGGTTTCACCTCTACACGATTCCGGGACAGACTTTTTACGAGATTTCGCGCGAGTTCATTCTCAAAGGTGTCGACGGCATTGTTTTCGTCGTCGACAGCCAAGAGGACCGGATGGATGCGAATATTGAGAGCTTCGAGGCTCTGGAACGAAGCCTCGACAGACAAGGCTACGACCTTTCGAAAATCCCGCTTGTGTTTCAATACAACAAGCGTGACACGAACGGCGCAGTCTCGCTTCAGGAGTTGGAAGCGACTTTCAATACGAGGAGACGGCAGCAGTTCGAGGCCGTCGCAAATCGTGGCGAGGGCGTCATGGAGACGCTTCAAGCCATCAGCCAAGCTGTGATTCGGGAGCTGAAAGGCCTCGCGTCTCAGGGGGGGGAGACAGCATGAACAAAGAGAAGCTCAAGAAATTCAAAAAACTGTTTGATTCGCAACGCCAGAGTTTGCTCTTCAATGATCGCATCGTACGGGAGGACTTCGGTGTGTGTTCCGATGACCGTTACGATGAGGTCGACCAGGCTACGACTGATTGTGAGCAATCCATGAGAATGAGACTGCGCAATCGGGAGTCGCTCTATATCAAGAAAGTGGAAGAAGCTCTTCGACGGATCGAAGAAGGCACTTTCGGCGAGTGTGACGCGTGCGGCGAGGACATTGAGTTGCGCCGACTCGAAGCTCGTCCGACGGCTACTCTTTGCGTGAGTTGCAAAGAAGAACAGGAGCGTAAGGAATCGTTCCACGCTTCCGGCCGCGAACATAAGAGCATGGGTGAGGCGTTCTCTCGCAAGTACGCCTAAATACCACAGGGTCTGATACCCTATGGCCGACGCTGCGCGTCGGAACATGTTGTTGAAAAGGCCAGTGGTTAACGCCACTGGCCTTTTTCTTTGCGCGATGCGCAGATCTGGAGGAAAATAGTCCTTACGGCAACGAATGATTCGATCAGCTTTGGCAGTTCTCCTCCTGCTTTTGGCGTCTGAAGTTCATGCAAACGAGGTTCGGCTCTCGGGCCAGCTCTCGGATTCCCTGCGCATTTCACTCAAGCTCACTTTGAACTCGAGCAATCCACTCTGCTGGGGGAAGACTCAAGTCGTCGAACCCCAGACGACGACCGACGCCGGTCAGTACGAGATCGATGCGACCTGGGATGGGGGCTTCTGCGGGTATCACTCCGGTTTCGCCGAAGTCGCGATCGCGCACGCGACGGACGAAAGTACAAACTTCCAAGCACTCTTTGGATCTACGAGCGATGGTTACACTGAGTTTCACGACATCGTGTCACTTCATTGTGGCGAAGATCCTGAGTTCGGACAGTTCGAGTGTGCGGCCTTGCGCAAGGACGCAAGCAGCGTGGTTGGAAAGAATTTCTACTTTGATCCTGACAAGACGGGTGCGGAGTATCACTTCGACGTGCTAGCGGAGTGACTGCTCATATAGGCAGCGGGAATGAGGCCACCAATTCCTTCGTTTTCGACACCCCCGACCTCGAGGGTCGCGCTCATTAAGGTATCCTGGTCGATCCAGTAATCGCCCTTGTCCTTCTCGCAGTCCCAATCAGGACTGTAGTGATAACGATTACTGCTGTCGTTATTGCACGTTTTTCCCCAAGAATTCCGAACCAGATACTGACATGCCTGGGTCTTCGGATTTTTTCTTCTCCCGATAATGAGGGAGGCGTGAGCACCGGAACAATTACTTCCATAAGCGGGCAGGAACCGACGACCGCCTGCCAGGACATCTCCACAATACGTGACAAATACCGGTTGGCCCCTGTTCCCCATTTTATCAAACTCTGCCGCGATCGCCTGCCGAGCTTTTGATGTTTTCGCCGGATCAGGCTCCTCTCCCTGATCTGGCTTGATAGAATAAAAGTCGAGGGCCGGCATTGGAGGAACCTGTAACGTGTTTTGCCGACATGAATCTTGGATCTCTCCCTGTACCAGCAAGAATGGATTGGAAGAGGTCAGAGCGGTCTCAATCTGTTTGACGTCAATCGGCACTCCCGAGCCGTCATGGAGGCCATCTTCAGCAAGACACTTCTGAAAACTGAGCGCGAAAGCTTTAAATGAATCATGACTGAGCGGTTGACCGTCCAACATTCGACATGAGGCCTGATCGATGGAGGATTCAGCGGATTGCGTGCCTCCGAAAAGAGGGACCATTTGGATGCATCTCTTCTTATACAAAGCGAATTGCTCGTTGATGTCCCGATTCATCGCGCTGTCTTGATCGAGCGATCCAATCGCGTTCTGATCGCAGTACGGTCCACGGAAAAGATCGGCAGCTTGAATCTGGTCGCGACTATATCCCCAGAATGCGGTGCCCTGGGAACCCGGACCGGATACTTTGGCCGTGCCACGGTTGATCTCGAGAAGCTCGGCATTCACCGCGATGGAAACTGGAGAGACCCATCGGGATTCACAATCGGGTGCCCCGTGAGAGCACCGCCAAGTCTGAAGCAACTCCGCCGCGCTGAACGCATAACATATGGGAATAGACTTCTGATCCAGTGGAGGCACCTTTTCCATTGAGCCTCCGGCATCGTCCAGTCGGACGTCAGTGCCGCAGTCTTCAGCCCCGAACGAAGAGTGAGCACAGACTAACGCAATGAAGAGGAGAGCGGTGACGCGATTCAATGACATTTGCAAGCCTTCGGTGAAGTGACTACCTGGACTTGTCTACCACCTTCCATGCAGGCAATAGCGCCGGTACTGTCTTTCAAATAGCCGCAGGAAGGAGCGTTATTCAAAAGCTCACCCGTAAATGTGCTTCCATTCCCATAGGAGAGAGTGCCATGCACGAACATGTTGTTCTCACCTATAAAATTCCCGTTTTCGACCAAGTTGACGCCACCCTTGATCCGTCTTTTCATGACTCCGTGATGCCACAGGTGGTGCCAGGTCTCGCCGATAAAGCTCTGCCCGTCGCGAATTTCCTCGTTCTGGATCGGGGCGCCCGGATCGCGAGGCACGATCGAATCCATGCGCAGCGACCTGGGCGCCATTCTTTCCTTCACAGCCTGAACCATGAGATCCATTTTAATCCAGACCGTGCCATCGCCTTTCTGCGCGACCGGCCAACCATCGCCCCACGTGTTTCTCATATGGACCATGCACTCGTTGCCAGACTTCTTAAAGCCGACCACAGTCATCCCGTGCAGTCCGCAGGGATCTTTGTCATTCATGGGCTCGTCGATGTTCGCGCCTTTCATGATCGTATAGATGCAAAGCGGCACCGCCGCAGGCTGGTGATCCTTCACGAGAGTGTCCACGATCTGAGCCTTGAACGCAGCCGGATCGTCGCTCATGAATTCCTTGACGTTGAATGCAGGCAGAACCGGCTTTCTTTCATTTTGAAGGGATTCCGAGATCGGATAATAGGCCTGTTCGATTCCCTTTTTGAAATCAGCCTCGCTCTTGGCTTGAGCCGCGATCTGAAGAAGCTGGGGAAAGAGTTTTTGCAGTTGCTTGAACTCCTCATCCTGCGGGCAACTCCCTCCGGCATTTTTCTTGGACATGTCTTCACAGAAGGAATCCAATCGCTCGATCAACGCCGTTCCGTTACCAGAATCGACGTACATCGCTTGATCCAGGGGAAGTTGGGAGTCCGTGAGGGCGCCGTATTTCTGGGCTCCCTGAAACACGTCCGAGAAATCGCTTCCGCTCGAATAGAGATCGACAAATTTTCCGCGGACATCCGGAGATTGATTCGCGTCGTTCGCTTGGAGGTCCTCCGCCGAAAGCATCGTGTTCGGAGTATACGCACAAGCCTTCGCATCTTCGGGATGCTGTTTCTGGCACGCGAGGTGGATGTTGTAATCCAGAACGGACTTGGCCGCGAAGGTCGTACAACGCTCACCGCGATGCTGATCCGTATCCGCGATGGGCGGCATGTTGTCCTCGAGATCGATGTTCATGTCCGGGCCTGCGCAAGGGTCCTGCGCCGCCAGCGCGCACGTGGCAAAATTCAGCGAAGCGACGAGCAGAGTGATGATGGAGGAAATGCCGGCTCTCATGGTTTAATGCTTTCCTCCCTCTTTCCAGGCACTGGACGCCAGCGCTCTCGCATCGACCATGCTGAGATCCTTAAAGACGCAAAAAAGCGCGCCACTTTGCCTCGGGCTCGTCAGAAGAAGTGAAGTTCCCCCGACCAGGGCACAGTAATCGCTCGCATAGGTCTCTACCCCGAGGTGGGTCGCTTTCTTTGCCGGGCTTTTGTAGGCCTGAAGTGCCTCACAGTGGTCCTGTCCGTTGATGCAGACATCGTTGAAACGGGTGTCCCCAATTTTCCCGATCGGAACTGAAACGGTTTTTCCCTTAAACAAGTACGTGTACGTTTCAATCGCGTCAGCGCGTGCGTACGCGACGACGCTGAGAAGCGCTATAAAAAGGAACTTCATCTCAACCCCCCGTTCGGTCCGTCGCAACACTTCGTTCCAGGTACGTCGAAGTTGAGCCCTAGGTGCGTGCAGAAACTCTTCCCGTCGCGTTCGGTGCGGCCGCAAGTCAGCTTGCCCTGGTCGAACTGCCCATCATAGACTCCGCCACTCGGAAGAATCAGATGCCTGACGGAACCCGAGACGAAGCGTCCCGTCTGATCGAAAATCCCCGTGAGCGACTCGCCCGCTTTTTCACCTGCGAGATACGAAAGCGTCCCCTTCTGCAACTTTCCGTCCTGCATGGTGCCCGTGTAGCGCACGCCAACGGCGATCGCGTGGTCCATTGCGGAGCCACTGGCAAGACTCGCGTGGAAGTCGAAAGTCCCACGCTCGATATCGCCGCCTTGGCGCGCCAATACGTTTTGAATGGGCTGGGTTACTTTCCTCGGCTCGACATGGACGAGCTCGAAAGTGCCGTCGCCTTCTTTCGACTGATTGTCGAGATAAGTCTTCGCATCCACCCAGAGGTTTCCGTCTGCCCCTTTTTGGCTCGACGGCCAACCGTCGCCCCAGGAGTTGCGCAAATGCACCTGGCAACTGTCCCCCACCTTCTTGAATCCGATCACCGTCATCGCGTGAGCGCCGCATGGATCCTTCGTATCTTCTCCAGTCATGTCCCGCGA
>Ga0207015_1191_pt1 | contig 14383 bp, 18 predicted proteins | sample Alteio_BWMinCont_53_FD_153486 | JGI IMG/M metagenome (GOLD analysis project Ga0207015, IMG submission 153486) | Enriched cells from forest soil in Barre Woods Harvard Forest LTER site, Petersham, Massachusetts, United States -... | ecosystem: Environmental > Terrestrial > Soil > Temperate forest >...
TTTGACTATCCTTCGCGGCATCTTCCCGCGAACGCGCGATACGTGGGGACCCCGTTTGACGACCTTAAGCCTTCAGAGTGGTCGCCTGTGGACGCTGACGACCGCCGTCCACTGGTACTGATCTCGTTAAGTACGCTTAATCAGGGACAGGCACCGCTACTCCGACGGATCCTCGCGGCGATGTGGGAAATAGATGCCCGTGTGCTCGTTACGTTGGGCCCGGCTTTGGCGATCGGCGACTTCACGGCGCCTCCACACGTGCGGCTTGAGCGCTTCATCCCCCATTCGGCGGTGCTGCCTTATGCCACGGTCATGGTAACGCAATGCGGGCTCGGCAGTGTCACCAGGGCACTCGCGCATGGCGTGCCATTACTGTGCATCCCGCTGGCCGGCGATCAGGCGGAGAATGCCGCGCGGGTCGTGGCTCGTGGTGCGGGCCTCCGTCTTACAGGCGATGCGCGACCGCCCGAGATTGCCGCGGCGATCCAGCGTCTTCTGACAGAGCCGCGATTTCGCGAGCGCGCGTTGGCTCAGGCGGCGATCCTTGCACGTGAACCAGACGCGTCGGCGAGGGCGGTGGAGGAAATCGAAGCGGTACTCGACGCTGGCGCCTGCTGAATATTTTCTGGGCGCCGCCTGGCCGGCACTGCTGGAAACCATCAGATCGCTGGGTGAGGAATTAGTTACGTTCGCCGCGAATATTCCGCGGCAACTGATTTCCCGAGTGGTCGCTTCCGATGCCGGCATGACATTACCTGATGAGAGAACCGTCCACCGTACCCTGGTTCACCCCTCCATCAATATTGGCAATGCCTGCCGATACGCGTCCTCCGCCCGCTGCTTCAATTCCGGCAACGTGCAACTGCCGATCGGGTGTTGGATTTTCAGGAACGGATACGAGGGCAACCCCATGATCCGGGCGATGTTCTTCGCGGTCACCTCGAACGGTTCGGTGCACAGCACCACCGCCCGTTTGCCCAGTTGTTCGAAGCTGATGCCGTCATGCAAACTGCACGTCGAGCAAGAGCCTCAATCGCCAAGCCCGGTGATCAGGAAGTCCACCTCGGTTAAGGCCTGGGCCAGGACGCCCGCCGGCGCGGGAGCGGAGGCGTTGGACTTGGAATAAATCGGGCGGACAACGCAGCCATGCCGCGCCTCGAACAAAGCGGCGACTTCGCGCAGCATTTCCACCGCGTTCAGTTTGCCGTTTTCCAGGATGCCGATTGTCTTGCCGTCCAGCGTGGCGAGCGCCGCGGCGCGGGACAGGCTGCGTTCCGGCCCGGACGATGTCGGGTCGTAGAGTTGCATGAGGTTCGGTGCTCCCTTGGTGAGGACTCGCCGCCGCTGATGGGCGAGTTAGGTTTTGGGTTCCGTCGTCGCCCAGGATAACGGGGCCGAATGTCGTTGGACATCGGTGCATCGAGTGGTGGCCGGGTCAAGCCCGGCCATGACGATGTGGCGCGCATGACGATGTGGGGCGCATGACGATGTGGAGCGCATGACGATGTGGCGCGCATGACGATGTCCGGGGTCATGACGGGTTCGACGGTTACGCGCAATCGATGCACACCCCGATCGGTTTGTGCTGCATGATGGAACCGCGGCCCCGGCTCCAGGACGGAATGAAACAGGAGTGACCGCCGGCGTCGCCGCCACCCATGGTGATCAGAATGTCGTCGGGCGTCATGCCGCGGTGTACAAATCCTGGCTCGACCAGCGGATCGGCATTGTCCCCGTGCTGGCGGTCGTACTCGGTGTCCCGGTATTTGCCGACCGACTTCATTCCCTCGACCGATCGTTTCGCATGCGTGAACAGGAAGCGTTGCGCGTCCGCGCGGCTCCAGCCGGTGCCGGCGACGATGCGCATGTGCTCGGGCGAGAGGATGACGACGCTCTGGCCCAGTGTGATGCAGCCGTAATTGGCCATGGCGTCGGCGACACTGGAGAGGATGTGTTCGGGCGTGTTGCCGCCGTGGTTCTCCACGTTACAGAACCCACCGGCGGCGAATACGGTGACGCTGGACACGCCGGGAGGATAGTCCTGCGTTCCGCACAGAAGCGGCCACGGATTGCCGCGCGAGCGCTCCGCGATGCAGAAGCTGTATTTGCCGGGATTGCCCTGGGTGGATTTGTCGGAAATGCCCGGAATCATTTGGAAGACGTTCCTCAGGATCAGCCGTGTCGCCCTCCCAATGGTCGCGTTTGCCCGGTTTCCCGGGCCGAACAGGTTGACGTCCGCGTTCATGCCGATGTCGTCGGCGACGGGACCGCTGACGATCAGCAGTGGCGCCGAGCCGCCCGTGCTGGCGGTCGAGCCGTGGAAGTTGAAGTCCGGCTTGTCCATCGCCTCGAACGCGGCGACCAGGACGGGGAAGTATTCCGGCAGGCAGCCAGCCATGACCGCGTTGACGGCGGCGGCGTGCACGGTGAGTTGCAGGCCTGTGGCGGGGTGGGTGGCGAGCACGGCCTCGGGCGGGCGGCCCTCGAAGGCGAGCATGGCGCGGACACGTTCGAGGACAGGCGGAATGACGGGAAGACCGTCGGTCCAGCCTTGCTCGTAACAATAGTCGATGGCGGCGAGGAGATCGTCGGGGACCTCGTGGATGCGCTGGGTGTCGAGGGGCATGGTAATGCAGGTCCTGTGTTCAGGCAGAAAGTTATCAGCGCGGTCGAGGGCCGGTTCCTTCCCCTACCATTTGTAAACCTTCTGCAACGTTCCGCCCATGAGTTGCGCTTTATCGCTGTCGGACAAACGCGTGGTCTGCCGGAACGGAGCCACACCCTGCTCGTACGTCAGCATCCCGATCGCGCGCGTCCAATCCGTTCCCCACATGCACCGATCCAGCCCGAACGCGTCGATGATCCGCGACACCGGGTCCCAGATATCGTCGTAAGGGTACGGCTCGCGGGACAGAGTGCACGCGCCGCTGATCTTGACCCGCGCGTTCGGATACGCCGCCAGCGCGAGCAGTTTCGGCAGATCGGCCCACGGCTCGGCCAGAGGTGGTGGTTTGGCGGGTTGCAGCAGGCCGAGATGATCGATCACGAACACCGTATCCGGATACCGCCGCACGATCGCCTCGCCCAGATCCAGGCGGCCCCAGCACAGAAGGTTCACCGGCAATGCATGCCTGGCGGCGACGGCGAATGCTCGGTTCAGGCCGGGATCGGCGGGATCCGTTGGCATACCTTCACGCAAGATGACGCGGATGCCGCGCGCGCCCTGGGCTGCCGCGAACCGCGCGACGACGTCGTCGATCGCCGGGTCGGTCGCATCGACCGGCGTGACGACACGGAACCGGTCCGGCCAGGCGTTGTAAACCTCCAGTGCGTAGCTGGGGTCGAAACGATAGGCGCTGAACGAGGACACCAGGATCGCCGCGTCCACGCCGACGCTGTCCATCGCGGCGACCATCTCGTGCCCCGTGGCGGACAGCAGGCCATGCGAGGGACCTGCCCATGGACGCGCGGGATGATCGCGGTCAAAAGCGTGCACCTGGACGTCGATGATGGGCATGGTTTCCTCCTGCTTTTCCGGGCGGGGAAAGTTTAGCCACCGGAGGAGAGGCGGCATAGCCCGTCGCGGAGCCTGGACGAGTAGCGGGCGGCGGGCCGATCGGCGGCGGGTTCGTCTCTCCTTCCGGTGGTGGCTGGGCTTTGGCTGGGCCGGATCGCGCCCGCCGAACGAGGTTGCGGCGCCTCGGCGCATCCCGCATTTTGCCGGCATGACCCATCGAGCCTTCCCAACGATGCGTGCCGGCGCTCTAGCGTGGCCGGCATGACCGAGTACGACCCCGGCGCCGATGGGTGGATACCGATGGATGATAACCCGATGCCGGCGGGGATCGGTGTGCCGTGGCGGAGGCGGCGGCGGGACGGGTGGTGTTACGGCCTGCTGACCCGGGCGGACCACGCCAATCCCGCCGGAGCGGTCCATGGCGGTGTCCTGACCGTCTTCGCCGATCACGTTCTGGGCTGTTACGTCGAGGCGGCGGCGGACGGCGCGCCCAACGTTACCATCCAGTTGAACACCCATTTCCTGGCCGCGGTCGATCCGGGTGCATTCCTGGAACTGCGCGGTGAGGTGACGCGTGCCACCGGCTCGATGGTGTTCGTCCGCGGGATCATCTCGGTTGGGGAGCGTGACGTTTCGGCGGTGGATGGGATCTGGCGGGTGTTTCGGGGACGGTGAGGAGGGACGGACAGTTCGCTGTGACCTCCGCTTCCCGCGTCTTATTCGGAGCGACGATGGATGGAGGATATGCCGCGATGTTTACGACTGACAGGAAAGAATTATGACCAACCTCGACACGATCACTCTGACCCGTGCCGAATATGAGGACCTGATCGATGCACGCGATCACGCTGTGGCGACGCGTGACATCGCAAGCGGCGCCATGGAGACGCTGACGGGTGCCGAGGTGGATGCCTACCTGACAGCAGCGACGCCTCTGGGGTTCTGGCGGCGGCACAGGGGTTTGACGCAAGCCGCGCTCGCTGGTCGGGTGGGGATGGCACGGTCTTCTCTGGCGCAAGCCGAAACTGGCCGCCTTCGATTGAAAGTAGAGATATACGCCAGGCTGGCCAAGGTGCTTAGGTTCAGGAGTGAGGATTTGGTGGAGGACGCCTGAGGCGGCGAGCGCCACGAAAGCTGTGTCTCGGAGATTCGCTGATTCAGCGCCCGAGTAAGTCCATGAACTGCTCGATCGTAAGACCGGCTTCCGCGATGATGTGGCGTAGCGTGCCCGCCCGGATTTGGCGATGGTCGGGCACGACGGTGCGCCCATGCGGCACGTCTCGCCTCAGGATCATGTGACTGCCGGATTGCCGCCGGAATGTGAAGCCCGCGCGCTCCAGAGCAGCGCGGACGTCTCGGCCGGACAGGTCCGTAGGTAGCTTCGGCATTTGCCAGACGCCGGATTACGCGGCGTCGACCTCGACGAATTCCTTGCCGGCCTCAACCGGAACTGGCTCTCCGGCGTCGATGCAGTCTGCCAAATAAAGTTTGATGGCTTCCAGGATGTTGGCGAGGGCGTCGGCCCGGTTGTCGCCTTGGCTCACACAGCCGGCCAGGGCGGGGACACTGGCGACGTAACCGCCGTCGTCTTCCTGCTCCAGCATCACGGTGTAGCGCATGGCCATTGTCCCTCGGGTTCAATCCGCGCGGCGGGTGGAGGCTGATGACGCGCCATACCGCATGGTTGGCCCCATATCCAGTGTGGCGGGTTTCGGGGCGGCTCAGGCCTGTTGCCGGGTTGTAGTTTGTTGACTACAATCGTTGGCATTATGGCTGAAGAACTCACAACTTATGATCCGGCTGAAGATCTGGCCTCTGACGCGGCGATCGCGACGTTCATGGAGGAGGCGTTCGGAACCGAAGACGCGGGCTATATCGCGCATGCGCTGGGCGTGGTGGCTCGGGCGAAGAGGATGGCACAGATCGCGAAGCAGGCCAAGTGGTCTCACGATTAGCCCTATCTTTCCTGTAGTGAGGATGGCAATTCCAAGCCGACCTTGGATGAAGATCGCCCTACTTGACCTTAATCACCATTTTCGAGGACATGCTTGCGCGCAAGGAGACGTCGTAAAATGGCAACCGCCCCGTCGAGCATAAACCGGTATTTTTTCCAGGACACGAATACGTTTCATGAAGAAATTGTCGCCCTGCACGATTTCGTCTTACCTACAGCGACAGCACTTTGGACTTTTAGAAAGTTAATCGAACGAGAATTCGAGGAAGATCCAACCACCACCGTATCAGCATTATCTGCGAAGTACAACAATGCGCCAGGAACCAGGGAATCGACGAACCTTGTGGTTCCATTTCGGAATCACACATGGGAGATGCAGAGAGAGCGACTTGCCGAAGTGGCGTTGGTGAACATCATTGCCCTATTCGAGATGTGGTGCGACGATATTTGTGAGATATTTGGGAAAGAGAAACTTGCTGCTGAACTGCAATATCCGACAAATAATACGGTCTCGCATGGAATTCGCTTCGCACTGCAGGAGCTTCGAGTAAATGGTTCTGTTATATTATCAAACTCGATTCAGACTACATTGGTGCAGGGGAGGAAGTACTCGTTAGCCTCTCTGGATAATTTGCTGAGGTGCTACAGATATTTCAAGGAACTTAGAAATTGCCTGATGCACAGAGGGCGAGAATGCGATGGTAAGCTTTGGGGGGCACAATCGGCATTTATACCGGTGGCATCCGCGCCGGCCCTGGGGATGGATTTCGTGCCGGAACATCTGATTTTCAAGCGCGGCGACCAGGTTCACCTCAGCCTTCACGGTGTGCTCGGCTTCACTGACGTGATACTCCGAATTGCGACTACTGTTAACGCTGAGTTGGTCGCGACACTCGCAGGCGAGCAAGTGCTCATTGAGCGGATCAAGAGTAACACTCAAATCCCAGTGAGACCCGAAAAGATCCCCAGTTTGTTTACCACTCTGGGCTGGACTGGCGCCACGCTCACCCCAGACCTGCTAAACTTCCTCAGGCAATCCGGCGCCGTAATTTAGCCCCGTTGCTTGCGATGAGCCAAACAGGGGAACGGGGCAGTCCCGAGTGTTGAGACCGTTGGCGTGTCGGCTAATCTCTGACGCCGTCAGATGGGTAGCCCGGACGGGACTTCGCAGATCGGATGACTCTTTCCCCTACCACCCATACACCTTCTCCACCGTCCCGCCCATCAACTTCGCCTTATCCCCCTCCGACAGCCGCGTCGTCTCCACAAACGGCCGCACCCCTTGTTCATAAGTCAACACCCCGCTCGTCCGCGTCCAATCCGTTCCCCACATGCAGCGATCCAGTCCGAACGCATCCAAAATCCGCGACACCGGCTTCCAGATATCCTCATACGGATACCCCGTCCGCGACAACGTACAAGCCCCACTAACCTTCACCCGCACGTTCGGATACGCCGCCAAAGCCAACAACAACGGCAAATCCGCCCAGGGCTCGGCGAACGGCGGAGGCGCCGACGGCTGCAACAGCCCGAGATGGTCGATCACGATCACCGTATCCGGATTGCGCCGGACCAACTCCGTCCCATGCTCCAACCGTCCCCAGCACAAGAAATTCACCGGCAGCCCGTGCCGCCCCGCCGCGGCAAACCCGGCGTTCACCCGAGCATCGGCCGGATCGCTCGGCAGTTCGTCGCGCAGCATGATGCGGACCCCGACCGCTCCCTTGGTCGCGGCCCAATCGGCCACCACCTCGTCGATCGCCGGATCGGTGACGTCGATAGGCTTTACCACGCGGAACCGGTCCGGCCACTTCGCATACACCGACAGCGCATAGCTGGGGTCGTAGCGATACAGATTGAATGTCGAAACGATGATCGCCGCGTCGACGCCGACCGCGTCCATCGCCGCGATCATTTCCTCGCCATTGGCGGACGCCCGACCGTGCAAAACGCCAGCCCAGGGACGGCCGGGATGATTGTGCTCATAGGCATGAACCTGGACGTCGATCGTTCGCATGTGTGCCTCCCCTTCAGCCGCAACCTTACCTGGCCGCTTGCGCGATCGGGGCCGCCCGGCCAGGTTGCGCGCCAACCATACAGGAGGTCCCGAAAAATGAGCAGCACGACCGAATACACCCCGCCGAAGGTTTGGATCGCCAAGCCCGCCCTCGGGCGCTTCGCCAACATCAACAAGCCCACCGCCGGCGCCCAGTTCGAGAGAGAACTCCCCATCGGCCGCCATCCCTTGCAGCTCTACTCACTGGGCACCCCGAACGGCGTCAAGGTGACGGTGATGCTCGAGGAACTGCTGGCCCTCGGCCACAAAGGCGCCGAATACGACGCCTGGTTGATCAAGATCGGCGAGGGCGACCAGTTCGGCAGCGGCTTCGTTTCGATCAATCCCAACTCCAAGATCCCGGCCATGGTGGACCGGAGCGGCGCGAAGCCGATCCGGATCTTCGAGACCGGTGCGATCCTGGTCTACCTCGCGGAGAAGTTCGGCGCCTTCCTGCCAACCGAGCCGGCCGCCCGCGCCGAATGCCTGTCGTGGCTGTTCTGGCAGATGGGCAGCACGCCGTATGTCGGCGGCGGGTTCGGCCATTTCTATGCCTACGCGCCGGTAAAGATCGAATACGCCATCGATCGGTTCACAATGGAAGCGAAACGGTTGCTGGATGTGCTCGACCAGCGGCTGGCGGACAATGAGTTCCTGATCGGCGATACGTACACCATCGCCGATATGGCGGCCTGGCCCTGGTATGGCGGCCTGGTGAGGTTCGACAGTTACGGCGGCTCCGAATTCCTCGCGGCCCACGAATATAAGAACGTCATTCGCTGGGCCGACCAGATCCACGCGAGGCCGGCGGTGAAGCGCGGGCGCATGGTCAATCGGATGCAGGGCGAGCCGGCGGGCCAATTGCGTGAACGCCACGACGCCAGCGACTTCGAAACGAAAACGCAGGACAAGCTGGAGCCCGCGACCTGAGGGACGCGCCGGCGCGAACCGATCAGGACGCGGTCATCGGATAACCGCGACGACCGCGGCATTTCACCTGGAACGGGCTCGTGGCCGGGGTCACGCCGGGGAATGCCGGCTCGTTCGCCATCAATGGCGGTGCTGGCCTGACCTCGGTGTCCTCCGGCGCCAGACGCTTGCGCCAAAAGGAGGTGTCATGCGTTATCGGACAGCTCTTGTCCGCCCTTTTGAACCGCTTCGCCTGGCAATGTGTCGTTCGCGAAAGGGCGGCTAATTTCCGGTCGCCGTCCTGACCGCAAGCGCCGGTTCATCGCGCCAGTTCGCCGGAAACAAGGTCTGCACGGCACGAACTTTTGGCATGTCATAGATCGCGATATACGGCGCGTCCGGATGATTTGCCAGGTAGTCCTGATGGTACGCCTCCGCCGGGTAAAACGGCCCGGCGGATTCGATTCGCGTGGCAATCGGACGGCTGAATGCATGCGCCGCTTCAAGTTGCGCGACATAGGCGCGGGCGATCTTTTCCTGGTCCGGGCCGTTGACGAGCAGCATCGAACGGTACTGCGTCCCGCGGTCCGGCCCTTGCTCGTCGACCTGCGTGGGGTCGAGTGCCACGGAAAAGAAGATTTGCAGCAGCTTTCCATAACTGATCAGTGCGGGATCAAAGGTCACGCTCACCGACTCGGCGTGTCCGGTCGAACCCGAGCTGACCTGGTCGTAATCCGGATTGGCCACCTGGCCGCCGGAGTAGCCGGAGACCGCCCGCCGCACGCCCTTCAGATGCTCGAACACGCCCTGCACGCCCCAGAAGCAGCCGCCGGCGAAGACCGCTACCTCCGTCGTCGCTTTGCCGGCCTCGTCCACCGCTGGCGCGGGGAGAAGTCTTGCCGTTTCAGCGGACGTTCGCGCGACAGACGCCAGAACGGCGATGCCAACGACCACCACGACGACCGTCAGAGCCTTCAATGCGACACGATCCATGGTTTGCTCCATTGTCCGCCAGGAGGCGACGGCTACCGCGTTTTCACCTGGCTGGACTTTCGTGCGGCGCCGGGGAAGCCCGGCCCATTCCGGAACCTTTCAGAAGGCGCGCCGGCCCAGGTTAGCCACTCGATATAGATGGTAGCGGCGGGCGGATTTGAACCACCGACCAAGGGATTATGATTCCCCTGCTCTACCGCTGAGCTACGCCGCCATCGGTCTCGGAAGGCGCGCGCAATAGCCCCTTGCGACCGGGTCCGTCAACCTTGGACCGCGCCACCGGCCCCGCCATACACACGGAGTAAGGCCCTCGCCGCCATTTCGGCGCGTTGCCGGGCCTCGGCCTCGGTCGGTGCCGCGGCCACGCGCATCAGAATGCGAACCATGATGCCTTGTCCCGTCAGGATGCTCTGAAACAAGTCGGCCATCTCCGCGGGCTCCCCGCCAGCGACAAGACCACGGTCCCGCGCGGCCGTGAGCAGCCCGATCAGCGCCGCGGTATTTTCCGCCCGCCCATGCTGGTCGAGCGCAAGTCCGACCTCCCTGGCATTCTCCGCTTCGAGGATAGCGAGGCGATAGGTGGCCTGAACCTCCGGCCGGGTGACTTCGACCAGCACCGCCGTGCCGTACCCGGACAGCGTGTCGTACAGTCCTTTCGTGTCCGTGGGCGCCGGCAGCGTCAGAGGATGCTGCATCCGCCTGGCCCGTTCGATCACGCAGTGACTAAGCATCGCTTGTTTGGTGCCGAAGTGCGCGTAAAGATCGCGCTTCGACACTTGCGCGAGGCGGGCGATCCGCGCCGTGCTGGCGCCGCTGTAGCCATGCCGCATGAAGGCGGTGAACGCCGCCTCCAGAATCCGTTCGCGCATCGAGGGTGTGTTTTCCGCCATGATCCCCATTGACATGGTACCATAGGGTACCGTAAACCGCGAAAGACGGTACTTATCAGTACCAAGGGGTATAACACCTGATGAGCGAACAAGCCACCACGCCCGTCGTCCGGCTGGATCATATTTCCCGGGTCTATCACGCCGGCTCGATCGCCGTCCCGGCGGTGCGCGACATAAGCCTGGAGATCAGGCCCCGGGTCTTCTGCGTGATCGTCGGGCCGTCCGGCAGCGGCAAGACGACGCTGCTGAACATGATCGGCTGCATCGACGTGCCCGACAGCGGCGGCGTCGAAGTCCAGGGCGAGGACGTGCTGCGCCTCTCGGACAATGCTTTGGCCGATTTCCGCGCCCGCAACATCGGCTACGTCTTTCAGTCGTTCAATTTGATTCCGGTGCTGTCGGCGTTCGAAAATGTCGAGTATCCGCTGCTGTTGCTGAACGTGCCCGCGGCGGAACGGCGGCGGCGAACGTTGGCGATGCTGGAAGCGGTCGGGCTGGAAACCCAGGCCCGGCAACGGCCGAATGAATTATCCGGGGGGCAAAAGCAACGTGTGGCGATCGCCCGCGCTTTGGTGAAGGAGCCGGCCTTGGTGTTGGCGGATGAACCCACCGCGAATCTCGACAGCGCCACCGGCACCGCGATCACCAACCTGATGCGGCGAATGCAGGAGACGTTCCACACCAGTTTTATCTTCAGCACGCATGACCCGAGGCTGATGGCGGAAGCCGATCAGACGTTTTCGATTCGCGATGGGATACTGGTGTGATGCTGTTTCGTCTGGCACTACGCAACATTTCCCGCAACCGCCGCCGTTCGGTCATGACGGCGTCACTGGTTGCCATGGGCGCGCTGGCAATGCTGCTGTTCGGCGCATTCACCACCTATATTTTCGCCGGCATCGAAACCGGCCTTGTGCAGAGAGGCGGGCATCTGACGGTTTACCGGCAGGGTTATTTTCTGTTCGGTCCAGGCAATCCGGCCGCCTATGGGATTGACGATCATTTGGCGGTGATGCGGGATATTCAGAACGATCCGGTGCTGCGGGAGATGATCAACGTCATCACCCCAACCCAGGCGTTGGTCGGAATCGCCGGCAATTTCTCCGGCGGCACGAGCGCCTCGAAGACATTCTTCGGCACTGGCCTTGTAGGTGCGGATCTGGAACGAATGCGCCAGTGGAATGAACACGGCGCCGGACGGCCCTATGTGCCCGACGACCGGCTGAGCGATCCCAACGCGTCGCGCGGCGTGATCGGCCGCGGCGTCGCGCGGATGCTCGGGCTGTGTGGGGACCTGCATGTGCCCAACTGCCCGTCGCCCGAGGCTAAACCGGCGGCTGGCGGTGCCGCGCCGCCGCTCGATCCCGCACTCGCCGATCTGGCGCATGATGAACAAGGCGGCCGGCCGGACGTGGGTTCGGGTCCACAGATCCAGTTGCTGTCGGCAACCGCTGACGGAGCGCCGAATATCGTCAGTCTCGATGTCGCCGGAGTCGATACGCAGTCGGTCAAGGAACTCGACGATAACTATGTGGCCATGCCGTTGTTGTTGGCGCAGCAGCTTGTCTACGGCAGGGGCGAGCACAAGGTCACCGGTATCGTTCTGCAATTGCATCATACCCGCGATGTGCCGGTAGCACGCGCGCGGCTGCTCGCGATGATCGCGGAACGGCATTTACCATTGGAAGTGCGTGACTTCCGTGAACTGAACCCGTTCTTCGTGCAGGTGGTCGGGCTGTTCAGTCTGATCTTCGTGTTCTTGTCCCTGATCATGGTGATGATCGTGCTGTTCGCCGTGGTGAACACGATGACGATGAATGTGCTGGAGCGTACCGCCGAAATCGGCACCGTGCGGGCGATGGGTGTGCGCCGGGCCAGCATTCGCCGGCTGTTCCTGACCGAGGGCGCGATACTGGGTGCTCTTGGTGCCTCGCTTGGCGTGGCTTTGGCTTTCATCGCGATCGCGGTGATCAACCACAGCGGAATGCAGTGGACGCCGCCTGGCAATACCGATGCGATACCGTTCCAGCTTGCATGGCCCACGCGTCCGGCGCTGCTGCTGGGCTCGTGGCTCGGCCTCGTCCTGGCGGCCACCCTGGCCACGCTGCCGCCGGCGAACCGGGCGGCGAAAAGCCGGATCGTGGATGCCCTTCGACATGTATAGGATCGCCATGCGCCAACTTCTGCTGATCGCCGCGGCGATGCTGATTTGCGCCGGTGCCGCGCGCGCGCAAACCGCGCACGACATCATCGCCGGCTCCGACAGAATCAGGAATTCCGGGGAACCGTTCCGCAACACATCGGTGCTGACCGAATATGTGCAGAGCAAGCCGAAGGATCAGACTGTTTTGACGGTTTACTCCAAGGAGGACAAAACGACCGGCCAGTTCCGCAATCTGGTGCGCTATGTCGAGCCGCCGCGCGACGCCGGCAAGATGGCGCTGTTGGATGGGCAGAATCTGTGGTTCTACGATCCGGCGGCGAAATCCAGCGTGCGAATTTCAACGCAACAGCGGCTGGTGGGGCAGGCGGCCATCGGCGATGTGCTGACGGTCAATTTCGCTGTCGATTACACCGGCACGTTGCTCGGCGACGAAACGATCACCGACGCCGAGCATCAGTCGCGTAATTGCTGGCACCTCGATCTGCGCGCCGCGACCACGACGGCGGTTTACAGCCGGGCCGAGTATTGGGTCGAACACGGCACGTTCTGGCCGATCAAGATGAAATTTTATTCCGACAGCGGGCGGGTGCTGAAGGTTCTCTATTACCGCGGCTTCGCGCAACGTCTGGGAGCGATCCGGCCGGGTGGAGCGGTCATCATCGACGCCGTCGATGCGACTCTGGTGACAACCGTTCAGTTCAACAATCCGGCGTTTCAGGATATCCCGGACTTTTGGTTTCAACGCGATTATCTGCCCAGACTTCGGCCCGAGTGATGCGCGTCCCCCTCCACCGTCATCCCCGGGCTCGACCCGGGGATCAGCCAGCGCGGGATGTGCTTGAAATGATCCCCCGGTCGAGCCCGGGGATGACGGGATTGGAGGCCGTTCCTTGCCGTCCCAAAGCGCCTGATTTAGCGCCCATGGGGTCAAACCCGCGGACGAAGCGCGGCGCAACACGTTTCCTCTCCATCTCTCTGCTTCTGCTGGCGCTGGCCGTGGCTACCCCCGTCCTCGCCGCCAACGAGGATTCGGATCTGGACCGTATCCCCACCCAAACGGCCCCGGAACCATCATCAGATCAATCCGCTCCGTCATCGAAAAACGTCAACTACCTGGGTGACGCGCTGGCGTTCTTTGGCAACCGGACCAATATCGCGGTCCCATTGCCGCCGCCCACGCCAGAGAGTTGGGAGAACTGGCTGTTCCTCGACACCCGCGACGAATGGCGTCTCGGAGACAATTGGCGGCTCAACTACAGCGGCAGACTGAATTTTCGCGCATCGAACAGCATTCCCTTCCCCACGCATGAGAACGTCCGCAACGACCTGCGCGAACTTTTCATCGAATGGCAACCCTCCCAGACCACCTGGCTTCAACTGGGCCGCGTCAACATCCGTAACGGTGTCGCACTGGGTTATAACCCGACGGATTTCTTCCGCCCTCGCACCGTCGTCGAACCGGTCGGCGATATTCAAACTCGTCTTCACCAGCAGTCCATCCTGGGCGTTGGTCCGGTCGAGGCCAGGATCGAAGCTCTGCTCATCTCGGATGGACTGCTGGTGAAGACGAGTTTGAATATCGCCGACCGGTTCAACCCGGAGCTGCTCTATTTCCACTCCGGTGATCGTACCCAGATCGGCACCAACCTGACCACGCCGATCGGCCGCGATATCGTTGCCTATCTGGAGTGGTCGGGCGGGACGCACCCCGACGTCATCGCCGACGCGTTCCGGTATGGCCGGGTGACCGGAACCTTGCCGGCGGCGGCGACAAGTTTGCTGCCGAGCAGCACGAGCTCACGCTTCATGAACGAGCTATCGGTCGGAGCGTCCTACGCGACCGAAAACCGCATGACGTTCAATCTGGAATATCACTTCAACGAAGCCGGGTTCACGTCAC
>Ga0207015_1192_pt1 | contig 14329 bp, 14 predicted proteins | sample Alteio_BWMinCont_53_FD_153486 | JGI IMG/M metagenome (GOLD analysis project Ga0207015, IMG submission 153486) | Enriched cells from forest soil in Barre Woods Harvard Forest LTER site, Petersham, Massachusetts, United States -... | ecosystem: Environmental > Terrestrial > Soil > Temperate forest >...
GATAGCGACTCCGGATGATCCGGTCCCACTCCCCAGGGCACTTGGCGGAATATCCGCCGCGCCGGATGCAGTTACGGTCTGCACGCGGCCGGAGCTGGAGTCGCGCTTCAGCCGCTTCAGGTCCGCGCGAAGTTCGCCGGCGCTTTGATAGCGCAGGTCGCGATCTTTCTCCATCGCTTTGTGGATGATTTGTTCGAGTTCGGCAGGAACGGAGGGATTCAGGCGGACGGGAGCGACGGCCGCTTTGTTGAGGATTTCGTTGAAGATGGCGCCGGAGCTTTCGCCTCGGAAGGGAAGAGCGCCCGTGGCCATTTCGTAGAGGACCACTCCGAAAGAAAAAAGATCGCTGCGGGCGTCCAGCTCTTTGCCAAGCACCTGCTCGGGAGACATGTACGCGACCGTACCCAGGGTGCTGCCCGGGCTGGTGAGCTGCGCCGAATCCACGCCAGTAGTGGCCAGCGTGATGCTCAGGCCCGCGCGCGTTGATCCGGAAACTGCCTTGCCCGCGACTTTGGCCAGGCCGAAGTCCAGCACTTTCGCAAAGCCGCGACGCGTCACGAAAATGTTCGCAGGCTTGAGGTCGCGATGGACGATACCTTCGCTGTGTGCGGCGTCCAGTGCGTCAGAGACTTCGATAGCCACGTCCAGCAAACGCTCCAGTTCCAGGGGCCGGCCGGTAATCAGGTGCTTGAGCGTCGAGCCGTCCAGAAATTCCATCGCGATGAACGCCTTGCCGCCATCTTCGCCAATGTCATAGATCGTGCAGATGTTTGGGTGATTGAGCGCGGAAGCGGCTTGCGCCTCGCGTTGGAAGCGGCCCAGCGCTTGCGGGTCGCTGGAAACACTCTCCGGAAGAAACTTCAGGGCGACGAAGCGGTGAAGGCGGGTGTCTTCCGCCTTGTAAACGACGCCCATGCCCCCGCCGCCGATTTTCTCGACGATGCGGTAGTGGGAAACGGTCTGGCCGATGAGGTTGGGAGAGTCGGGCATCCGGTGGACATGTTAGGTTGCCACGGAAAGCCAAGTCAATGCGCGGTATTCGATGGCCCGAGGGGGATTGGCCGAAGAAAGAGCCGGCTTAGGCGAACCAAAAAATAATGCTTGACATATTCCCATATCGGAATGTATTGTGTGGGCATGGCAAGAGCAGCGACCACCTCGGATGGGTTTAATGCGGTGGCCGAGCCGCGGCGGCGCGAGATTCTGAACTACCTGGCGCTGCAGGAACGCTCGGTCGGGGAGATTGTGGCGGCGCTGGAAATGGAGCAGCCTTCCGTGTCCAAGCATTTGCGAGTGTTGCTGGATGTGGGACTGGTGAACGCACGGCGGGACGGGCGGCAGAAGTTGTACAGCGTGAATGCCAGCGCCATCCGGCCGCTTTGGGAATGGACGGGAACGTTCGAGAAGATGTGGCGGCATCAGCTGCTGCGGGTGAAGGAGCGAGCGGAGAGCAAGTAGGTTTTGTCAGGGCTGGAAATCTTGAAGCGGTGAAAACTGATTTCATCTTGAGGAGGAAGCATGGCTGCGACGGCATCAAAGAAAGAACTGAAGATCGAAGATTTGACGTTGAACATCACGCAGGAAATTCACGTGAAGGCGTCGTTGGAGAAAACGTTCGCGGCGCTGCTGGAGCAGCTGGGACCGGGGAATGACACTCCGGACGGCCGGCAAATGCAGATGAAGCTGGAGGCTTGGCCGGGCGGGCGGTGGTATCGCGACCTGGGCGATGGCAACGGGCATCTTTGGGGACACGTGCAGGCAATCAAGAAGCCGACGCTAATCGAGTTCTGCGGGCCGCTGTTCATGTCGTATCCGGTCTCGTGCAACGTGCAGTACCGGTTGAGCGAAGTGGATGGGGGAACCCTGATCAAGTTTCATCACCTGGCGCTGGGGTTGATTTCGGATGAGGACAGGTCGGGCGTAGTGAAGGGTTGGACGCACATCCTCGAGGGTGTGCGCAAGCGGTTGGAAGGGCAGCGCGTGCAGTAGTTGCGGCGGCGCGGAAGGAGCAGCGTATGTGTCCAGCATGCATGGCTAGCGCGGCAATGGTGGTGGCGGGAGTGGTGTCGACAGGCGGGCTGAGCGCGCTAGTCGCACGGCTTCGCGCCAAACGAAACACGAAGAAGACTTCCTAAGAAGTAAATTCAAAAGGAGGAACCATGGGAGAAGTGACTCACGAGCAGGCGAATTTGTTGTTGAGGCTGTATGAAGAACGGCGCGAGCCGAGGTTGCGCGAAGCACGCGAGTGGTTCGCAGCCAACTTCCAGCCGAAGACCATCGAGGATGTGATGCAGATATGTCCTCCGGGAAGCCAGGGGAACGCGTTCATGCGCCAGGTGCTGAGCTACTGGGAGATGGTAGCGGGCATCGCCAACCGCGGACTGGTCGACGAAGAATTATTCTTCGAGACTACCGGGGAGCATTGGGGCGCGTTCGAACAAGTGAAGCCGGTGCTGGCAGCGTGGCGCGCGATGTTCAGCAGCCCGAAGTTTTTGGCGAACCTGGAAGAGAACTGCACGCGGCTGGAAGCCTGGCGCGAGAAGCGCAATCCCGGATCGAACGAAGCGATCCGCAAGGTCATGCTGCAGATGCGTGCGGGTGCGCAGCCGCTGAAGGCGCAGGCGGCGGGGTCGTAACGGCGGAGAAGCAGACGACGGAAGAGAAGCAAGCTAGGCGGCAATCTTGCCGAGATGGGGCGCAGCAATGCTGCGCCCCTACTAAATCGCAGATGAGAGGAGCGGAATCATGGCTGGGACGCAGACTGGAAAAGCAAAAGTTGTGGCGCCCGAGGAGTGGTTGGCGGCGCGAGTCGAACTGTTGAAGAAGGAGAAGGAGTTCACGCGGCTGCGCGATGAAATCAGCAAGCAGCGGCGCGAACTGCCTTGGGAGAAAGTCGAGAAGAAGTACGTGTTCGACGGGCCCAAGGGGAAACAGACGCTGGCGGATTTGTTCGGGAAGCAAAGCCAGTTGATCGTGTATCACTTTATGTTCGGGCCGGGATGGAAAGAGGGATGCCCGAGCTGCTCGTACATTGCGGATCACTTTGCGGGCAGCTTGCCGCACTTGGCGGCGCGGGACGTGCGGTTGGTGGCGATTTCGCGGGCGCCACTGGCGGAGATTGAAGCGTTCAAGAAGCGCATGGGATGGCAGTTTCCGTGGTATTCGTCCAACGGGACGGACTTCAACTTCGACTATCACGTTTCGCAGACCAAGGACGAAGCCGGGAAGACCGAGGTCTACTACAACTATAAGATGCAGAAGTTTCCGGCGGAGGAACGGCCCGGGGCCAGCGTCTTCCATAAGGATGCGGCGGGGAACGTGTTTCACACGTACTCTTCGTACGGGCGCGGGCTGGACCAGATGATCGGGGCGTATAACTGGCTGGACATTGCGCCGAAAGGGCGCGACGAAGAAGGGCTAAAGCATTCGATGGCCTGGGTGCGACATCACGACAAATATAACGATGTCTATCAGGTGGACGTGAAGGCGGAATACAAGCAGCCAGAAAAGGGCTGAGGGTGGCTGCTGCCATGAACAAAAAGGTCGATGAACTAGATGGATCGGCGGTGCGAAAGTCTCGCGCAGCCGATTTTGTCCAGGTATCCAAAAACCTGCGATGAGTTTGACGTTGCAAAGCGGCGTCGAGCCGCCGCACTCCAAAGCTAAAGCATTTGGCGGAGGACGTATTGCAAGATGCCGCCGTGCTGGTAGTAGGAGATTTCTTCGGGCGTATCGATGCGCGCGGTGGCGGAGAAGGTTTTTACCGAGCCATCCGGCGATTTGGCGCGAACGGTGATGGTCTTTTTCGGCGAGACCGAGGCGACGCCCTCGGTCTCGAAAATTTCGTGGCCGGTCAGGCCCAGCGTCTCGCGGTTTTCGCCCGGTTTGAATTCGAGCGGCAGGATGCCCATGCCGACGAGATTGCTGCGGTGGATGCGTTCGTAGCTTTCGGCGATCACCGCGCGGATGCCTTGCAGGCGCGGCCCTTTGGCGGCCCAGTCGCGGGATGAGCCGGAGCCATACTCTTTTCCTGCGATGACGATGAGCGGGACGCCTTCTTCGCGATACTTCACGGCGGCGTCGTAGATGTACATTTTTTCGCCGTCCGGAAGGTGCAGCGTCCAGGCTCCTTCGGTTCCGGGAGCAAGCATATTGCGCAGCCGGATGTTGGCGAAAGTGCCGCGCATCATGACTTCATGATTGCCGCGGCGCGCGCCATAAGAATTAAAATCGTGCGGCTTGACGCCATTGGCGATGAGATATTTTCCGGCCGGCGAATCAACGGCGATCGAACCCGCGGGAGAAATGTGATCGGTGGTAACGCTGTCGCCGAGCACGGCGAGAACGCGCGCGCCGGAAATGTCGGCGAGAGCCGGCGGCGTTTTCGGCATGTTCTCGAAGTACGGCGGCATCTTTATATAGGTAGACTTGGGATCCCACTGATAGATATCGCCGAGTGGAACCTTCATCGACTTCCAGTGTGCATCGCCCTCGTAGACCGCGGCATATTCCTTGCGATATTGCTCGCTGGTGACGGAAGCGCGGACGGTCGATTCGATTTCTTGCGGCGTCGGCCAAATCTCACGCAGGAAAACGGGCTTGCCGTCGCTACCGGTGCCTAGAGGCTCGGTCGTGAGATCGACATCCATGCGGCCGGCGAGGGCGTAAGCGACGACCAGCGGCGGCGAAGCCAAATAATTGGCGCGCACTAGCGGATGGATGCGCCCTTCAAAATTGCGATTGCCGCTGAGTACCGCGACAGCAACGAGATTATTTTCCTTGATGGCAGCGCCAATAGCTTCCGGCAGCGGGCCGCTGTTGCCGATGCAAGTGGTGCAGCCGTAGCCGACCAGATTGAATTTCAGTTTGTCGAGATACTGCGTGAGATTGGCTGCCAGCAAATAATCGGTAACAACTTTGGAGCCGGGTGCCAGGCTGGTTTTTACCCAAGGCTTGATTTGCAAGCCGCGCTCGACCGCTTTTTTCGCGAGCAAAGCCGCGCCCAGCATCAGCGAAGGATTGGAAGTGTTGGTGCAGCTGGTGATGGCGGCGATGACTACGGCGCCGCTGGAGAAATCGAAAGAGTCGCCGTTATTTCGCACCTGAACGTGCTTGTCCGGCGTGCCTTCGACCACTTTGGTGAATGAACTTTTCGCCTGACGCAGCGGAACGCGATCCTGCGGACGCTTGGGGCCGGCGACGGTGGGCTCGACGGAACCGAGATCGAGTTCCAGGGTGTCGCTGAAAGCGGGATCCGGTGTCTGGTCGGTGCGGAAGAGAAACTGTTCCTTGCAATAGGCTTCGACGAGAGCGACTTGTTCATGCGAGCGCGCGGTGAAATGCAGGTAGGCGAGTGTTTCAGCATCAACAGGGAAAAATCCCATGGTCGCGCCGTATTCGGGGGCCATGTTGGCGATCACCGCGCGATCCGGAACGCTGAGGCTCGAAAGCCCGGAGCCGTAAAACTCCACGAATTTGCCGACCACGCCTTTCTTGCGCAGCATTTCCGTTACGGTAAGAACCAAGTCGGTCGCGGTGGCGCCTTCGCGCAGACGTCCGTGCAGACGAAAGCCCACGACCGCCGGAATCAGCATCGAAGAAGGCTGGCCGAGCATGGCGGCTTCTGCTTCGATGCCGCCCACGCCCCAACCAAACACGCCGAGCGCGTTGACCATGGTGGTGTGCGAATCGGTGCCGACGACGGAATCAGGATAAGCCTCGAATTTGTTGCCGGAGGGCGTCGCGCAAACGACGCGCGCGAGATACTCGAGATTCACCTGGTGGCAAATGCCGGTATCCGGCGGAACGACTTTGAAATTCTGAAAGGCCGTCTGCCCCCAGCGCAGAAAAGCATAGCGCTCGACGTTGCGCTGAAATTCCAGTTCAGCATTCAGGCCGAAAGAATTAGCGCCGCCAAAGTGATCGACTTGCACCGAATGGTCGATGACCAGTTCCGCGGGGAACAGCGGATTGATGCGTTTGGGACTGCCGCCCATACGTGCGATGGCTTCGCGCATGGTGGCGAAATCGACCACGGCCGGCACTCCGGTAAAATCCTGCAGTAACACGCGCGCAGGCATGAAGGCGATTTCTTTTTCCGGACCATTCGGCTTCCACTGCGCCAGAAACTGAATGTCCGCGGCATGCACGAAGCGGCCGTCCTCGCAACGCAGCAGATTCTCCAGAAGAATGCGCAGGGAAAAAGGCAGCGTAGCCAGATTGCTGACGCCTTGTTTCTCGAGGGCCTCCAGGCGGTGAATCTCGAACGATTGCGCGCCAACGCTGAGCCGGTCGCGCGTCCTGAAGGAATTGCCTGCGGAGATGGCCATCCTAACGTTCCTTTCGCCAAGGTGCTGAACCTCTTATGATAGCCGAAATCGGCACGGCGTGCGGGATGCCGCAAGCCGTCGTTCCCGGGGCCGGATTCAGGGCTTCATTTCTTTGCCGCTAATTTGCAGATCGAAGCCATTAGGGTCTTTGACGTGGAAGCTGTTTTCGGTGTCCGGCTGGGGATCAAGTCCGCGGCGTTGCAGTTCGGCTTCGACGGCATGTTTGTCCCAGTTGTCGATGGTATAAGCGATGTGGTCGATGCGCGGAGTTCCGGAATCGTGGTTGCGCGGAATCAAAAAAGTGTCGCCGAACGCGAGGATGCACTGCTTGCCGTCGTCGTGCGACAGCTTCATGCCAAAAAGGTCTGCGTAGAAATCGCGTGTCTTCGCGTAGTCCGCCACTTGATACGAAATGTGATTGACGGTGACCGCTCTGAATCCCTTGCCTGTGGCCGCCATCGCCTCGGAACTCAGTGCTGACGACGCCGTTGCGGCGACCGCCAGTGTCCGAATGAGTTGGCGACGGCTCATCTTCCCGCGCTCGAAATCTTGCAACAACTTGGCGATGATTTGTTCCATTGCGGATTCTCCTTGGAAAGTCGGCCGACAAACTCGAGTCGCCGCACGCGTTCCGACGAGTGAGCCTATACTAAGGACGTGAAGATTGTCTTGTTGTCGACCTATGAGCTGGGCCGCCAGCCGTTTGGACTGGCCTCGCCCGCCGCTTGGCTGCGTACGCGCGGGCACGAAGTAGACTGCTTCGACCTTTCACGACAGGCGCTTGACGATGCTGTGGTCCGCGCGGCCGAGCTGATTGCCATTTATTTGCCCATGCATACGGCCACACGGCTCGCTTCCCGGCTGGTTCCGTCGCTGCGCGAGTCGAATCCGCGCGCTCATCTCTGCTGCTACGGTTTGTACGCGCCGATGAATGAAGAGTATTTGCGTTCGCTCGGCGTCAAAACGGTTCTCGGCGGCGAGTTTGAAGCCGGACTGGTTCGCTTGGCCGAGCGGCTGGTGCGCGGTGACGCAAATGGCGCTCCATCGCAACACGAGCCACGCATCTCGCTGGAGCGATTGGCGTTCGAAATTCCGGATCGCACTGGCCTGCCGCCAAACTCGAGCTACGCCAACCTGGTGATTCCCGGCGACGGCTATCGAATTGTTGGCTCCACGGAAGCCAGCCGCGGATGCAAGCACTTGTGCCGGCATTGCCCGATTGTTCCCGTATACAACGGGGTCTTCCGGATCGTGCAGCGCGAAGTGGTTTTGGAAGACATCCGCCGCCAGGTCGCCGCGGGTGCGCAGCACATTTCCTTCGGCGATCCGGATTTTTTCAACGGGATTGGCCATGCGTTGGAACTAATCAATGCATTTCATCGTGAGTTCGCACCCATCACTTACGACGTCACCATCAAAATCGAGCATTTGAGGAAATACGAAGAGCATCTGGCGACGTTACGGAATACCGGATGCTTGTTTGTGACCAGCGCGGTGGAATCGGTGGACGATGACGTGTTGCTGGCATTGGACAAGGGCCACACGCGAGCTGATTTTCTCCACGTCGCGCGAAAGTTTCGCGATTTGCGAATGACCTTGCATCCGACGTTCGTGCCCTTTACGCCGTGGACTACAGCGGAGAGCTACCTCGATTTGCTGCAAACCATTTACGACGCGGAGCTCACGGAAAATGTGGCGCCGATTCAACTGGGTATCCGGCTGCTGATCCCGGAAGGCTCGCGGATGCTCGAGCTACACGATATTCGCGAAACCGTTGGCGCCTTCGATGCCGAGTCGCTGGTCTATCCCTGGAAAAACTCCGATGAACGCCTCGACCGCCTGAGCGAGACCGTGCAGGAAATTGCCGCTGCTGCGGATCGCCAAAAGCTTTCGCGATTCGCCGCGTTCCAGCAAATCTGGCGCGCCGCGCACCAAGCCGCGGGCCTCCAGCCTGCACCACTCGCAGCTCCGACCGCTTCCAACGTGCCGTTTCTCAGCGAGCCGTGGTATTGCTGCGCGGAACCCACCAAGGATCAACTGGTTTCCATCGGCGCGCCAAGACCGCTCGCATCGCCCGCACCGGCGAATGCTGTTGCCGCAGCGACGGATTTCGTATGAGCGCTGCCACCAGGCGCCTGCTTCTTTTCACCGGCAAGCTTGGCTATCAGACCCGCACCTTCGAAGAATCGGCAAAGAAGCTCGGCGTCGAACTGGTCTATGTGACGGATCGTTGTCATCAACTGGACGATCCGTGGAACGATCGCGCGGTTCCGGTGCACTTCGAAAATCCCGAAGCCGCCGCTTACGCCGTGATGGAAAGCGTGCGCGGCCACCAAATAAGCGGCGTGCTGGCGCTGGGTGACCGGCCGGCGCAAGCGGCGGCTTACGTGGCTCGGGGACTCGGCTTGCGGTTTCACCACCCCGCAGCGGTCGAAGCCTGCCGCAGCAAGCTGCGTACGCGCGAGGTGTGGCACGCCGCGGAATTGCCGGTGCCGTGGTTTCGCGCGATTCGCACCAATCCGGTGCCGGAACCCTCGCTGCAAGGCATCACCTACCCGTGCGTGCTCAAGCCGCTGTCACTCTCGGCGAGCCAAGGCGTCATCCGGGCAAACAATCGGGAAGAATTCCTTGCGGCTGCCGCACGTATCTCCCGGCTGCTGGATTCTCCCGAGATTCGCGCCACCCGCGAGCCGAATCTCGATCAGATTCTCGTGGAAGGCTACATCCCGGGAAGGGAAGTGGCGGTGGAAGGCTTGCTGACGGATGGCCAGCTGCGCATTCTTGCCATTTTCGATAAACCCGATCTTCTCGAAGGACCATTCTTCGAAGAAACGATTTACGTGACACCTTCACGTCTGAGCGACGCGGAGCAACAGGCGATTACGCGATGCGCAATCGATGCCATACGCGCGCTGGGACTCTCGCATGGCCCGGTGCACGCGGAGTTTCGCGTGAATGAACAAGGAGTGTGGCCCATTGAAGTAGCGCCACGTCCAATCGGAGGATTGTGTGCCCGTGCGCTGCGCTTTTGTGCCGCAGCGGAAAGCAATCCCATCAGTCTGGAAGAATTGCTCCTGCGGCATACACTGGAAATTCCCGATTACGATTTACCGCGCGAAAGCGGAGCGTCGGCGGTGATGATGATTCCGGTGCCCGCAAGCGGCGTGCTTGAAAAAGTGGAAGGTGACGAAGCCGCGCGCGCCACGCCCGGCGTAACGAAACTGATCATCACGGCACGGCTGCACGACTACATCTCCGCCTGGCCGGAAGGATCGAGCTACCTGGGCTTCTTGTTTTCGTCGGCGGAAACCGCCGATGACGCCGAGCGAGTCCTGCGCGAAGCCCACGCGAAACTAAACTTTGTTCTTACGCCGCGCTTGCCGGTCGAGCACCCAGCCAGCGGAAGAGTTGCGTCCGGTTAACCCTTGGCCTTCGGCGCGACGTAACCCTCAGGCAGCTTGGCACCCGCTCCGAAGAAAAACTGTTCCAGCTGCTCTTCCATGATTTTCTGCGAATTGGGATCCAGCGGATTGAGCCGGTACTCGTTCATGATCATTTTGGAATGCTCGATCCACAGCTTCCAGGCCTCTTTCGACACGCTTTCATAGACGCGCTTGCCCAGCTCGCCCCGCCACGGCACGCGGTCCAGCCCCGGCAAATCCTTGCCGAATTTTACGCAGTGCACGATACGCGCACCCGGTTGTGCCGGCTCGCTGGCCGGTGCTGCGGGACCGCAAGAGTCATTGGCCATCTTCTGCCCTCCGAAACTCGAATCTTCACCTTACTGCAAGTCGCGCTTAATTCCTAGGCGGCCAGCAGCCCCGCCCTTGGTAGGCCATTGCCGCCGGTTGCAGCGTCACCTGCGTACTCGATTGCGAATCGCTCGCCGGAATTCCGGTTTCCGCTTCCGATTGCCGGGGCTCCACGGTATCTTCAATCGCCCATGCCGGTGTATAAAGGTGGTCCGGCAACGGGCTGTTTGCCGCAGCCGCCGGCGCAAGACTCAGCCTGACTGCATTCAAGCGTTCCCTCGGAGGTGCCCAGCCCGTGCCTGACATCACCACCTTATTCTGGGATATCGGCGGCGTGATCATGACCAACGGCTGGGACCACAATTCCCGCGACCAAGCCGTCGCCAAGTTCAAACTCGATGAAGTGGATTTTCGCGACCGCCACGATCTTTCCTTCCCGGCGTTCGACGCCGGCAACATCACCATGAACGAGTACCTGGACCGCACGTTGTTCTACCGCCCGCGGCCCTTTTCGCGCGAGGATTTCATCGCCTTCATGTACGCACAATCCAAGGAATTTCCCGATTCGCGCGCCGTTCTGGATGCCGCCACCAAGACCGGCCGCTATTTCATCGCCGCCATCAACAATGAACCGCTCGAGCTCAACCGCTACCGCATCGAGAATTTCGATCTGCGCCGGAATTTTCAGGTGTTCTTTAGTTCCTGCTACGTGCATTCCCGCAAGCCGGAGGAGCAGATTTTCCGCCTGGCTCTGGCGGTCACGCAGCGTGCTCCGGAGAAATGCGTGTTCATCGACGATCGTCCACTCAATCTCGAAAGTCCGCGGCGGCTGGGCATCAACACCGTTCACTACGAAAACCCGCAGCAATTGCGTAAGGACCTCGCAAACTTCGGGGTTGAGGTATAGTTTTCAGGCTGGTTCGCATTGCAGCTACGCGACTCTATCGAGTCGGAGGGTAAAGAATGGCCGCCGAATCCAACCGCTCGGGATCTGCCTACGCCGGGGTTACTGAGCCTTGTACCGTTGTGCTCTTCGGAGCGTCTGGCGACCTGGCCAAGCGCAAAGTAATTCCCGCCATGTACGACCTCGCGGTGCATAACTCCCTGGGGCCGCGCTACGCCATCGTGGGATTCGCCCGTTCGCCGATGACCGACGACAGCTTCCGGCAGACCGCTGGAGATGCGGCCAAAAGCATTTCCGAGGTCGGCCCGATCGACCCGCAGAAGTGGAACGACTTCGCGTCGCGCCTTTATTACCAGCAGGGCGACTACGGCGATGCCAAGGCCTACTCCAATCTAGCTGCCCGGCTCAAGGAGCTGATGGAAAAAGGCAATCTTGGCGGCAACTTGCTTTTCTATCTGTCCACGCCGCCTGAAGTCTATTTCGACATAATCGAACAGATTGGCAAAGCAGGTTTGGCCAAACCGGCGTCCGCGAATTCCTGGGTGCGCATCATTGTCGAGAAGCCGTTTGGGCGCGACCTGGCTTCTGCCAAAGAACTGAACCTGCGCGTGCTCAAAGTTTTTGAAGAGCATCAGGTCTACCGCATCGACCACTACCTCGGCAAAGACACGGTGCAGAATCTGTTGGTGCTGCGGTTCGGCAACGGCATCTTCGAGCCGTTGTGGAATCGCAACTACGTGGACCACGTGCAGATTACCGCGGCCGAGACTCTCGGTGTGGAGCGCCGCGGCGGCTTTTACGAAACCACTGGCGCACTGCGCGATATGATTCAGAGCCACGTGCTGCAACTCACTTCGCTGGTGGCGGTTGAGCCGCCGGCGTCGTTTGATGCGAATTCGGTGCGCAACGAAAAACTGAAAGTGCTGCAATCCATCCGTCCTTTTGACCTCGAAGCCGTCGCCCAGTCGGTCATTCGCGGGCAATATAGCGCCGGCGAACTTGGCGGCAAAGCTCTGCCCGGGTATCGCCAGGAGCAAGGCGTCAATCCCAGCTCCAAGACCGAAACCTTCGTTGCCGCCAAGCTGCAGATTGAAAACTGGCGTTGGGCCGGCGTGCCCTTCTATCTCCGTACCGGAAAGCGCCTCGCCAAGCGCACCACCGAAATCGTCATCCAGTTCCGCGGCGCCCCGCACATGGTTTTTCGCGACAAGGGCATCGAACCGAACCGTTTGGTGCTGAACATTCAGCCGGATGAAGGAATCTCCGTTTCCTTCAGCGCCAAAAAACCCGGAACCGAGATGAATATCGGCAACGTGGTCATGGACTTCAGCTATCGCGAAGGATTCGGCAACGGATCGCGCAGTGCTTACGCCACCCTGGTCAACGATTGCGTTCGCGGGGACGCCACGCTGTTCGATCGCGGCGACAACGTGGAAGCGGCCTGGTCCCTGGTGGATCCCATTCTGGATGTGTGGAGCGCCGCCAAGACTGCCACCGTGCCGCAGTATCCTTCAGGCAGCTGGGGACCCCGCGAGTCCGACCAGTTGCTGGAACGCGACGGCAGAAAATGGTACAACGCATAGAGCGAATCGCGGCGTTTAATTCGATTTAAGAGGTGACCGGTGATTCTCGCAGGCGACGTCGGCGGCACCAAATGCAACCTCGCGCTGTTCTCCGAAAAGGGCGGAAGGCTCACCCAGGTTTTCCGGCAGCGCTTCGCCAGCAAAGAGTTTGCCAAGTTCGACCTCATCGTCAGGGAATTCTCGCGCCAGGCGGAGTCCCATCTGAATGGCGAGCGTATCGCCGCGGCGGGTTTTGGCATCGCCGGCCCGGTGATCAACAATCGCGTGCGCGCCACCAACCTGCCGTGGATCGTGGAAGCCGAAGATTTGCGGCGTGAGTTGCGTGTCGACCACATTGTTTTGGCGAATGATCTTGGCGCCTGGGGTTACAGTCTGGAATATCTTCCGCCGGAAGATTTTCTGGTTTTGAATCCGGGCAAGCCGGAGCCCGGCGGAACGCGCGCTCTGATCGCTGCGGGCACCGGGCTCGGCGAATCCATCCTGGTGTGGAATAACGGCCGTTACAATGTGGTTCCTTCTGAAGGCGGCCATGCGGATTTTGCGCCGCACACCGAGCAGCAAATCGAATTGCTGCGCTTCATGCGCCGCCGCTATCCGCAGGTCAGCTGGGAACTGATTCTTTCCGGCCGCGGATTCCGCACGCTGCACGAATTTCTGAACCCGAATATCCGGCACCCGAGCTTCGATGATCCGGATGCGGATCCCGCGCCGGAAATCACCCAGCACGCTCTCGATCTCTCGTGCCTTGTTTGCCGCGACGTCCTGGACCTGTGGGCGGCGATTTATGGATCGGAGGCCGGCAATCTCGCGTTGAAAGTGCTGGCTCTGGGCGGCGTCTTCGTCGCGGGCGGCATCGCCGTGAAAATCATCGAGAAAATGAAAGACGGCACGTTCTTCCACGCGTTCAAAGACAAGTGGAAATTCGAGGGCTTGCTCAGCAACATCCCGGTTTCCGTGATTCTCAACGAATCAGCTCCGCTGATCGGGGCCGCACACGAAGCGCTGGCCGCGATCGACAGATAGACGGTTCGCTTGCAGAACAGGCCTGGCGGCGAGCCTGCCGTGAATGTTGTCATCCTCGGCGCATTCGATAGTCTCGTTATCTGGCTGCCTCCCTCCTTCGTTATTCTTCAAGCAGCCTATGGCCCTACTTGAAGAACGCTTCGGCCCCTGGAAGCCCATCAGCAAAGCCGCCGGCATTGCGTGGCTGGTCATCTACGCCCTCTTTCTCCTTTACGCGCTCGCCGAGCACTCCGGCTTTCTGTTCATCGACTTCGCCAATCTGATGATTCACGAGGCCGGGCATCCCTTTTTCAGTTGGTTCGGTTCATACACGCTCACGATCTTGGGCGGAACGCTGGGCGAACTGATCGTGCCACTGCTTTGTGCTGTCGCCTTTTTCTTTCGCCGTGAAGTGCCCGGCTTTGCTTTTTCGCTGTTCTGGTTCTTCGAGAATTTTCTGTACATCGGCACCTATATGTCCGACGCCAGGGCGGAAGCTTTGCCGCTGGTGGGCAACGGTGACCACGACTGGAATATCCTCTTCGGCCAGTGGAATCTTTTGCTGCAAGACACAAAAATCGGCGGTACCACGCGTCTGCTCGGCTGGCTCGGCATGGTCGGAGTGTGCGCGTGGCTTGCCTGGCGTACCTTGCGCGATTCCTCCGAAGACGATTGAAGGACGCGTTGTCGCTACGTCTAGTTCTTTGGTGCTCTGAACTTCCTTCGCCGCTGCTTGCTGTCCACCTTTTCCCGCAACTC
>Ga0207015_1178_pt1 | contig 14082 bp, 6 predicted proteins | sample Alteio_BWMinCont_53_FD_153486 | JGI IMG/M metagenome (GOLD analysis project Ga0207015, IMG submission 153486) | Enriched cells from forest soil in Barre Woods Harvard Forest LTER site, Petersham, Massachusetts, United States -... | ecosystem: Environmental > Terrestrial > Soil > Temperate forest >...
CCACCGGCGGTAGTTTTTCCATCCTCGGTTTTGCCATGGTAAGCAAGACCGCCATCTTCATCTCCTTCGTCGTTGTAGAAAGTGAAACCGGCGCCTCGTGTACCTTCGCGCGCAGAATAATATTTGCCGCCAATCTCCAGACCCGGTGATTGTGCGTTATTGGATATAGTGAGGCGGAGTTTTCCGTCCGGCTCGACAATGTTGATGCGGCCAACTTCAATCTCGCCAAACTTGGCCTTTTGATCCGCAGGCTTCAGCGCGGCTAGGATAACGATTGCAAAGCCCAATGCCGATACAACTGCATATCCTTGCAGGATTCGCAATTGCCGTTGAAGTTTAGTGATATCCGTTGGTTCACTGCTCCTCATGGTTTCCTCCCTGCGATCTAAATTCTGGTGCGTTGTCGCCGAATAAATTATTTGTATTGCCAGGATTTGCGTCTGTTGCGGACGGCGAATTCTTCGCAATCTGGACGGCCATGGCGCGCAGCATATCGCCCGTAGACGTAGGGCGAATTCCGTGACCTTTCATCGGATGTCCATAATCAAACGATCCTCCGAAGTTCGGGTTTTGTGTGCTCTTGAGAAAATCTTCCAGACGATATACGGCGAGATTCAAATAGAAACTATCCATATCTCCACAGTAGAAATGCAATTTGCCTTCCAGCATTTTCCCAATCGTGGCCCAATGTTCGCGCAGATAGGAAGTGAGATCGTAGCCGTGTTCCTTCATGTAATCGGCCACCGAGCGGTCAATGACTCCGGTCATCTTGTTCCACAGAGGTTTTGGGTATCCGTCATCGCCGCCGGGTCCATAAACCGATTCCCAAGCTTCCTGTTGCTCAGCTGAGCGGCCATGGGAGCCTAATACTTCTTCAAGTTGTCCTTGCTGGCGGGCGGTAACCTGCACTTGGCCTTCGGCAGTGCGCAAGAAAGGACGTTCTCGATCGAGCCAGGATGTGCCGGGCGGCGTGAAGGCATTCGCGTCGGCGTAGATGTCGGTGAGACCCCAACGGTGAAAGTCCACGGGATCGGGATAATAAACCCAGGCGCCGCCGAAAAAGCCAGGATGGTAGGCCTGCAACGCTAGCGATTCCCATCCGCCAGTCGACCCGCCCGAAAGAACACGTGCGTAAGGCTCTCGGATAATGCGGAAATGCGACTCGATGTAGGGTATCAGTTCGGTCATGATTGCGTCGCCGTAGGGTCCGTTGTTTGCGGAATTCACCGCATAAGAGTCGTCGTAATACGGCGTGGGATGCAGAAAGGTGACCATCAATAGCCGCGGAAAATTATCCGAGGTCCAGTCCTGATACAACTGATAACCCTCACCCCGGCGCATGTTAATGACCCACGCACGATGGCCCACTTTCTGTTCGTCCACGGGAGAAACGGGCTCGGATTGAAAATGATAAGGCGGCGCCAAACTGAAATGATCCTGCTCGTAGTCAACCGGGTAATTGACATCCGGATGGGCGTCGTAATCCTTCGGCAATAACACTACAGCTCCGAGATACATCGGATGCCCCCAGAATTCCGTTAGGAGCTTGCTTTGAATCTTTACATGCTTGATCCACTTTGTGTCCGCAGGCACCTCCACGGGTGCCAAGATTTTGGATAGCTCGAGACGAACTGTATTCGGCGTTGATCGATCGATGTGAACTTTCTGAACGGAACTTACAAGATTCCCGGGGGAACTGGTAAATTGTTGTCCCTCCCATTGATCCATGTGCGCCCAAATCGTGTGGCCATCGGCGCGATGAAACTCGGTGTACACGTTCAGCAACGCCTGCACGTAGTAATCGCCGGGGGGGATATCAACGAGGCTGCGGAACGGGTAACCGAGAGTTGAACGATCGATTGTCGCTGTATCCCCTGGCTTTAATCCCTCGACGTCCTTGCCAAAAAAAGGGGCGTCCGCACCAGTGCCGCCGGATTGGAAGCGCGGCTCGCGGCTCGCGTCTGTGGTAAGGAATACGAAGACGCGCCCAGTGATGGGTGCCTCATGTACGGAAGAAGAAAAGGAAATCTGAAATTGGATGCCCTGCGCACGAACAGAGCATGCAAAGAGCAAAAACGCGACAACTCCAATCGTCGATACGGTTCGCAAGAGTTTCATGGCTGTGCTAAAAACGGAGACCGTGCCAGCGTTTCTCGTAACATCCTCACAAATACGCTGGCACACGCAGGAGTGTCCTGCACCCAGCCGCCTTCCGTGGTCGTGCTAGGCGCTTCTCTAAAATGTAAGCTTCAAGGCAAATTGCACGACTCGCGGATTAACAACCGTAGCTCCTCCGGGATTCGCTCCAAAGAGGTTTATTGTGTTATACAGAAAATCAGTGATCGGATCGGCAAATTGCGGGTGATTGAAGGCGTTGAAGAGTTCCGCTCGAAACTGTAAGTTGCTGCCTTCGGTAATCCATCCCAACCTCGTATTCTTGATGAACGAGAAATCAAAGTTTACCTGATCCGGCCCATTGAGCAACCCTATCGGCGCATCGCCAAAAGCGGTTCCAACGCCGTCTGCACCGATCACCGGAGGCGTCGTAAAACAAGCCGCATTGATGTACGCATTCAATCTCTTTTGGACTGATCCCGGCGTCGCCACCTTGCACCCTGGAATATAGTCTGGGCGGTCGAAATAAATCCCATAAACATTGAGCTGATTGGTATAAACGATTTCCAGGGGATGCCCCGATTGAATCGTGGCAACGCCTCCCATAGCCCATCCACCAAGCGTTCTGCCCTTTAACGACCGCAAATCGCCTGGGCTTGGAAAGTTATATACGTAGCTGAACACAAATCTGTGCTCTCGGATGAAAGTCTCGGGCCCATAGTTCTGCTTCGGTTCAAACTGATTTCCGTTAATGACGTTTCCGCCAAGATTGCCCGTGGTATAGCCATTCGTAGTGGTCAGGTCGCGCGCGAAAGTATAGGAAGCGAGGAATTGCAAGCCATTGCTGTAGTGTTTGTTAAGGCTTACTTGCAGAGCGTTGTACCAAGCGGCGCCTGCCGATTCAACTTCCAGAGTCCCGGAAGGAAAAAATCCGGGAATCGGCTGACGAAGTGGAATGTTAGCAATAGTGTTTGTGGTCTCCCCGCGAATGGGGTTTGCGGGACTGGCCAGAGCAGCTTGTTCGAAAGCCACTAGTTCTGGCAACTTTGTTGATCTCGTGCCCACATATCCAATATCCAGCAGATAGTTGTTACCCAACTGAGCCTGCAGGTCCATGCTGTAGTGTTGCACTGCGGCAGGTTGAAAGTTTGGAGCAAAACCTTCAAATCCCTGCGAAGTGGTTGGAGTATAAGGAACAAAAGATGGAACTACCGGAAGCACCCCCGGGAACGGCGTCTGGGGCGTCGCATCGGGAAGCGTTGCTTGCTGGAAGAATCCGAAAGGTTGTCCAACGAGAGATTGGATTTGTACGCCTGCGGTGCTCCGGGAGTGGAACAACCCATAACCTGCTCTCAAAACGAGACGGTCCGTTCGGGGCAGTTGCCAGGCAAAACCGACTCTGGGATTCCATGTATTCTGCCCCAAAGCTTCGGTGCCGGAATTGTTACCGACCCGCGTCACTCCCGCCGGAATTGTCCCGGTGTAATTCGCAGGAACGGTCCAGCCTTGGAGCGTGCCGGAAGCTGGCGGATTCGGATCGGCCAAGTTTGGCCAAAATGAGCTGTTCCGTCCCAAAATGTCGTTAAACGTCCCGATGCGCTCATAACGAAACCCGGCGTTTAATGTGAACCTTGGAGTAACCTTAATGTCGTCCTGAATGAACGCGTTTCCGTTCAGCACGCGATAAGCGCGACCGAGATCACCAACGAGATAAGTCGTCTGGACATCGTTGGGGTAACCAGAACATCCGCAAGCGGCGGCCGTGCCATTGTCGGTCGCGTTTAGCCCAAGCAGGAAGTCCGGGAAAGACTGGAAGTATGCGCCTGAGTATGTATGGAAATTTTCGATGTTCACCTGATTGCGCGTAACACCTCCACCAAAATGGAATGTTTCGCGGCCGCGTGTATAAGCCAGGGTATCTTCTTCAATAAAAGTATTCTGGATTACAGTTGACCCTTCGCCGTTGCCTCCCAGACCGAAAGTGCCTATCGCAATATTCGGATAGTCATTGAGGGAAGCGGGAACGGCCGCGCCGTAATCTGACCATGTAAACGGTTCTGTTTGGGCTACTACAGCGGCGGTGCGATTAAAGGCAAACTGAAATTCGTTCACCAAGTTGGAGTTGAAAATATACGTATGAGTTAGGGATGCATTTTGAAAAGCCGAGCTGTTCGTCCAAGGAAATCCCGGAGGCGTCCCTCCTACTTGCGGATTACCCGGCAGAGTTTCCGTCGATTTACCATTAGCATAAAAGTACCTGGCCGAAAACTTGCTCTTCGAGGTGTGAAGAAAATCCGCGTTGATCATGAACTGATTTTCGCTGAACGGACATGCATTGCTGAATGAAGATGTTCCCATACCATTCTGAATCGTTTGAGGGGTAGGAATCAGGTAGTTGCCGTTGGGCAATTTCGTCTGCAATATCTGCAAAGAAACTGGGTTGATATTGGATCCATCTGCCGCGACAGCTGGTCCAACGCCGCCGAGTTCGTTCTGGATCGTTCCTCTCTGTCCGGCAAAAATCGCTCCAATCGCTGCGGCGGATCGGTCGTTTGTAAGAGGCGGCAGGCTGAGAGTGCTTGCACAACCTCCAGCGATGCCGTTTTGCTGCTTTGTTCCTTGATAAGAACCGAAGAATAGCAGCTTGTTTTTCTTGATCGGTCCACCAATCGTGCCGCCGTACTGATTTTCACGTAGCAGGCCGCGCGGCTGGCCTGTAAAATTATTCTGATAGCTGTTGGCGTTAAGGTCCTCGTTGCGAAAGAACTCGAAGACGGAACCGTGATACTCGTTCGTGCCCCCCTTCGTGATCAGGTCAACGTTGGCCCCGCCGTTACGGCCATTCGCAGCATCGTACGGCTGGGTAACCACTTTGAATTCCTGGATTGTGTCTGGATTTGGAACCGGAGTGCCACCACTGAAGTTCAAGGCAGACGTTAAGTCATTTACGTCAGCGCCGTTTAACTGAGTATTATTGTCGATCGTCGTGCTGCCGTTCGCGGAAAAACCGGCACCGCCGGCATTGTAACTTTCATTTCCACGGCCAAGGTCCCCGGCGTTGGTCACCTCGGTTGATATTCCCGGATTTAATCCAATGATTTGCCCGTAGTTGCGCGTAACCAAGGGTAGATCGGTGATGAACCGGCCATCGGTCACAGTCCCCAGCTCGGGTGATTCCGTTTGCAACATTTGCTGCGTTGCAGTAACCACAATGGTTTCCTTCGAAGAGCCCACTTTGAGCTGGATATTCGCCGTGTCGGTCTCGCTCACCACAACCGTCACGTGTGGATAACTGGAAACTTCGAAACCGGTCTTTTGCGCGGTCACGTGGTAAGTCCCGGGCGGCAACAGGGGCACCAAATACACTCCAATGCTGTTTGAAGTCACCGTCCGCGTCTCTCCGGTCGCATCGCTTACGACTGTCACTTCAGCCCCAGTGACTACGCCCCCCGAAGTATCGGTCACCACTCCAGTAAGCGCGCCGGTGCCATTGACCTGCGCCATTACCGGCTGAGGAATCAGCAACAATCCGCTGATTAAACACAAGAGTGGAAGCATCGCACGAAGATTCTTGAAGACTAAACCGTAGTTGCGGAAGCCTTCGTGCCATTCGCGTTTCATATTTCCTCCATTACCTTGACTTGTGCCTTGGTCGAGGCTCGAAAATCATGTTCGCTCCTGGCTATCGCCGCGGAACGAATCAATAATTCCACGTAGAAATATCGAATTCTTTCGGTGCATTTTTCTGAACCTGTTCGGCTATTTGCCGCAATAAGTCCGCCCAGGTCATGGGGTGCCATCCATGACCTTTCATCGGCCGGCCATATTCAAAAGATCCCGCGTAATAGGGATTTTTTGTCGCTTTCAGAAATTCTTCCATCTTGTACACAGCGAGGTTCAGGTAGTAGCTATCCATGTCGCCAACAAAGAAGTGCAGCTTTCCAACAAGATCTGGCCCGATCTGCGCCCAGTGTGAGCTGATGTAATTGCCGAGATCAAAACCGTGATCACGCATGTAGTCGGCGGCGCTGCGGTTTATTTTTCCTGATTGCATGTCCCAGAGCGGGACCGGGTACCCGTCGTTACCCACCGGGCCAAAAACCGCCCACCAGCCGTCCAACTGATAATCCGATCGGCCATGGGGTCCGAGCATATCCTCGAAGTGACTTACGTCCTCTACCGTGGATCTCACTTGGCCCTCCGGAGTGCGACTCCATGGTCGCGGATTGCTAATCCACGCGCCCGGCCGGCGATACTCAAACGCATTCTCGTCTTTGTAAATGTCCAGCAGCTGGAATCGCCGAAAATCGATCGGGTCGGGATCGAAAACCCAAGCCCCTCCGAAAAACGAAGGGTAATAAACCTGAAGAGCTAAAGATTCCCATCCTCCCGTCGAACCTCCTTCCAGGATGCGAGCAAACGGCTGCCGAAGGACGCGGAAATGCGTTTCTACATAAGGAATTAACTCATTCATGATCGCGTCACCGAACGGCCCGCAATTCGGCGAATTCACCGCGTAAGAATCGTCGAAGTAGGGACAAGGATGCTGAAAGGTGACCATAATGAAACGCGGAAAGTTATCCGAGTTCCACGCCTGATAGAACTCATAACCCGTTCCGAGGCCGGACCTCTTGCCATCTTCGATTGCCTCTGGAGTTTCCTTCTTTGGATCAGGATCAAATTCCCAAGGAATCGGCTGATAGAAATGGCCCTGGTTGTAAACCACGGGATAGTGAGCCTCCGGATGTGATTCGTAGCCCTTCGGCAGCAAAACGGTGGCGCCCAGGTACATCGGCTGTCCCCAAAATTTTGTAAGCACGGGACTTTGAAACTTCACGGTCTTAATCCATTCAGTTTCTTGGGCCGGAGCTAGCGAAGAAAGCAGCTTGCTTTGACTGAATTCGTCTGTGGACATGACTTTGTCCAGGGACAATCGAATCATGAAGCCACTGGCGGGATCCAAGTGCATTTTCTGAATTTCACTATGTAAATTGCCCGGGGCTAGCGTGGGGAGCTCTCCGATCCAATCGTTATGGGCCCAGACTGTGTGGCCGTCAGAACGGCGAAACTCCGTGTAAATATTTAACAACGCTTCGACGTAATAGTCGCCGGCGGGGAGATCTTTCAATGTGTGCAGCGGGTATCCGGCGGTGTCGCCGTCGATCATAACGACCTCATCCGCACCCAGCGCGCTCACATCTTTCCCGAAGAAAGGCGGTGCGGCTTCCGACAGCAGTTGGACGCGCGGATCCACTTCATTCGTCCGCGTGACGATTACGAACATGCGTCCAGTGAGGGGGCCGGCATGCGCCGTGGACGGAAAGGAAACTTTGAAGCCGATCGTCGATTGAGCAGAGGTAATCGAAACGATGGTCACCAAAAGCAGCGACAGGCCACCTACGCGCGACAGAATCCTTCGTAGGTAGGACGCGCAGTCACCGCCCAAGCCTCGCTTCTTATAGACGGCATCGCCCTTAAGGCCGCGCTTCGAATTCTGCACGATTGTATTAGCCTGTCCCGACGCCCGGAGACGGGGGTCTTTTTGGATGGCAACACTTGTATCGCAGATATCACATTTCTGCAACAAATGTTTTACGGCGGACGACGCGCTTACGACGACGGTGGGAAGCCGCAAGGTCAGCTCCGAAGTCTTTTACGGAGAGGACGAGCCATCCGAACCTGCGGGCAGATAGAAATGCAATCAATAGCAGGGTTTGAGGGGTCTGTCCTGGTAGCAACAATACTTGCTATTCGCCCTCGGCGGGCTTCTTGCTGGTTACGGCGATCGTGGGAATGTCGGCTTGTCGTATTTTCTCGTTGAACGCCGGTAGCTCTTTGTCGCGCAATTTATTCCATTTGGCAATTTGAGCGTCGAGCGCGGTGTGCAGGCCTTCGAACACTGCATAAGAGGCCTGGGTGGGCGCCGTGTCCGCGCTTTCAACCGTGCCACTGAGCTCCATGAGCTGATCTGCCAATTGAACCGGGTAATTCAGCGGATCTTCGCCGCTTTTGGATTTTGTTTGGACGATGCCCTCTTCAACTGCCGTCATTTCTTTGGAAAGATTATCCGCCGCGCTCACAATCTCCGCGGACTTACTGTCGTTCGCGATTCGTTTTTTGAGCGACGCAAGCTGGCTGTGAACGTCACGAATCTCGTTGACGGCGTCGTCCGCTTGGGTGATGCAATCGCGGATTTGCAGAGCAAGGTCAAATTGCTTTTGCAAGTCGCTTTCCGAAGTGTGAATCCGCGGATCTTCTTTTACTTCGAGGGGAGCCGTGTAGCTTTTATCTCCAAGGCTCAGCCTCACAGAATACTTTCCAGGAACCACGAGCGGCCCAGTCGGACTATCGGCCCAGCTTACGATGCCCGGGACTTTGCTCGGAGGCTCGTAACGAAGGTCCCATGCGAATCGGTTTAATCCGGCTGCTGCGGGCATCTGAGCGTCTTTTTTGGCGGATTCGGGTTCTTCTTCTTCGGGTCGTTTCTGCTCTGGCTTCGCCTTGCTCGAATATCTGCGAATCACTTTCCCATTTGCGTCGAGGATCTCCAAGTGGATAACCTCTTTCCGCTCGGATTTGAATCCATAGTCGATTATGGCGCCGTCTGGAGGATTTGCTCCGAGCGAACGCCCCGCAGGTATTTCGGATGATCCGCCGCGGAAACGATAGGCAACGCCGGGTGTGTAGAGGTGAACATCCTCGTTCACCGCGCCGGAGGTCAGTTGGCGCAACGTAGAAATATCGTCGAGAATCCAAAAGGAACGTCCATGCGTTGCGAGAACCAAATCATCTTGATGCACGATTAAATCGTAAACAGGCACTGTCGGCAGATTGAGTTGAAGCGGCTGCCAGCGATTGCCGTCATCGAATGAAACGTAAATCCCCATCTCCGTACCGGCGAACAGCAAGCCTTTTCGGACCGGATCCTCGCGTACGGCGTGCACGTAATCATTCGCCGGTAATCCGGCGATAATGGCCGTCCACGTTTTCCCGTAATCCGTGACTTTATAAATGTAAGGACGAAAATCATCGAGCGCGTGCCGGTCGACGGCCACATAGGCTGTTCCAGATTCGTGGGGCGACGCGTCAATCAAGCTTATCTTGCTCCATTCAGGGACGGCTTTGCTCGTAGCGTCCACCCAGTCTTTCCCCTCGTTTCGGGTGACATGAACGAGGCCATCATCGCTCCCCACCCAAATAACGTCTTTTGTCACCGGAGAGACTGCAATAGCAAAGATCGTGTCGTAATATTCGGCGCTCGTATTATCTTGAGTGATCGGGCCGCCCGAAGATTGTTGCTTGCTCTTATCGTTACGCGTAAGATCGGAACTCATCGCTGTCCAGGTCATTCCAGCGTCCGTGGTCTTAAATAAAACCTCCGCGCCCTGGTAAAGGGCCTTGGGATCGTGCGGGGAAGTGGCAAGTGGCGAAGTCCATTGAAAACGATGTTTCAATTCGGATGCGGGATATCCCATCGGATTCAGGGGCCAGGATGAAATATCCTCCACTTGGCCGACCGAGCGGTCGTAGCGAGTGAGGTGACCATCGTAGGAATCTGCGAACACCACGTTTTCGTTCTGTGGATCAGGTATTACAAATCCGCTTTCCCCTCCGCCCACTGAATACCAATCCGACGGCCCGATTGCTCCGCGGTCTGATCTGCTCGCGATGGACACCGACGAGCTATCTTGCTGTGCGCCGTACAGTCGATAGAGAAATCGATTGTCCGCGGCAACATGATAGAACTGCCCGGTGGGCTGATTGTCTTCCGCAGTCCATTTCTTGCCGCCGTCAGTGGTGATAGCAGCGCCGCCATCGTCACCTTCAATCATGCGTTGAGGATTCGTCGGATCAATCCATAAGTCGTGACGGTCCGAGTGCGTACCCCCCATCGCCTCAAACGTCTTGCCTGCGTCCGTCGATCGGTACATGGTGGTATTGAGAATGTAGACTCCCGAATCCAATGTCGGATCAGCGAAAATGTGAGTGAAATACCAGGCCCGCTGCCGGAAGCGATGATCGTCATTAATCTTCTGCCATGTTTCGCCGGCATCATCGGAGCGGTACAGCCCGCCTTCCTCGGCCTCGATCAGTGCATACACGCGACTTGGATTGGTCGGCGGGACGGCTACTCCAATGCGTCCCAGTTCTCCCTTCGGCAGACCGTGACCGTCCAGTTGCTTCCAGGTCGTGCCACCATCGGATGATTTGTACAAACCGCTTCCGGGGCCGCCGCTCGTCAAACTCCAAGGGGTGCGACTGGCTTGCCACAATGCGGCATACAAGACGTTTGAATTGGTCGGATCAAAGACGACGTCGATTGCGCCCGTCTGGTCGTCCTTATACAAAACCTTCTGCCAAGTTTTTCCTCCATCCTCAGAGCGAAAAACTCCGCGCTGTTCATTGCGGCCATAAGCGTGCCCCAGCGCGGCGACAAAAACAATTTCCGGATGGTGCGGATCAACAATGACCTTTCCAATCTGACGAGTATCGTCGAGTCCAATGTGATTCCACGTTTTTCCGGCATCCAGCGACTTGTACACGCCGTTGCCATACGAAATGTCGCCGCGAATGCACGCTTCGCCCGTCCCGACGTAGATTACATTCGCGTCAGACGGTGCGATCGCGAGGCTGCCAATGGAAGAAACCGGCTGTTTGTCGAACAGCGGCGCCCAGCTTAAGCCTGCATTCGTCGTCTTCCACACGCCACCGGCTACCGCTCCGAAATAATATACGTTCGGGTCGCCCGGAACTCCGGCTACCGTTAGCACGCGTCCCCCGCGAAATGGACCCACCAAACGCCACTTCAGCCCCTTCAAAGTATTTTCATCAAGCGTCTGAGCGCGAAGGGGCAACGCAAGTGACATCAGTGCAACCATGGCGATTAGAAATGCAATTGGGAATGTTCTAGTTCGACGCATCGGGCCTCCGTGTGGAAACCGAGCATTTCGCTCGCTTGCATAGCCTTATGTCAGCAAATGAAATCGGCTGACTATGGTTTCATTTGCCTGAAAGTCATCAGTCAGAATTAACGAACTTGGTTGAATCCATTTAGTCTGAAAAAAAAACGGCTGAATGGGTCACCCAGTCCTCTTGCCCCGGAGATATTGAGATCGTGGTAGATGAACGGCGTTTCTACGGGTTCACGGAGCGGATTCAATTTGAAAGTTGAAAGGAGCCATTTGCTCCATAATGACTTTCTTGTCTCCCACCATCACGATCGTTTGTTTATAGGCGGGAAAGTATTCTTTTCCAATCTTTGCCACATCTTCCAGCGTGACGTTTAGAATTTCGGATCCTTCGCGCTCTAGCGTGTCTGAAGTCAACCCTCTAGACCACAAATCACAAAATTGATTTGCCAGTTCCACTTGCGATTGCAACCTAAGCGCCTGCGATCCGATCAAGTGGCGCTGCGCGCGCTCAAGTTCATCGGGGCGTGGAAGAGTTATGGCCATTCGATTGAGTTCGTACCAAAATTCGTTGAAAGCCGCGCCCGTAACCGGGTTGCGAACGTTTGCCCCACTATAAGACAATGACGTCTCCGCGTAAGTCTGCAGCAGTGAACCAGCGCCGTAGGAATAACCTTTATCTTCCCGGATATTCGACCCGAGTCGGGCGCTCGCCATACCGCCGAGAATAGTGTCCGATACTTCAAAGCGTACGTAATTCGCATCTCGCTCCGTGGGTCCGACGCTTCCAAGCAGCATCGTCGTTTGTACCGAGCCCCCGCGATCCACGATGTATATATTTCGCGAAACCTTATTTTCTGGCGCTGGTGCAACTGGGACAGTGGCCTGCTGACTTCCCGACCATTTCCCAAATGCTTCGTGAATCAGCGGAGCGATTTCAGCAGCATCGAAATCGCCCACCGCAACCAGGAGGCTTTGATCAGGACGAAATTCCGCGTGGTAGGCTTTTAAGAGCAACTCCGAGCTGATTTTCGCAATCGCATCTTCGGTCGGAGCTATCACGCTGTATGGATTGGCGCCGAAGACCAGCTTCGCCAGCGCGCGGCGCGCCAGGAAAATCGAGCGCGCTTCCTGGCCTCGCAATTCTTCGGCAGAGTTTTTTTTCGTGAGTGCTACTTGATCTTCGGGAAAGGTGGCGCTCTGAGTGATGTCCGCCAAGAGTCTAAGACCAATCTGCATTTTCCAGGAAGGCACATCCGTCGAAACCACAACACTATCTGCGTCCGCGCGGCTGTTTAAAGCGCCTCCTGCCGCCGCAATTTCCTCGGTAAGCTGTTTGGCCGTGCGTGTCTTAGTTCCCAGCGTGATGGTAGATGCAAGAACGTCAGATAAACCCGGCAAATCCTTCGGATCGGATGCAAGCCCGCCGTGCGCCGCAAGGGCGAAGGCAACCTTGGGATATCCCGGACGAGGCACTAGCCAAACCGTCAAGCCGTTTGGCAACTTGCTCGAAATCACCTTTGGCCCGGCGTAAGGTTTCAACGGACCATACGCTGGCAAGTCACTGGGCAGCTTAGGCGCCTTTTGTGCATATGCACCGAAGACCGGCGTGAATATAAGCGCAAAAATCGCGGCGATTGGTCGTAGCGCACTTCGCGTCATTGGTTTTTCTTTTCGTTTCCGGAAGAGGTTGCTGCTTTCGTTGCCGGAACACGGTTTATGATCGTCCGATTGGTTTTCGCAAGATACTTCGCCACAAATTCTTTCACCTCCGCAGCCGACACGCTTTCCAGCTCCTTCGGAATATCATTCACTATCGCTGGAGTGCCATCGAAAAGAGTCGCGAGAGACATCACCTCTGCGCGGTCCACGGGGATTTCTAGCTGACGATCCCAATCGGAACGAAGCTTGGTGATCGCGGTATCAAGTGCGGACACTGACGGACCGTTCGCAGCCAGACTGCTGACCGCCGAGTCATAGGCGCTCAGCAGATCGGCTTCCTTCACTTCATTCGGGTAAACAATGAATGCGGCCAGCAGCGTAGGGCCATTGTATTCAAACTGATTCCCTAGCGGCCAATTGACTCCGCCATTCACCGATACTGCCACCTTCTTTTCCTGCACCAATTTCTGATACAAAATCGACGCATTGCCTCGATAAAGAAGTTCAGCAACGACAGCGCCCACGATGGCATCTCTTTCTTTGCGTGGGGGCATGCGGTAACCGACTCCCAGGGCCGGTGAGTGGGCTAAGCGGTCTTCTTGCGTAACCTGACGTTCTGCAGTCTGCGGCGGCTCGCTAACATCGGGCTTTGGCGGGTTTTTCACCGCCGGGATCGCCGAGAAATATTTTTCCGCCTTCGCGAACACCTCATCGGGATTCACATCTCCCACAACTGCCAGCACGGCGTTATTGGGACTGTAATAGGATTCATAAAAGGCTTTTACTTCCGCTATGGATGCTGCATCTAGGTCTTTGAAGTCTCCGATAATGCTGTGATTGTTCGGAAAAGTGTCGAACGCCTTCTGCGGCAGGTCTACTGCATAAAACAATCCGTAGGGCTGATTCATGATCGTCGATCGCGCTTCTTCCTTGACTACATTGCGCTGGTTATCAAGATTCGTAACAGAAAAATCGAGCGTTTTCATGCGATCGGCTTCGAGCCACAATATCGGGTCGATCGCCGAAATTGGCGCTGAATCTACATATTCTGTGAAATCGGCTCGCGTCGCCCCATTGAAAGAGCCACCACCCTCATCGATCACCGAACTGAAAATTCCTTTCGGTGCATTTGGAGTACCTTGGAACATGAAATGTTCGAACAAATGCGCGAAACCGGATCGTCCTTCTGGTTCCAACCGATAGCCGATGCCGTAACTGATGCACAGTCCAAAAGTGGGGGAGGTGTGATCCTCGGAGACGATCACCGTCAAGCCATTCGCAAGTTTTCGCTCTACCGCGGGCACTTCCCAGGAGTGTTTGGAGGGACCGGGAACTGTTTGACCGAGCAAAAAAGCCAGGAAGCAAATCCCTATTTTCGTCACACTTCCCCCCAAAC
>Ga0207015_1195_pt1 | contig 14044 bp, 12 predicted proteins | sample Alteio_BWMinCont_53_FD_153486 | JGI IMG/M metagenome (GOLD analysis project Ga0207015, IMG submission 153486) | Enriched cells from forest soil in Barre Woods Harvard Forest LTER site, Petersham, Massachusetts, United States -... | ecosystem: Environmental > Terrestrial > Soil > Temperate forest >...
GCAGCGTTCGTGGTCGGCGGCAGCTACGGCCGCGGCGCGATGGTTTGCCGCACCGGCGAGCACTTCACCGGCCCCTGGGGCGCTCCGACGATGATGGCGCTCGAGGGCGCCAGCGTCGGCTTTCAGTTGGGCGGTCAGGCGACGGACTTCGTGCTGCTGATTATGAATCCGCGCGGCGCGCATTCGATTTTGAATAACAAGGTCAAGCTGGGCGCCGATGCTTCGGCGGCAGCGGGACCCAAGGGCCGGGACGCTTCCGCTTCCACGGATATTTCGCTGCGGGCGGAAGTGCTGAGCTACTCGCGGGCGCGCGGGTTGTTCGCGGGCGTATCGCTGGAAGGCTCGACGGTGCGGCCGGACAATGACGCCAATGAGAAGCTGTACGGGAAAAAGGTGACGGCGAACCAGATCGTGTTCAAGGGCGCCGTGGCAGTGCCGCCTTCGGCGCAGAAGATGGTCGGGTATCTGAACCAAAAATCGCCGAAGAACCTTTCGGATCCGGCTTCGCTGAGGGAATAGGCCTCTAGCGGCGAGCTGTTGCACAAGACTTGGCGCTCCGGTCCTCGCGGACCGGGGCGTTTTTTTTGAGGGGAAGGTGGCGAGAAAAGGGTTGACAGCAAAGGGTATATGACCTACAGTCATTTATGAGGAATGGTCACCATGACAAAAAAGGCCTCCGTTTCGAGCCGCAAGCTGGGTCCTACCGCAAAACCAATCTCCCGGAGATTGCGGCGCAGCGCGGAGATTCGCGAGCGGTTGTTCCGCTCGGCGCTGGATTTGTTTGCGAAGAAGGGATTCGCGAACACTACCGTGGAGGACATCACCGAAGCGGCGGACGTGGGCAAAGGCACGTTCTTCAATTATTTCCCAAGCAAGGACCACATCCTGCTGGCGTTCGGCGAAATGCAACTGGCGAAACTGGAAGCGGCGGTTGAAGAGGCGCGCAGCAACCAGACGTCGGTGGAGCAATTCCTGCGGGCGCTGCCCGAGCGCATGACCCAGGAGCCCACGCGAAATCCGGCGATCGTGCGGACGCTGCTGCAGGCGTATCTCTCGACCAGCGCGGTGCGCGAAGCGATGGTGGATATGCAGCGGCGGGTGCAGGCGGTGCATACGCAGATTATTCAAATGGGGCAGGAGCGCGGGGAGATTCGAACGGATGTTCCGGCCGGAGAGATGGCCAGCGTTTTCCGGCAGACGATTTTTGGGACGCTGCTGATGTGGTCACTATATGGCGATGCGAGTTTATCGGAGCGCATGCGGACGGCGTTCGACATTTTGTGGTCGGGGCTGGCACCGCGGAATCCGGCGCCCGCGAGCGGCGCAGTACCTTTGTTCACGTGTGGAGATTGATTTATGAATCGCAAGCGCATTTTTCTGATTGTGCTGATTGCCGCCATTGTGGGCGGCACCGCGGTGTACGCAACGTGGTTCCGGCGGGACGACGGGCTGCAAGGTTCGGGAACGGTGGAAGCGCGGAACATTCGCGTGGGTTCGAAGGTCGGCGGGCGGATCGATCAGGTGCTGGTGCGGGAAGGCGACCGGGTTCAGCCGGGGCAAGTGCTGGTGACGTTTGACGACCAGGAATTGAAAGCGGCGATGGAGCAATCGCGGGCCAACGCGGAGAAGTCTGCGAGCGGCTACCGGAAGGAAGACATAGCGGAGGCGCGAGCCGCGGCAGCGCAAGCGAAAGCGGAGTACGAGCAACGGCGCAATGGGTACCGGCAAGAAGATATCGCGGCGGCGCAGGCGGATGTGGACCGGGCGCAAGCCGAAGAGGTGCGCTCGCATCTGGATTTCCAGCGCTACGACGCGCTGGCGCAGAAAGACCTGGTCTCCAAGCAGCAACGCGACACCGCGGAAATGAATTGGAAGGTGGCGACGGCGCAGCAGGCGAATGCGAAACACAAACTGGACGAATTGAGGCGCGGGTACCGGGCGGAGGAAATTGCCGCAGCGGAGGCGCGTTACCACCAGACGCAAGCTACGCTGGAGAAATTCGAGCGCGGAAACCGGCGCGAGGACGTGGAGCAGGCCAAGGCTGCTTACGCTTACGACGAAGCGCGATTTCGCGAGCGGCAAGTTACCGCGCCAAGCGCAGCGATTGTAGAGGTGCTGGATGTGCGGCCGGGTGATTTGATTCCGCCGAATACGCCGGTGGCCACGCTGCTGGAAGCGGACCAGATTTACGTGCGGATTTATATTCCGGAAACGATTATCGGGCGCGTCAGAGTGGGCGAGAAGGCGGAAGTGCGCGTGGATTCGTTTCCCAAGACTGTTTTTGAAGGCGTGGTGGAGCAGATTAACCAGCAAGCGGAATTTTTGCCGCGTAACGTGCAGACTCGCGATGAACGGGTACATCAGGTGATCGGCGTGAAGATTCGCATCAGCAGCGGGGGCCGCGTGCTTCCGGGAATGGCTGCGGACGTGAAACTGCTGGAAACGAGCTAGGCTGTGACCATCGCGGAAAACGGCAATCACGGGGAAGCGGCAATTGTGGCCGAGCATCTGGTGCGGCGGTTCGGCCAGGTGACGGCGGTGAACGATGTGAGTTTTCGCGTGGAGCGGGGCGAGATTTTCGGTTTTCTCGGGCCGAATGGCAGTGGAAAGACCACCGTCATCAAGATGCTGACCGGGCTATTGCCTTTGAGCGCGGGCGCGGCGCACGTCGAGGGCGTGGACGTGCGCGTGGACTCCGAAGCGGTTCGCGAGAAGATCGGATACATGTCGCAGAATTTCAGTTTGTACTACGATTTGACGGTCGCGGAGAATTTGCAGTTTTACGGGCGGATTTACGGGCTGGATCCGGCGCGGTTGAAGCGGCGCATGGAAGAAATCGTCGCCATCAACGGGTTGGGACCGTACCTGAATCGTTTGTCAGCGCAGCTTTCTGGAGGGTGGAAGCAGCGACTGGCGCTGGGTTGCGCGATGCTGCATGAGCCCAAACTGCTCTTTCTGGACGAGCCGACGGCGGGCATCGACCCGGTGGCGCGCCGGCAGCTGTGGGATTTGCTTTTCGAACTTTCGGGACACGGCATCACGTTTTTTGTGACCACGCATTACATGGACGAAGCGGAGCGTTGCAGCCACGTCGCGTACATCTACTACGGCAAGATCATCGCCGATGGGACGCCCGATTCGCTGCGGCAACTTCCCGACGTACAACCACATGGGACCATTCGCGTGGAGATCACCACCACTTCCGAAGTGACACGGGCCCTGCGGCTAGTGCGCAAGATTGCGGCGATTCGCAGCGCGACGATCTTTGGGCAATCCATCCACGCACTTGCGGATGAGAACTTTGACCTGGACGAATTGCGGCAGCAGTTGCTGAAAGAAGGCATCGGCGTCACGGAGATTCGGCCGCTGGCGCCGAGCCTGGAAGATGTTTTTGTGGAGCTGACCTACAAGAATCAAGCGCTGGAGGAGGCCCGTCGTGCATGACGTATTCCGGGGCTTTGGCGCGGTGTTTTATAAGGAAGCACTGCACGTGCGGCGGGATGCCGGAACGCTGTTTTTTTCGCTGACCATGCCGCTGCTGCAATTGTTTCTCCTGGGGTTCGGCGTGGACACCAACATCCGGCAGATCAACACGGTGGTTTACAACGCGGATGGACGCCGGGAGAGCCGCGAGTTGATCGACCGGCTGAAAAACTCGGACATGTTTCACATCTTTCGCTACGTGGAGAACGATTACGACTTGAACGATGCGATCATCAGCGGCAAGGCGCGCGTGGGAGTGAAGATTCCGGTGGAGTACTCAGACCGGCTGATCCATGGCATGAGCGCACAAGTGCTGGTGCTGATCGACGGATCGGACTCATCCGTCGCCGGGCAAGCGATCAACGTGACCACGTCCATCGGACTTGATGAATCGCTGCGACGGGTGCTCGCTGACCGCTCCGAGTTTGCCGTGGACATGCGGCCCAAGCTGCTGTTCAATCCAGATTCGCGGTCTCCGAATTTCTTTTTGCCGGGATTGACGGCAATCATGTTGCTCAACGTGACCACGTTTCTGACGGCGTTTTCCATCGTCCGGGAGAAGGAACGCGGCACGCTGGAGCAGCTGTTCGTTACGCCGGTTCGGCCGTTCGGGCTGTTGCTGGGCAAGCTGCTGCCCTATCTGGGCATCGGCTTCTTCGAGTTGTGCCTGATTCTTTTCTTCATGCGCTTCGTGTTCCAGGTTCCCATTCACGGCAGCCTGCTGCTGCTCTTTGTGCTGTCGCTGCCGTATCTTTTCGCGGCGCTGTCGCTGGGAATTCTGATTTCCAGCAAGGCAAATTCGCAGGCCGAAGCGATGCAGCTGGCGTTTCTGCCGATTCTGCCGAGCGTCTTCTTCTCGGGCTACATTTTCCCGCGGGAAACCATGCCGGCGATCTTCAAGCCCATCAGCTACCTGATACCGGCGACGTACTTCATCAACATCACGCGCGGCGTGATTCTTCGCGGGGCCGGCATCCGGCATCTGTGGACCGACGGTCTGGCGCTTTGCATCATCGGCAGCGTTCTGTTGGTGATTGCGGCGCGGCGTTTCCGCAACAAAGTGATCATGGCGTAAAGACCGTGTGAAACGGCTGCCGGGCAGATATTTGCGCTTGCTCGCGCGAGCCTCGGCCACTACTCTGGGGCCACAAATTTGACGGAGAGGTGGCAAAGTGGGGGATCGTTCCGCGGCCCTTTTGATCGTGCTGTTCCTAATGCTGGCGACAGCCGGCGGCCTGTATTTCGAGCGATTGCCCGCACCTCTTCCGGCAAGTTCGGGCGCGGGCGAATTCTCGGCGGAACGCGCACTAGTTCATTTGAATGCCTTCGCGAAAGCGCCACACCCGATCGGCTCCGAGGAACACGACCGCTCGCGCGATTATTTGGTCGCACAGTTGAGCGCACTGGGCGTTACGCCGGAAATTCAGCGCACCACGGCGGTAACCGCGCGATATCAAGCCGCTGGGACGGTAGAAAATATCGTCGCTCGTTGGAAGGGAACCAGCGGTGCGAGTGACGCGGTCGCACTGCTGGCGCACTACGATTCCGTACCCGCAGGACCCGGCGCCGGCGATGATGGCGCTGGTGTGGCGGCGTGGCTGGAAGTGTTGCGAGCGCTGCGAACCGGCCCACCGTTGCGTAACGATATTATTCTGGTGTTCACCGACGGCGAGGAAGCCGGTTTACTTGGCGCCTCCGCATTCATCGCCGAGCATCCGTGGGCCAGGGACATTCGCGCAGTCGTGAACCTCGAAGCGCGCGGAAACGCCGGCGCTTCGCAACTCTTCGAGACCAGCCAGGACAACGGCCGTCTGGTGGAGACGTTCGCGCAGGTCGCGCCGCATCCCTCCGGAACTTCGCTGACCTACGAAATTTACAAGCACATGCCTAACGACACGGACATGACCGTGTTCAAGAAAGCCGGCGATGCCGGACTGAACTTTGCGTTCATCGGAAACTGGGAGGCGTACCACACACCGCTCGACAATCCGCAACGGCTCGACATGCGGAGCCTGCAACATCACGGCGAGAACGGGCTCTCGCTGGCGCGCCGCCTGGGGAACGCCGACCTCACGCAACTCAACGAGCGCGACGCGGCCTTCTTTGTACTGCCGCCCGGCCTGTTTTTTCATTACCCGTCGAGCTGGAACTGGCCGCTTACGATTCTGTGTGCCGCGATGCTCCTGGGCGTGATGTTCTTTGCAGGGGGCGCGTTTGAGACGCGGTGGTCCGGGATAGCTGGGGGCTCTCTGGTCTGCGTAGGAATGCTCTTGCTTTTTGCCCTGTTGAGCTTGTGCTTTGTGCGTGCCGTGCAATGGCTGCACCTGCGTTGGCTTGCGGAAGGCAGCACGCTGCAAAGCATTCCTTATGTGCTGAGCATGTTCGCTGTGTTGGCCGCCGTGGGGACGGCTCTGTATCTCTGGCTGCGCCAAAAGCTTACTGGCGCGGGGTTCGCGCTCGGCGGATTCCTGCTGATCCTGCTCGCGGCCATGGCCACAGCACGCTGGCTTCCCGGAGGCAATTTTGTTTTCCTGTGGCCGCTCCTGGCCGGCTTGATTGCCACCGGCGCGGCCGCTTTTCGCCCGGAGAAACTCGCGCCCGGTTCGCTGCTGCTTCTGTTCCTGCTGAGCCTGCCGGTGCTATTGATCTTTGTTTCGCTGCTGCGCGGATTCTTTGAAGCGCTCGGCTTCACACTGCTTGGTGCGCCCGTCATCGGTCTTTTGTTCGCGTTGTTTTTCATCGTGATGCTGCCGTTGCTGGACGCGCTGATCAGCGCGGGACGCCATTACGTTCCGTCCGGCGCCCTGGTATTGGCTGTGGGCCTTTTTGCCTTAGGCGCCACGACCACTCGTTATTCCAACGCACACCCCAAACCCACGATGCTTTCCTACGCGCTGGACGCAGATTCGGGCAAAGCAGTGTGGGCCAGCACGGCTTCGCGGCTCGATCCGTGGACCGCGCAATATGTCGGGACATCGCCGACGCGCGGCAAACTCGCGGGATTCTTCCCAGATTGGCTGCCCATCGAGTTTCTGCAAAACCCTGCACCGCTCGTTTCGCTGGCCGCGCCCGAGGCCCAACTCGTCGAAAGCTCCGTCGCGGAAGAGGTGCGCACGATCCATCTCCGAATTACGTCGCCACGGCACGCCCGAGGGCTGATGGTCTCAGTGGCTCAAGGCAAGGTGCTGGAAGCGTCAGTAAATGGCCACTCGCTGGGAAAAACTTCGGAGGCGCGCTGGAGTGCGGGCCGGTGGAGTTTCGACTACTCCAACGCCCCGGATGAGGGCATCGACCTCCTTCTTCGCGCGCAAGGCGCGGCCCCCGTGCGGCTTGGCGTGACTGACCGAACCGCCGGCGTTCCAGCGATCCCCGAGGCAAATCTGGCGCCCCGCCCGGCGGACTCCATGCCCTTCCAGTGGGGCGATACCACCATGGTGCGCAAGACTTTTGTCTTTTAGCGGGCTGCGCGCTACGCTGCTTCTTCAGCGATAAAGCGACCGGGAGCCAGAGTGAATTGCACCATCTGCGAAAAACGGAAGGCCGTCCGCTATTGCCCCGCCAAGGGCGAAAAGATTTGTGCGGTGTGCTGCGGCACGGAACGCGAAGTGACCATCGCTTGTTTGCCCGCTTGCTCCTACCTTCTTGCCGCGCATCGTTACGAAGATGAACATCGCCGGCAAATCCCGGCGGACACTCCGCTGCTGGATGTGGGCGTCCCGCAGGACATTGTCTACACCCACCAGAAGCTCATCGCGGCGCTGGCTTTTTCCATCGCGAAATTCTGCGCTTCGCAACCCACCGCCACCGATCCAGACGTCATCTCTTCCCTGCAAGCTCTGGCAGAAACGCACAAAACGATGATCTCGGGAATTTTTTATGAGAAGCCGCCCGACGGCCCGCTGGCTCGCGAGTTATATGCCGCGATTATGGCCATGCTCGCGGAAATCAAACGGCAGCAGGCCGAGCAATCTGGATTTGCCGCTTTGAAAGACTCGGAAGTCTTCCACGTGTTGGTGTTTCTCCAGCGTATGGGGCTCATGCGTACCAACGGCCGCCCGAAATCGCGGCGCTTCATCGAGTTTCTACGCGCGCAGTTTCCTCAATCGCAAGATGTGAAGCGGGAAGAGTCCCGGATCATCGTGCCGTAGCCATTGGAGCTGGCCAACCGGCAAACTCGTCACGCTATCCAACGGCCCAGAGCGTCGTGGTCTCGGCCGGGCTGCTGGACCCGGCGAGGGCCAAGGACATTTGCGCGCAAGGGGCGGTCTTGCGCCGGATTTCTTCCCACGGCCGGTCGGTGAATCCCAGTTCTCGTTTCACTCGCCCGACGCGTTCGGACATCGTGCGGCGGTATTGCTCGGGAGCGTATCCGTTTCGCGTGTACCACTGCTCGTACTGTTTGGCGAGGCGCGGAAATTTCTCGCGGATGAACGGCAGAAACTGCTTCGCCGACGAAGGCATCAGAAACAACACGCCGGCCCAGAACCACTGCGCTCCCGCCTCCTTGGCGGCCGCTGCTACCTCCTCGACTTCGCCGGCCCGGTCCGTGATTCCTGGGAGCAAAGGCGCAGCCGAAACGCCCACCGCTAAACCGGCGTCGCGCAATTCCTTCACCGCGGCGAGCCGCAAGTCCGGACGCGGGGCACGAGGTTCGAGCAGGCGCGCCAGCCTGGTGCGCAGCGTGGTCACGGTGATGTTGAGCGACAGCGACGACTTCTCCGATATGCGCTTGAGCAGCTCGATGTCCCGCACAATCTGATTCGATTTCGTGGTTATGGAAATGCTCAGCCCTTCGCGCTTGGCCAACTCCTCAAGGCACGCGCGGGTCACGCCGTATTCGCGCTCCGCGGGCTGATAAGGATCCGTGGCCGTGCCGATAGCGATGTGTTCCGTCTTGGGCGCGTCGAAGTCGTACTTGTGCGAGACGTCGTGCGCCAGCAAAACGCCAGCATCCTTCTTGACGAAGATCTTGCGCTCGAAGTCGCTGCCATCCAATTCCATATACTCGTGCGTATAGCGCGCGTAACAGTATTTGCAGCCGAATTCGCAGCCGCGGTACGGGTTGATGGTCCACTCAAAAGGCACCCGCCGCGAATCGCAGCGATTCAGGATCGACTTCACCGGTAGCACGAAATACTCCGGGCGGTCCTCGGATTTCCGGCGCGTATCCGCCGGCGGAGAAGCAGCAGCGAGGCGGGCTATGCCAACCAGCGGCGCTTTCGCGCCTGGCGACATTCCGGCCGCAGCGTCCGCCGGCCGTTTTTCGGCCGCGCCTGCATCCGGCGGGGGGCAATCCGCGAGAGAGGCTTCCGAACGCTGCCTGCCGGGGCCGTCGAAGAGCGGGGCAAGCTCTGCGGCCATTGTCTTCGGGCTATGCGCATCGGAATGCGCGGGGCTGTCAGGAAAGAGTCGTGCTGGGGTTGGTAGTGCGTGGCGGCGACGGACTGAAGGGTCCGGCGCCGGGTTGGTGAGAACTGGAGACATAGCCCACCTCGAAGCAGCGGGTGGAGTATTTCGCTTTTTGTTCGCTATGTCAAGTAAAAAAGATTCGCTCTTTGTTCGCCAATGATAGCTGCGCCTGCGGATGCTGCGCGTTTTGGGCCGAGGGCTTGCGGCAACGCGTCCTAGTTCCTAGGTTAAGGAAGGTGTTAAAACCTGGCGGAAATGTTCGCCGTCAGCTAGGCCGCCGGGAGGGTGTCGGCCGGTCCACCCCGGCGTTGTCGGTGGCGTCGTAAACGAACCGGACCACCACCGGTGTATTCGACCGCCCGCGGACCATGTGCAAGGTCTCGTACAGCTGCATTCCGTCCGCCGACAGCTCAAACGTCCGGCTCATCTTGTTCCCGCGGGGATCCTTCTCGTCTGTCACTAACCGCAGCCCATCCCAATGGGCGGCGATCTCCGCATAGCTGCTGTTCTTGGGTTTCTGCAGCTTCCGTCCGTCGGTCATGAATGCTCGTTTGCGGTCAAGGTTGTCCGTCAGGTCCACCTCGGCCCCGGTGGCCGAAAACTGTATCTCGCGTGCCGGAGTCATCATCTCGCGCATTCTTTCGCGGTCTTCTTCGCTCTCGCCGCGCCCGCCATACCCGCCACGGCCAGCGCCGCCACCCCGGCCGCCGTACCCGCCGCGGTTCCCGCGCGATTCCTGCTCGCGGTCCCGCGGCTGGTCGCTATCCTCTTTATTCAGAAGCCACCCGCCCAGAATGGCCTGCCGCGGCCTTACCGAGGGCTTCGCCTTCGGCGGCGGCCCCACCGGACCGTCCGCCGGAAGGCGCCCGGGCTGGGGCCCGGGGGGTGCCTGTGCCTGAAGCGTGCCCGCGGGCACGCACCACAACACGAGAGCTATGGCGGAAACGAAAAGACGGGTGCGGGTCGTACTTGCAGCCCGCTTTGAACATGAGGTGTGTCTTGCTTTCACCGGATCCTCCGCTCCTCTCCCGAAGACAAGCGAAGGCTAACATACTCAAGCAGTTGGAAGCAGCATCCCTGCGCTGGGATGTCCCAAGGTACGCCGACGCGTCCTAATCCGAAAAGCCGCGAAGGCAACCGCGAATTGAGATTTCGGTCAGCAGCTCAAGGCTTCGCAGTGGTCGCAAGTGCAGCAGACACAGCGGCTTGCGCTTTCACGGCGTCGCACACTTCGCGAATCGCCGCGATCACCGTATCCGGCCGCTCGAGCGGAATCATATGCGTACTGTCGGCAACCACTTGCTGCCGGCCGCGCGTCGAAAGATGGGTTTCCTGCACCTGCAGGTCGTAGATCCACAGCTTCTGAAGTTCCTCGAGGTCGCGCTTCTCGATTCCCGGAGGTAGATTCTTCGGGTCCGCGCTTTTGCCTGCCGTCAGCACCACCAGCGGACGGTCGCCGAGATTCCCAGCCGCTTTCACTTCCAGCGCGCTGGTGTCAAAACTTCCAATCTCCGAAGCTGTCGCATCCACGAATTTCGGCTGCAGCTGCAGATAGTTCAGCTCTTTCACGAAATCTTTCGACAGCCTTCCGGTCGGATCGTCGCGGTTAGCCAGCAATCGCGCGACTCCAAAGAACATCAGGTACGGCGCTATTTTTCGCTGTGTTTCCATGTGCTCGGATTGTTTTTTCATGAAGTTCTGCAGCGAACCCGGCATGCGATGGTTCTGATCTTCATGCGAAGTATCCACCAGCACCATGCCCGCGACTTCCGCGGGATATTCCTTGGTGTATACACGCACGTTGTATCCGCCGAACGAATGGGCCACCAGGACATAGGGCCCTTTTTCTCCCGAAACCGCAAGCAACGCGTGCAGCTCCTTGACGATCTGTCCGGTGGTGCGGGGCATTGGTCCGGGTGTGCTCCAGCCATATCCCGCGCGGTCATAGGAGCAAACCCGCGCGAATTTCGCGACTTCCGGCTGGACGAAATCCCAGCCCACCGCCGGCACGCCCAGCCCGGTGTCCATAATCACCGTCGGGTTGCCTTGGCCGGTGCAATTCAAATTAAGCGAAACGCCTGGGAACGCTGCGCCCAGTGCCACCGATCGGCCTTCCTGCGGAAAGCGCCGCGAATCGCGCCAGTTGGCGATAGCCTGGTACAAGGCGCCACAGACCAACACTGCGACGACCAGAATCACCAGGCCCAGCAACACACGTTTCACAATGCGCAGAAAACGGCCCTGTTTCGGAGATATCGCTGCGGCAGAAGCCGGAGTGGTAGCCAAGGCACCTCCTTTAGCAGTCAAAGACGATGTAAGTGAAGGTATCTTATGCCGCGCGGCAGACCTCGTCAACGCATGAAACATTTGTTACTTGGCCAGCAGCCGGCTCACGTCGCGCGCCCGTGGCAATAACGCTAGCGCGCCTAACTCCAGAAACCTGACGCGCCGCCCGCGGTAATCCGGGTCCCTTGGCCCCAAAATCGCCGCAAACGGAACACCTGCGCCCTGCGCAGCCAGCGCATCATCGATGTTGTCGCCGACATACAGCGCAGTCCGCGGGTCGCGCCCTGCCAAAATAATTTGCAAGCCTTCAGGATGGGGCTTCTTTTCCGCATCGTCCATGGTAATCACGCGGCGAAAATGTTTTGTCGCCGCCCACTTCTGAAATGTAAATGAGAATTCCTGCCGGGTCCGCCCGGTAAAAAGATTCAACTCGTAACGCCTTGCCCATCGCTCGATCTGCGCGGGAGTAACCAACAACTTCTCATTGCGGACCAATCCCGGCTTCCCATGAGAGCCCCAATAAAATTTCTCGAAGGCCGCCCGGGCCTCATCGTAAGTGGTAGGACGCCCCAGTGCAGTAAGCCAGGCGGAAGTCATGGCCCAATCGTCATTGTTGCCGGGCTGGCTCTTCCACTTGTGCAGCTCGGCGTAGGTCACGCGCTTGCCGCTCAACTGCCGCACCGTCTCCAGGGCCGCCCGCCAATACGTCCCGCGCACGTCTACCAACACTCCATCCACATCAAAAATCAGAATCTGCGGCCGTATCTGAATTTTCTTTCGACTCGCTTTAGTCACTGTGCCTCGCGAAATAAGTGTAGTGGCGGATCATCCGATCCGCCAGAGTCCCGCTGGTGTCGTCCAACCCTCGCACGCAAGCGCCGCCTTATCTTTGCTAAACTAATCGGTTGCAAGGAGCGCGCATGCCCGGATATAGCGGTGTGGATTTCATCGACTTCGATTCGCAGCTGAATGACGAGGAAAAGCTGGTGCGCCAGACGGCGCGGCAGTTCGTGGAAAACGAAGTTGTTCCGATCATCGAAAAGCACAGCCGCGAAGGTACGTTTCCCAAGCACCTGGTGCCGCAGCTCGGCGAACTGGGCTTCTTCGGGGCCAATCTGCACGGCTACGGCTGCGCCGGGATGTCCAACGTGGCCTACGGCCTGGTGACGCAGGAGCTTGAGCGCGGCGATTCCGGATTGCGCAGTTTCGTTTCCGTGCAAAGCGCGCTGGTGATGTTCCCGATCCACGCTTTCGGCAGCGACGCGCAGAAAGACAAATGGCTTCCGTTGCTGCAGCAAGGGAAAGCCATTGGATGCTTCGGGCTGACCGAGCCGCAATTCGGCTCGAATCCTGGCGGCATGCTCACCCGCGCGGTGAAAAAGGGCGGCAAGTATGTACTCAACGGCGAAAAAATGTGGATCACCAGCGGCTCGATCGCGGACGTCGCGGTGGTGTGGGCCAAGTGCGAAGACGAAAAGATTCGCGGCTTTCTGGTGGAAAAGGGCACGCCAGGATTCAAAGCCTGGGACGTGCACGGCAAGTGGTCGCTGCGCGCGTCAGTGACGTCCGGTCTCGCTTTTACGGATTGCGAAATCCCCGCAGAGAATCTGTTGCCTGGGGTGCAGGGATTGAAAGGCCCGCTGAGCTGCCTGAATCAAGCGCGCTACGGCATCGGCTGGGGCGGACTGGGAGCGGCGATGGCCTGCTACGACACCGCGCTGCAATACGCGAAAACGCGCAAACAATTTGCCAACAAACCCATCGCTTCCCATCAACTGGTGCAGGAAAAACTCGCCTGGATGATCACGGAAATCGTCAAAGGCCAACTGCTGGCGCTGCATGTCGGCCGGCTCAAAGACCAGGGCAAAGTCGACCCCGCGCACATCTCCATGCTGAAAATGAATAATGTGGCTATCGCGCTGGACATCGCGCGCAAAGCCCGGGACATCCTGGGCGCCAACGGCATCGTCGACGATTACTGCATCATGCGCCACATGAACAATCTCGAGAGCGTGTACACCTACGAAGGCACCAACGACATCCACAAGCTGGTGATCGGCGAGCGCATCACCGGCATTGCCGCCTTCGTGTAGGTTTTATCGCCGGGAACTCGTCCGGAAGAGTCTCGATTCGAGGCGAGGTTATCCCTGGGCCGCGATTGTCCGCTTTCTCCCGTTTGACCGCTTACTTTTGGACCTTTTTGGCGGCGGTCTCTTTTGCCAGCAGGACCTGGGCCTGACGGTCCCCGCCTTGGGCTTCTTTGGTGGTCTGCGCTTGGGTCTCTTGCGATTCCTGCAACGCGGTCTGGGCTGCCTTGCTTATCTGAACCGTATCTTTCGGCGTGGCCTTTGCCGGCTGGGATTGGGTTCGAGCCGCTTTCTGGCTCGAGTTGGCGGCCTTCTCACTGCGTTGTGCCTGCGTTGCGGTATTGGGATCAACAGGATGAGCTACGTGGTTGACAGCGCTGGCCATATTTGAGGATCCTTAGGGCCTCAAGGGTCCTATCGGCGGACGCGACAGAAACTTTAGTGCTTTCCGTTCCCTAGGTCCTTTCCTTGCCACACTTACAAATTCCTCGCCTGTAACTCCTTTATTTGCCACACTCACAACTCCTTTGTTTGCCGCATCCGAAAAATAGGGGGGATTCCCCCGGGGGTCTTATGTTGACCAGTTCTCTTCCTTCCGCCCGCCGCTGCCTTGCTGCAGTCGTTCTGCTTTGCCTGGCGCTTCTGCCTGCTTCGCCGTCAGGCTTCGCACAGTCCAAGGCGTCCCCCGCCAAACCTGTCGCCGCAGCCGCTGGGGAGGTAAAGCCTAGAATTCGCGCGATTACTGCCTTCATCAATCTGGATCGGACTACTTACCAGCA
>Ga0207015_1199_pt1 | contig 13838 bp, 14 predicted proteins | sample Alteio_BWMinCont_53_FD_153486 | JGI IMG/M metagenome (GOLD analysis project Ga0207015, IMG submission 153486) | Enriched cells from forest soil in Barre Woods Harvard Forest LTER site, Petersham, Massachusetts, United States -... | ecosystem: Environmental > Terrestrial > Soil > Temperate forest >...
TGAGCGAAGAAGCTTGGCATAGCGGGCGATCATCCGGCCCACGAGGACGCTTCCCCCACCGTGGTCGTAACTTTCGAAATAGCGAATAGCTCCTGCAGTCGTCAACTGGGGATTCTTCTGCTCTCGCCCCTCAATGTAAAACAGAGGGACATCCAAAAGCGCACTTTCGCGAAAGGCCAGATCCACGGCTTCGGGCTGGGACTTCTTGGCCTTCTGTTCGTAGTAGGCTGAAGTCTTCTCGAGATACTCCAGGGCCTTGTCTACGGATTTCAAATTATAGTAGGCCCAGGCCATCTTATAGAGGGCAAATGGAAACCGTGAGTCGTCCGGACGTTTTTCAATTTGTGAGAGGTAATGCAAGGCGCGAGGCTGATCATTTGCATCGCTCGCCATCTCGGCCAAAGCCATGTAGGCGGCGCTAGCTTGCTCAGACTCGGGGAAACTTTCCACCAAGATTTTATATTCCCGTTCTGCAGCGGATTTTGATCCGGTTTCCTCGTACGCGCGCGCCAGCATTCCATGAGCCCGAGCCAGATCCGTCGAACGCGGAAACTTCTCGATCAACTCGTGCAGTGTCGTGATCGACTCCAACATCAGATGGTGGTAGGCTGCTAGGTCGACGGAGTCGGTCTTTTTCCTGAGTGAATGTCCATGGGCGATCCGAAACTCGATTGCCGCCGCTTGCTGCTCAACGTCCGCCAGTCTTTCAAGAAAAACCGCTTCTTGTCCCGTGCCGCGATATTTTTTGAGAAGACGCTGAAGTCCGAGTACGGCGCTTCGTTGCGATTCCACCGCGGCCTCGTCGACATTTCGCTCAAAGTTCTCGCTCATCCAAGGACGTTTTGCCAAAATCTGAAGATCTCCTGAACCGCTCTCTGCACCCCATGCCGTGGCGACCGCGAACAAGATGATTCCGACGATTAGAATCATGGTCTGGGTGAAGAAGATTCTCGGTTTTTGTTTCAGAGTTGGCTCCATGATTTCCTTAGTTGGCTTGAACCACGGCGAGTTTGAAATCGGTGTACCCGTTGACTGCGGCGGAAGCCAATACGGTTCGAATCGTCACGAATGGAACTTTCTGGTCCGCAACAATGATGATTCGCGGGTCGAGTTTCACATCCGAGTTGCTCTTGGCAATGAGCATCTGTTTTTTTCTCTCTTCCGAAAGAGCATGACTGAGCGTCTTGGATGAGCGCACGGATGTGATCTCCTTCGGGTCGAATGCGAAGTTCTTCATGGTCAGCACGGGCTTTCCCTCAACCAAGATTCCGTCGGTAGCGATCTCGAGCTTAAGCGCGTCGACGGTGGAGACATCAGCACCCGCCCTGGGCATGTTGACGCCCTTCGCGCTGGTGATATCCAAAACACCGGACCCATAACTCTTCAGCATAAATACGAGGAGAATCATGAAAATGTCCGCCATCGAAGTGATCTGTAGGTTCATCTGATCACTGGGCGCCTTACTCTTGACGAACGTCTTTCTCATATCCCCCCCAACATCACTGCTGGAAAAACTGCCCTGACCGTATCCATCGATCGAACGACGTCATTGTACGAAACGTTGTCATCCGCCCTCAAAACAGCACCGTCGGTACTCGGCCATTTCTGTTTCACGACCTTCAGATCCTTTTGCAATTCCGCCAGGTCCCAATCCGTGCTTCCCGATTTCACCGTAATGGTTCGGGTTTCTTTTCCGCTTAAATGAATCATGAGCTGATGATTCGATTGCATTTCGACGCCGACTCGAACGGGTGGCGGAGTTGTCGGCTGGAGCTTCTCCCCTCCCGCCGCGACTCCGGCGTCCAAGATGCCGACCGAGGCGAAGGCGGTCGAAATCATCACGAACGCGATGAGAACCGTGAAGCAATCGATGAGCGGAGCAAGATAAACCTCGAACTCCTGCGATTGCCCTGCATGGCCTCGACTCACGAGTGCACCTCGGCGTAAGCGCGCGGCTTCCTGCTTTCCGTAACAACTTCCTGACGCTCAAGCGCCGCTAACGTAGAGGTCAGATCCTGGCTGGTCTGCGCATCGAGTTCGATCGAGTAGTAACGCTGCCGCAGCACGTCCATCGATCGCAACGCCGCGCTATCCACTTCGGCGACAAGAATATTGCTACGATTAATGAGAAAACTGAAAGCCACCATGCACGGAATGGCGACGGCGAGACCCAGCATCGTCGCGTTCATCGCCTGAGAAATGCCCGTCGCAAGAAGGGACGCCTTTTGCTGGGCGTCCGCGTGGCCGATCGCTTGAAACGAGTGAATCAGACCCGCGATCGTACCGAAGAGACCAAGAAGCGTCGCGACGTTCGCAATCGTTGCAAGAAAAGAGGTCCGCCGCTGGATAGCCTGAGTCAGGTTCCCCACGACGAGGGCTAGCCCGCTCTCGATCAGATTCTCGGGCTGATGCGCGCGGAGCAGAGCCTGCTTAGCGACCTGGGCGGCGGGTTTGTCCGGATACCGATCGCATACGGCAATCGCGTCCCCCAGCTTACCCGCCACAACGAGCTCTGTGACCCGGTCAAAGAGACCATCAAAATCTTCGATCGGATACCGAAAGAAAAGTGCGTGAGTCCTTTCGACAATGATCGCCGCGGCAAAAGCCCCCGCGACGAAGATCGGGGCTACGTGCCAAAAGCTGCTCTGAATAAATTCAATGATGTCGCTCATACAATCGATTCCTTTCTAAAGAACTGTCTTGGGTTGATAAGTGACCGAGAGGGAGTCGCCCTGAGTAAAACTCAGGATCAGGTTGGTATCCGTGATCGTCAGAGTGGTCCCGGTCACGACGTAACTCGTCGACGGAAGGGTTTCGTTGCTTCCATTGCTAAAACTCACTACGACGACAAGGTCCTCCGTGCTCGAAGGTGTTCTCGAGAGCGTGAAGCTGGCGCGCTTCTCGATCATGGCTGCCCCGAGACTATTGAGAAACTGGGCGTAATCCGAACTCGCCAAGTCAGAGGAGAAAGATCCTTGTCCGACGAGATTCATCAACGCGAGATAACGGTCCCCGCGATCGACGGACGTGCAGAGCGCACCGCAATTCGGGAGATTTCCGTCACCCGCGGCCACAGCGGCGTCCTCGGCGGAGCGCTGAGCTTGCAGAGTCTGAATGCTCGGCCCCGAGAGCGGAGTCACCGGAACAATAATGTAACTGGTGGTCCCGCTAGCACTGCCGTCCAAATTCTGAAAGAAAGAGTCCAGCTGCGCCTTCACCGTGGACACCGCCACTAATGCAGATGGATTCGGGCACGAGGCAATCGTGTAGGTGAAGCCATTCACCGTCTTGGAAGGGCAACTCGTCAAATAACCGGTGAAAGGATTGAAACCCGATGGCGGCGATGAGGGAATAACCTGGGTTTGATCATCCGCATCGGAGACGAAAACAATCACGCGCACCGAACCTGGGCGGAAATAGGGCGACGGGCCCGTCTCGTTGTCTGAAAGAAACTGAGTCAGAGATCCGAAACCCCGCTGAGAACCGACACCCGATGTCCCCACGCTCGCATTGATCATGAAGTTCTGAGTAATCTGCGTGACCCAAGCGCTGTCCCCCGGAGTGCCCGCAGGAGGGAGAGTCGAGATGACAGGTTGGCCCGAGTGAACTGTGTCGTTTTCAACGGTGTTCACACACTGAGTGATGGCGCTCTCGCCTGACCCTGGGTTGAGGCAATGAGAAGGTCCGGAATATTTTGTCTGGTCGTCGCGAGTCTTGCACTGGCTCGTCCCGGAGAAAAAGTAAGGATCAGCCTCGGAACACAGTGCCGCCGTAGGACCGTCATGAACTCCTGCCATCAGGCGCGCATAATTAGGTCCGAAAGCGTGAACCTCGTCGTTGAAAGTGAATCCAGTAGTGAAGGCCCCGGTCTGTAGATTCACGAGCGAGGAATCCCAGCTCGGATCTTTCCAGGTGCTCAACCGGCTTGAGATGTAGGGAGAAACCCAACCCGCGCTCCCAGAAACCGAAGTCTGGAGCCAAGGCTGGAACGCAGGATTCGCGACGTAACTATCCGTCGTGATCACACCGATCCGAATATCCCAGGTCGGCTGAAGGTATTTGGATGCGAATGCCGAGAGCCCGAGGCGTAGGGAATTTTGCTCGTTATCCATGCTCGCGGAGTTATCGATCACCCAAAGCATGTCGATTTGGGTATTGATTTCGGTTGCAGTGGTGAAATTATCCGTCACCGGAAGCAGCTGAAAGGATTGAGGCGTTTGCTTTGTGCAGCCCGTGGCGATGGCTGCCAAAAAACCCACCCGCAAAAATTTTTCGAAATTTCGAATATTCATTCTTATTCCCCTTTCGACTCTGTTACCGAGTGGATGTCACCGAATCAGCAGACCAGTCCGTGGAGGAAGCAAGCGCTCCTCGCGGCTGACGCTTCTCTGCTTCGAGCAGATCCGCGAATTCCGTACCGAGATCCGCGTCGTCGCGATCTGCCGCGTCCCATTGACCGTTTCCGGCCGACGCATCGTCCTCGTCCGCTCCAACGGCAGAGAGGAATGCGTCTTTCTTCGGCGCGCAGGTGTCGGTGCCCTTGCTGCCACCCAGGCAGTACTGAATGGTCACGACCGAGTCCGGTCCCGCCACGTTCGCAAATACGATACGATTGCCTTTTTTCTCGAATTCCAAGGGAGTCCCATTCAGCTTGACGCAAACGGGTGTCTTCTCCTGGAATGCGCGAAACACGCCGCTCTCTTGGGATAGGACGATTTCGTTCTGGTGCCGTGAACATTCTTCGCGAGTCGTGTGCCCGCGCATTCGATGGTGCTCGAACTTCGCGAGAAAACATCCCGAGCGAACTTCGGGACGGCTCTCTTGAACGACATCCGGCCCCGGACTACCCGGAACGCCGACCGCCTTGAGTACCGGAACGCCGATACTTGAACCGTTCTTCGAACCAGTCCTCGACCCGTCTCTCGAAGCAGCGTCTCTTGCACCCTCAGCCGTGATCTCCAACGGCAATCCGTTGCTCACGCTGGTCACCGGATTCGTAACCCACCGGACTGAGATTGCGATGACGAGCGCCAATGCAGCACCGCCGACGAGTCTGTATTTGAATTCGTTCTTCATGCCCACTTCAACCAATCGGCAAAACGAATCAGCTCCAGACTCTCGACCCGGCAGTCCTTACAGAATCGCTCAAACCTTCCGCGAGCGCGGTAGGTTCTCTCACAGAGATTACAATGATTGAATCGGGGGATTTCTTTCCTGACGTTTGGTGAGTCCATCCATAGTCTCCTTTTCTCGCAGAATCCTTCTGCTCGGACCAACAACAGAGCAACGGTTGTGCCAACGCGAGAATCCGCGACGACTTCAAGCCCGGTGATTCTGAGCCGTTATTTCCGCCATTTTCGGCGATTTTTTGACGAATCAGGAACCGATCTCAGTAAGCGAGTCGTGAATTCAGTACACTCGCTCACCTCACCTCTGCACCGAAATGCGTACAACTTCGCCTCAATGTCCGCTCCGTCCTTGATTCAATGAAGTTCGGAGCGCGGCCCGGCTCTTGCTCTAGTACCCAGCTGTCATGAAACAAAAGACCTTAGCCACCACAGCTCTGCTTCTCATCCTCGCTCCGGGCGTAGCCCGCGCGGATGACTTCGACCGCTCTCTCAAGCTGGTCGAAGCTGGGGACTATGTCGGAGGCCAAAAGATTCTCAAGAAGCTGATCAAGCTTCAACCCGAGCGCGCGGAAGTTTGGTTCAACCTCGGATACACATTATATAAAGAAAAGAATTTTGAAGCCGCGATCGAAGCTTGGGAAACCGTCATTAAAATGAAGAGCCCGCTCGCTCAGACGGCCGAGCTCTACATTGTCCAGGCACTCATCGACTCAAACCAACAACAAGACGCGATTGAGGCCCATTCTCTGATCTATCGAAAGAGTTTGGACCCCTCGCTCCAGGAGGAATACGATGGCCAACAAGTTCGACTCGCCAGTTACAACCCGATCTTCGCTCAAAGCAGCACAACCCAATTGCCAAGCACCAGCTGGAGCTCTCTGGTCAGCGCGGCCTACGGGTCGCGCTCCGCCTCAGGCTATGGGACGGAAACCCTTCCCATGGCTTCGGGATATATCGAATATCAGAGCCCACAGAAACTCGGCGGCCTCTATCAGTTCCACTGGGACGACTTCATCGGCACGGATCGACTGTTCACTCAGACCGCCGAAGCCAAGGCCCAGTACACCCCGGCTTGGTTCGATAGCGGGCGGACTCAATTCACGATCTCACCGGGGGTCTCGTACGTGCTTCTGAATTCGACTCCATTCTCGCTGGATCCGCTCATCAATCTCGAAGCCACACGCAAGTTTGGAAAGGTATGGACGGGAAGTATCCTCACGGCGAGCCGCTCGCTCGTCTCGGACCCAAGTTATACGTACCTCACTGGCAATTCACTGATGGAAAAACTCTATGCCTATGTTCCCGTGAACAAGGTATGGATCGGCGGTGCGCTTTACGGGGGATCTCAAGCGACCGGCGGCCTGCCGATCTCCGGTAACCAGCTCCCTTACTCGAACCGCACTCTCGGTGGGGAACTGGATTTGACTGTCCCTTTGCCGAAGAAGTTTTCAGTTTCCGCAAGTACCGCCTACTTTCATCGCTGGTTCGATCAGTCGGATCCGAGCTCCGCGACGCCGACTGACGGGACGATCTCCAGCACGCTGACGTTTTCATATCAAATCGATCGTGCGCTCTCAGCGAATTTGTCCCAGACCGCGCTGTGGAATCATGCTAGCGCGTCACCCATTTTTACGACCACGCAGTATACAGAATATAGAACTCTGGTCGGATTGAGCTGGGCTCCCCTCGGGGCCATTTAGAGGAAGTCTTCAATCAGCACATCACAAGGAGGTGATCGTATGAAGAAAATCAGAATCGCAAGGATCATTATGATGCTCGGGGTTCTCGCACCGCTAGCGCCGGCTCACGCCGACGTCAGGCCTTGCACCGGAGATGGCCATTTCGGATCTGGGCATTCGGACCAGGACCGGAATCGTGACCGCGACCGGGACGGGGACCGCGACCGGGACGATCATCGCGGCTTCTGCGACTTTTGCGACAAACATCGCCATCATTGTCACCATAAAGAACCCGGTGCCGCGCCTCCTGTTGCGACCTCGCCTACGAGTCCTTGTCCTCGACACCCCTGCCCTCCGGGCCCGGGACCTGTCGCAGGAGGAGGAACGCCGCCGATTACGCCGCCGGTTACCCCTCCGACTACTCCGCCGATACATAATCCCGGCGGGCCTCCGACCGGCGGTCGAACCCCGACGACTCCAAGCGGTGGACTCGGGACTTGAAGTAGTTTGATCTCCTGAAACGCCAGACCGCGCAGCGATCACCGATCGCGGCGCGGTCTGCGTTTCATTAAATTAAGGCCGCCCACCGAGAGTCCGATCCAGATTAAATGCCGCGCTGATCAGTGCTAAATGCGTAAAGGCCTGCGGGAAATTTCCCAGAGCCTCGCCTTGAGATCCCGTCTGTTCGGAATAGAGACCCAGATGATTCGCGTACCCTAGCATTCGTTCGAAGAGAAGCCTCGCTTCATCCAGCAAATCCGGATTCGTAGCTCCTGCTCGAGTCAGGGCTTCAACCAACCAGAACGAACACATATTGAACGTGCCTTCCTTCCCTGGCAGACCATCTAAACCCTCACCTGTGGGATACCGATACACTAAACCATCAGAAAACAGCCCACCCTTCGAAGGACCTTTTCGAATCGCGGAAATGGTACGCAACATCCGTGGATCGTTTGGCGCGAGAAAAAACACCAGCGGCATAATCAGAAGAGATGCATCCAGCTGTGAATAATCATAGGCCTGGGTAAAGGAGCCCACTTCCTCATTCCATCCCCGAGCCATCACCTCTTCATAGATTTCATCGCGCACCTTGAGCCAATGGGCGACATCCGCAGGGAAGGATCGCTTCTCGGCCAGGCGAATTGCGCGATCTAATGCCACCCAATTCATGACCTTCGAATAGACAAAATGCCTGGGAAGATTCCGCATTTCCCAGATTCCTTCATCGGGCTTCAGCCAGTTCTCGCAAACCCAGTTCGTTCTCGAACGGATTTTGCACCAAATGTCGTAAGAAATAGGAGAAACGTATTTATTGGATAAATAAAGGGCGTCCATCAACTCCCCGTAAATATCATTCTGAAACTGGTCAACGGCTCCATTTCCGATCCGGACTGGTTTGGAGCCGCGGTACCCTTCCCAGTGATTCAGAATGGTTTCCCTGATCGGCTTCTCCCCGAGAATCGAAAGCAGCACCGGGGCGGGAAGATTCGGATCGCTGGCTCTTGCCGCATTGACGTGAAGCCAAGTCATGAATCCGGTAGCTTCCTCGGTGAAACCAATACGCAGAAATGCGTAAATGGTGAAGGCCGCATCTCGGGTCCAGGTGTAACGGTAATCCCAATTGCGACTGCCGCCGATGACCTCGGGGATACTGCTTGTCGCGGCTGCGACGATGGCGCCCGTGGGTTCGAAAGTCAAAAGTTTCAGCGCGAGTGCCGAGCGATACACCTGCTCGCGCCAGCGGCCCCGGTAACTACAAGACGAGAGCCACTTTCTCCAGTATTGAACAGTGTTCTGGAAGAGCTCTTGCGCCTCATCTTCGGAAGGGGCCAAGTCGCAGGTTCCATATTCCTCGAGCTCTTTAAAGATGAAAACCTGGCTTTGCCCTTCTGAGAGTGAAAATTCCGATTTCACCCCTCCGTATTCGTCCGAGCGCAGCGGCAAGTTCGTGGAAAGGCCCATGGATAATTCTTTTGATTTGAACGTGGCACCTTCGCGAAATTTTTCGACGACATGAGTACTCCGGCCGTAATTGAATGCAGGCCTGCACTCAAGGGTGAAGCCCATCTCCCCTCGGACGCATCGAAGCCGGCGAAAGAGATGATGATACCAGGGAGAGTCCTTTGGCAGCCCTACCGGTATGAAGTCCTCGATTTCGGCAATCCCGTCTGCTGAAAGGAATCGAGTCACCAGAATGTTCGTGCCCGGCCAATAGAATTGTTTTCTCCGGAAATCGTCGCACGCCGGTCGAATAGAAAATCTTCCGCCCCGGGCATCATCAAGAACTGCCCCGAACAAACTCGGCGAATCAAAATGCGGATAGCAGTACCAATCGATGGACCCATCGATTCCCACAAGCGCGACGGTGCGCATGTTACCGATGATCCCGTAGTTTTCAATCGGCTGATAGGCCATCACTTCTCCATGACAATCACGGCCCGGAACCTCGCCTTTCCGCTCACCATCCGTTCGTAAGCGTCCACGCCTTTTTCAATCGGAAACTTTTCAATGATCGGACGAACTCCCGTCAACACGCTGAACTTCATCGTGTCCTCCGAATCACGCGAGCTCCCTGAAGGCCAACCCTGGACCCCTGTTCGGATCGGGATCAATTGAAACGGAGAGATCCCTAGCTTTTCGGCATCCAGGCCAAGCACGATCATTCGACCATCGAGACCCAGCCCATCGACCAGCTCCGCCATCGCCTTCGCATTGGGCGCGGTCGCCACAATCACCTTTGCGCCGCCGAGAGCCTTCAACTCTTTCACCGGATTTTGCGATTCCGTGTTGACGTAAGTCTTCGCTCCAAGTTCGCGCGCGCGCTTCTCACTCTCCGCCCCGCGACTGATGGCTACCGTATGAAATCCCGCTCGGCTTGCGAACTGAACCGCCAAGTGTCCCAGCCCACCGATTCCTTGAATCGCCACAACGTCTCCGGGGCGTGCTCCGCTATTGCGTATCGCATTGAATGTCGTCACGCCGGCACAAAGTAAGGGAGCCGCTTCGGCCCAACTCAGTTCAGCAGGAACCGCGGCCAAAGCCTCATAGGGAGCAACCATGTATTCCGCATAGCCGCCGTTGTAGGAAAATCCAGGGGTCTTAAGATTCTGACAACAAACGAAAACTCCCGCTCGGCAAGGAGGACAGCGAAAACAATGCCCTCCGTCCCAACCCACACCCACGCGCTGGCCTACGGACCAGCTTTCAACATCGGGCCCGAGGGCTTCGATGGTACCGACGACTTCGTGACCGGGGACGCGAGGATATTCCACGTTACCGAGCGCATTGCTCTGAACGGCCACATCCGAGTGGCAAACTCCGCAGGCCTCGACTTTGATTCGCACCTGCCGTTTGCCGGGCTGTGGAATAGGGAGTTCGGTCGGTTCGAGGCGGCCGTTGGGCTGACGAAAAATCAAAGCTTTCATATTGATAGGATGCGGTGCAAACCGTACGCCCAGCTTTGTTCTGATAAACAGAATGATTCTGTTCTAATCATCACGTTTTACATGGGGCAGCATCTTCGGTATTCAGTGGCCATGAAAATCATGAATCGCTTTATTTTATTGGGTCTCTTAATCGCCTCGCCGGCGTTTGCCGCGACGTCACCGCTGGTCGGCACCTGGATTCTCGAAAAATCCGAGAACCCCATGCCCGATGGCTCGATCGTCTCCTACTGCACCGGAGTGCATGGAATGATCATTTACACGGAAGAAGGCTACGTATCGGTCTCGTTGAATTGCGCCGCCGTCGGAAACGGCCCGGAGCCGGCCGATATTTCGGGACGCAAGTTCTTCTACGCCGGAACCTACCAATTCGACGGCAAGGTCGCGACTCATCAGATGATGAACGCAAGCCAACCCGAACTCATCGGGGAAAGCTTCACTCGCGAAGTGACGATCCAGGGAACTGAACTCATTCTGACCGGAGTCAATCAAGGGCAAAAGTTTTCGGCCTTTTGGAGACGTGTCACGCAATAAAAGGCACGCTACATAATCCGGTCGAAATAAACGTAACTGCGGTTCGAGACCTCGCGATTCAACTCGGTCTGCATCCGAGTTCGAACTCCGGCAACGAATTCATCCGTCGACCCGACTGCAGAGAACCGTACAGGGGGTAGAATCTTGATCTTCCATTTTGCCGGAAGCGGGAAAAGATTCAGTGGCAGCGGTAAAAGTTGATCCAATACTTTGAGCTGCCCGAGATTGATATGCGTCTCTTCAGCTCCGATGATCACCACCGGAATAATCGGAGCCCGCGTTCGTTCCGCCATGCGGACGAAGCCGGGTCTGAAATCTTGGAGCCGGTACTTTCGATTAATCGGCTTAAAATTGCCCTGCTCCGCTTCGGGAAAAACAATCAACAGATTGTTCTTGTTCAGTGCTGAGATTCCGTTCTGAAAAGAAGCCTTGAGGAAACCAAACTTCTTCGCGTGGGCCTCCAGAATCCCTTTAAAATAAAAAAGCCGGTGCAACATGATTCTCGGGATTCGCCCCCGCTTCTTTTGAATCCAGTGACTCAACAAGAGCGCGTCGAATCCCATAAAGCCCGAATGGTTCGGAACCAGGATCGCGGGGCCACGCGCGGGAATATTTTCCATTCCCTCGACCTCGACCCGTAAATATCGATCCATCATACCCAGAGCGAAGCGTGGGAGAGTTCTATAAAATAAGAGATTTTTTGAAAACAGCATGACATCGGCCATCCTTTGCCGACAACTGATTGTCCGGCACCGTAGGCAAAGATCAATGCGAACTCAGAAATAATTTTTCAGACCCCCGCGAGAGAGATCTAACGCACTTGGGCGCTTTGGAAAACCCGGGTTCTTTCACGGGGATGTACGAATCGGCGAAACCCGATCAATCAAGACTTCCATCACGACTCACCGCCTCTTGTTTTTCTCAGGCGGCTCGACTTTCATCCTTTTGCTCTACCTGCCGCGCGGGAGTTTTCAACTGGATCACTTCTGCTTTTTCTTCAGTGCCGAACTTCCAACGATGCACTCCGACGGCTGTCGCCTCGGATACAAGAATGACGCCATAAGCGAGAAACATAATGTGAGGCACGGTCGCATCTCCAACTGAGATGAAAGAAAACCCCAAGCAAAAGATCCCGATGAGGGCTGCGCAGACCATGTGGGTTCTCAGGGTAATAAGCTCCGCCGCATTCGAAACGGCGATAGAATACAGCGCAAACCCCAGCCCAAGCGACCAAAGCACTGCATGAGTCGGATAGCCGATCGTGGAAATATAAGGGAAGGGACACTGGATCAAACTCAATATTGTGAGGACTTCGAGCGGAACATACAAGTCGAGCGGGTCCATTCGCGACTTCATGAAACAGTGTGTTGCAAAGCTTGAACCGCAGATTTGCACTTTTGCCGACCAGCTCCTTGCAGCATGAATCTTGCGTGTTCAGGCACTATGACTGCCCCACTGCACTCGGACGCTCTGGTTTTCTTCGGCGCCACCGGCGATCTCGCTTACAAGCAAATATTCCCGGCGCTGCACTCGATGATTCGACGGGGGCATTTGAATGTACCCATCGTCGGCCTGGCCAAATCAGGCTGGACGCTCGAACAGTTGCGCGCTCGGGCCCGAGACAGTCTCGAGCACCATGGAGGATTGGATCGCCAAGCATTCGACAAGCTGTGCTCGCTCCTCCGCTACGTCGACGGAGATTATGGCGAAGACGGAACCTTCAATGCATTGCGAACGGAACTCGGTCAATCCGTGCGTCCGCTCCATTACTTAGCTATTCCCCCCAGCGCCTTCGCCCATGTGATCAGCGGACTCGGTCGATCGGGTTGCGCCAAACAGGCCCGAGTTGCGGTAGAAAAACCGTTTGGTCGCGATCTCGCCTCGGCGCGAGCACTGAACAAGACCCTTCATCGCGTGTTTCCGGAGTCAGAAATCTTCCGAATCGATCATTTTCTGGGAAAAGAAGCCGTATTGAATTTGCTCTACTTTCGGTTTTCGAACCTCTTGGCGGAGACTGTTCTTCATCGAAACTTCGTGAATAGCGTACAGATCACGATGGCGGAAAGCTTTGGTGTCCAGGGTCGAGGAAAATTCTATGAAGAGACCGGCGCAATACGCGACGTCATTCAAAATCACATTTTGCAGCTGACGTCGATCCTGGCGATGGATTCACCCGTGGGTCAGGATGTCGAGGCGATTCGTGACGAGAAAGCACGTGTTCTCAAAGCGATCACTCCCCTTGATCCGGAACATGTGGTGCGAGGGCAGTTCATCGGTTACCGCGACGAACCCGGAGTCGCACGTAACTCGAAAGTTGAAACTTACGCAGCGGTAGCCCTGAATATCGATACGGACCGTTGGGCAGGCGTTCCTTTCTACATTCGCGCCGGAAAATGCTTGCCGGTCAATGCAATCGAGATTCGAGTGCAACACAAAAGCCCTCCACGCGACATCTATCAGGAGCACTCACATTCGAATCGGTACTTTCGCTTCCGGATCGGGCCAGACGTCACTTCACTCGCGGTGGGAATGCGGGTCAAACTTCCGGGTGAGGCAATGGTCGGTCGTGATGTTGAGTTAGTCGCAGCCGAAGACCAGGCCCGGGACATCTTGCCTTACGAGCGACTGCTCGGCGACGCGATGCGTGGCGACGCAAGTTTGTTCGCCCGGGAAGATGCAATCGAGGCGCAGTGGAAAATCGTCGAACCTATCTTGGAAAACCCGAACGAGCCTTTCCTCTACGAGCGGGGTACCTGGGGACCCGTCGAAGCCAATCGCCTAGTCGCATCGCTACCCGGCGGGTGGTGCGATCCAGTCAATCCGGCGAATCTGGAGAAGGCGGCATGATCAAACTGCTGATCTCCGACGTCGATGGAACTTTGACCACTCCAGAAAAAAAACTCACAGTCCGATCCATCGAAGCTGTCCAGCGTCTTCGCGCCGCCGAAATTCAATTCACAATCACCAGTAGCCGACCTCCTAGAGGTCTAGCGATGTTCGCCAAGGCACTGAAGATCAATGTACCCTTTGCCGCATTTAACGGCGGGATGTTC
>Ga0207015_1200_pt1 | contig 13763 bp, 11 predicted proteins | sample Alteio_BWMinCont_53_FD_153486 | JGI IMG/M metagenome (GOLD analysis project Ga0207015, IMG submission 153486) | Enriched cells from forest soil in Barre Woods Harvard Forest LTER site, Petersham, Massachusetts, United States -... | ecosystem: Environmental > Terrestrial > Soil > Temperate forest >...
AAAAAGTACCGCGAAATTGTGGGAAGCACAGCCGTTTTCTGAACGCGAGGCCCGGAGGGGCGGCACCGCTTCGGGCGAACTAGAAATATGAAAGTCTCATTCCTCTACCGCACCGCTTCGGTTCTTCTGCTGCTTTGGGCCGCCGGGCATACCATCGGCTTCCGTCAGATCGATCCCGCGTGGCACGTGGATTCGTTGGTGGATTCCATGAAGTCCACGCACTTCAACGCCAATGGATCCGTCCGGACGTACTGGGACTTCTTTGTGGGCTTCGGGCTGTTCGTTTCTGTGCTGATGGTGTTTGCGGCAATCGTCGCCTGGCAGCTCGGCGGTCTTCCTGCTGAGACTTTGGCGCGAATGCGATTGGTGGCGTGGGGATTCGTGATTTGCGTGGGAATCGTTACGTGGCTCAGTTGGCGCTATTTCTTCGTCATCCCTGTCGTATTTTCCGTCGCAATTCTTCTGTGTCTGGCCGCGGCAGCTTGGCTTTCCGGCGAATCCCAACTGTCGCGCCAGCGGCGCTCTTCGTAGAAAAGCGAGGTCTAGTCGCTCTTGCTTCCCGGCAGGGAGGATTCGATCCGGCGCAGTCGGTCATTCATTTCCGTGAGCTGATGCTCGAGCCGGTCCAGCCGGTCGATCACAGCCTGATTGTTTGTCGATGAGGCGCCTGTGTCGCCGCTCTTCTGGTCCCCGCCCTGAGACTCATTCTGCTTCGCGGCTTTGGCCTTCAGCTCCGCGATCAGATCCTCAACTGCGTGAGGAACCCCGATGGAAAGCTGGCCGCTCTTCAGCAGAGCCTCCATCGGCTCGATGGCTGACGGATCGCCGCGCCGGCCGAGCGCAAAAACGGTGGCGAACTTGATGTCGAAGGAAGATTCGTTGAGATAAGAAATCAGGCGCTGCGTAACGTCGTGGTTCTTCAGGTCCACTCGCCCGAGCGAACCGATCGCTATCCCACGCAGACCGGACGGCTTGCCCGGCGACGACCATTCCAGCAGCGCTGGCACTCCTTTGCTGTCTCCAAGCGAACCCATCGCGCGCAGCGCCCCGCTCCGCAGCACATCGTCGGGTGACGTAGTCGCGAGCGCGGCTTCGAGAGTTGATTCGGCGTCGGGCGCCTTGTCCAAAGCGAGCGACTGAAGCGCCGCGCCGCGCACGGTGTACGCTTTGTCATCCTTATAGATATTCTCCAGGCGCTTCGCGACTTCCTCGTCGCCGTGGAAGCGCCCGAGCTGATCGACCGCTACAGCGCGCACCCAGGGCTGGCTGTTGGAAAGCGCGGCCAGCACTTCCTTGCGCGCGGGCGTCGCGTTCATGCGGCCCAGCGCGCGAAGGGCTTCCTCACGCACGCCCCAGAACTTGTCATGCCGCGCGGCATCGCCCAGGGCCTTTGCCGCCGCTTCATTGTCGCGGAGGCCGCCGAGCGCAAAGGCCGCATCCGCGCGGTCCGGAACATCCGGGGCTTCCCGCAGCTGGCGAATCCATTCTTCGGGCGATTTCTGAAAATCCACGGACTTCAAAATCTTGTCGCCCTTGTCGAAGAGGACCATGAGCGGCGCCCCGTCAACCGCGAAGGAAAATGTCTCATCGGCCTTCGAGACTTCGATGGGGAAAAGCTTCTCGCCGCTGGACGTGTTGATCGCAACCTCAATCGCCACGCGAAACAGCCCAACGTGTGTGTCCAGTTTCTGTGTCTGTGTCACCTCGAGATTGACCTTCTTGCCCGCTTCATCGTACGTGGACCGGACTACAAATCTCGGCGCGCCCGCCCCGTAAATCCATTGATCGAAAAACTGATCCACATTCGTGCCGGAGGATTCCTCGATGGCCTTGGCCAGGTCCGCGCTCACGACGTTCTGGAGGCGATAGGTCTCGAGGTAGTGCTTGATGGCGCGAAAGAATGCTTCGTCGCCCAGCTGCTCGCGCAGCATGTGAATCACCCAGCCGGCCTTGTCGTAGACGTTGCCTTCGTATTCCACCGAATCGTTGATGTTCCGCGTGACGATGGGGATCGGAAACAGCTCCCGGGATTGCATCCAGCTGTTCTGATCCCGCCAATAGCGGTAGCTGGAAGCATCCTGGCCGTAAAAATGCTCCTCCCAGAGCGAAGCGCCGAACGTGGCGAAGCCTTCGTTCAGCCACGTGTTCGTCCAGTCCTTGCACGTGACGAGATCGCCGAACCACTGGTGTGTCATTTCGTGGGAGATCAGGCTGTCCGCCGCTTCGGGCTTTTCCCGCGCCAGTTCCGGGCGCAACATGTCGCGCGTCGCCAGCGTCGTGGCGCTCACGTTTTCCATGCCGGAAGCGACGAAATCGTCGACGGCGGTCTGCGCGTACTGATCCCACGGATACGGCACGCCGAAGCGATTGGAAAAGAAATCCAGCATTTCCTTGGTGTGCGCGAAGGTCGGTTCGATCGTGTCTTCCATGCCGCGCGGAACGCTGTACGTTACAGGAAGGTTGCGCCAGGAGTCTTTCTTTTGCTGGTACTCTCCGGCTACGAACGAGATTAAGTACGTCGAGACCGGCAACGACTGTCGCCAGGTCCAGGTTTTTTGTCCGTCCGGCGTGTCTTGGATGCTGAGCAGCTTTCCGTTGGAGACAGTAAGCCAGTCCGCCGGAACCGTGAGAATCATTTCGGAGGTTGTGCGGTCGTTCGGATAGTCGTAGATCGGGATGTAGTGGTGCGTGTCTTCGGCCTCGCCCTGCGTCCAAATCTCTTTCGCCCGGCCGGGATCGTCCTTGTCCGGAAGGATAAAATAGAGCCCGGAGGTTGGCTTTCCTTCGTATTTCAATTCGACTTCGAATTTCTCGCCGGATTTTGCGGGCTGTGCGAGCCGCACGCTCAATTTGTCATCATGAAGGTCGAAGGCCGCGTCCTTGCCGTTCACGCGCGCGCTCGAGACCTTGATTTCGGCGCAATCGAAGTCCAGATGCGTAACGCCGTCGCGCAGCGCGGACAGCGTGTGCGTGACGTCGCCGATTACTTTGCGCTGATCGATATCAAAACGAAGGGCGGCGCGCACGTTTTCCAGGTGATAGTCGCGGCTCGGCGCGTATGGCCGATCGGCTCGAGCCAGCGTTCCCAGGAGCAGCGTCGCGCACAGCGCGACGACCGCGATGGGTACACCCGCGCGAAGTCTTTTCCAAGGCACGTTCATTCAAACCTCACAAAGAAGTCCGGCCGTTCGCCGCACGTTCAATTATCGCGTAAATCGAAATTGAACTCCACTTGGCGATCGCTTGCGCGTGAGATGTGATCAATATGCGGGAGAGGTCGTATTGGATCCTGCGCAGATGAACTGGGACCGAAGCAACCTGCCTGAGCGCGCTACAAACGACCGGACCGAAACGCTCGACCGCTGACGGTCACAATCCCGGTGCACTATTCGCGCATCTTCTCGGCAAACCGGAAGCTCAAAATCAGGCTGATCGCAGCGATGCCCGCGAGGAAAATGGCCAGCGTTAGCTTGTTGTCCGCCGAAACATTTCCGACTCGAAACAAGAAAAATCCGACGATGAGATTGAGGAGGGCCCACAGGACATTGACGGTCGGCGAAGACAATCCCCTTCCGGGCGGGTGCGCGAACGGCGTCGGGAAGCGATCGCCCGAAATCCCATGAAAAAAGTGAGGGACCACGTTTGCGAGCAAGGCGCCCGCGAAAAAGCAAGCGACAAGGTGAAGCCATTCCATAGACGTTATTCCCTCCCCGGCAGGCTGCCCAAACGAATTTTAGGCTCGCGAATGGCGTGACTCTATGCCCGAAGGAAGAGGCGGTCAACCGATTTGTTCCGTTGGCAAGGCCCTTGCAAGTCACTTACGAAGATACGAATCGTCCTTGCGGATCCAATCGTCGCGCCGGGGAGCAAAAATGTCCACGTCAACTGTATCCTCAAGCGCCACGGCGGAGTGGGGAACGTTGGCGGGAATCAGCAGGACTTCTCCCTCGCCGACCAGAATTTCCCGGTCATCGAAGACGAACTTCAACGCGCCGGAAATAATCCAGGAATATTGTTCGTTCATGTGCGAGTGGCGTGGAACGGCCGCACCCTTCTTTAGAACGAGCTGAGAGACCGTGGCGTTTTCTCCGGATATCATCTGCCGCGTCAGCTTGTCGGTCAGTTGCTCGACCTCGATGGATTTCCAAGACGATTTTTGAAGAGCGCTCACGATTCCTCCCCAATAGACCGGATTGCGACAGCATGGTCACCGGAAATGGGAACGGCGTCAACTCTGAATCGCTTTGTGTCGCCGCGGCTTCTCGGCCGGCGGCCATGCGTGCAAAATCGAGTCTGCGCAAGAGACTCTGATATGATGCACGGCGCTCGCGAAATCCAAAGTGCGACAGCAGGGTATTCGCTGCTCTTTCACGAGCACAGGTGAGAGAGTTTTCCGAATGCGTTTCCTTCACGCCGTCGCGGGATTCGTCCTTTTCTTTGAGCTGCCGATACCCGTCTACTGGTTGATCCTTCACCCTTTCAATTCCTTCTGGCGGACCCGCGTTCGCGCGGCCTTCTGGTTTGCGGGGCTCACGGCGTGGATCGGCGGTGGGGTGGCCCTCTGGGCATGCCGCCACTGGCTGCTCGCTCCGAATCCGCCCGCTTGGTATTTGGTCGTCGCCGGTTTCTTCTTGATCGCAGTGGAGGCTTATCTGTTCGTGCGAGTCGAACGAGAACTCGGCGGGAAAAGACTCGTCGGCCACGCCGAACTCACGGGCGGCGGGGAAATGTTTTCAGGTGGACTCTACGCGCGCGTGCGCCATCCGCGCTACACGGGCATGTTCTGCGCCGTCCTCGGCGCCGCCCTGATCGCCGGCACGCCACAACTGTGGATCGTCCTGGCCGCCTGGTGCCCGTTTGCTCTCCTCGCGATCCGCATCGAGGAGAAAGAACTCGCCTCTCGATTCGGCGCGAGCTACGAAGACTACCGCAGGCGCGTCCCGGCATTTCTGCCGTTCAGGTTGCGCCAAAACCAACAATCGTAGAAATTCGAAACAAAATCCACCAGCAAGCGGGAAGAGCAGATTGAAAAGCGAATTTTCTTCCCGTTTCGATCACCCCAAATGATGATCCTTTTTCGCATTCCAGCGATGACCCTCATTGCTCGATCGTTAAGCCTCCGTTAGAATGACACAAGAGCCGCGGAGAGGTGTCCGAGCGGTTGAAGGAGCTCGCCTCGAAAGCGAGTGTCGGGGAAACTCGACCGTGGGTTCGAATCCCACCCTCTCCGCCATCCATATATTCGCCCCATCTAATAGTACTATTGCCGTCCGTGCTACAGAATGCTACATCTTTAGTAGCAATTGTAGAGCCTTGCACAGCCTTGCAGCGAGGGACCAGATGGCAATTCAAACCGTGTATTACAGGCAAAAGATCGCGGGAACAGGCTGGCGCTACCGTCCGCTTACGGTGGGCCGGCGCCCCGAAGCGGCCAAGAGCGGCCCCTACTTCATTCGCGTGCGCAACGGTGCCGGGAAGTATCAGTGGGTCAAGCACGACACGGAGCAAGCTGCCGTGAAGGCTGCAAAGGTCGCCCCCGTCGCCAGGCAAGCACAAGAGCTCGGTTTGACCGTCGACGACCTAACGGACGAAGCCAACGCCAATCGTATTTCGATTAAGGCCGCCGTCGAGAGCTATTTGCAAGAGCGCCGGTTCGGGCGCCCACGGTCTATCGCCGCATATGAGAACGCGTTCGATCAATTGTTGGCGAACCTGCCCAAGGGCGTTAGGTTCATCGACCAGTTAGCGACATCTCGGGTCTTGAATTCCTATGTCGAGTTCTTACGCGAACAGGGCTACAGCAACAAAACCCTTTCCAATCGAATGGGTTTTATTTTTTCTCTTCTTAAGGCAAACGGTGTCGAGAAGCCTTCGAAGTTGATCAAGCTTCCGAAGGTTCAGCGGACCAGGACGAAGGCGTACAACTCCGACGAATTATCCAAGCTCTTTGCGGCGATGACGCCCGAAGAATATCTGCGGTATCTCTTCTTTGTCCGCACCGGCTGCCGCGAGCAGGAAGTCCAGTTCGCCACATGGAAAGACCTCGACCTGAAGGGACTCCGTTTCACGGTGAGCGGCGAGGGCAAATCCGATGTCGCATTCCTTCCAAAGAACCACGAGGAGCGGCAGGTCCCGCTCACCACCGAGCTGGGTGCGCTACTGGCGGATCACAAAAAGCACGCGGCGTCAGACCGCTGGTTGTTCACAAATGAGGATGCAAAACCCGAGGGCCACTTCCTTCGCAAGTTCAAAGCAATCGCGAAGCGTGCGGGGCTGAATTGTGGGCGGTGCAAGGTCGCAATTCGTGAAGGCCGATACGACAATCGCCATGAGGTCGAGGTGACGTGCCAAACCCGCCCCGTATGCGACGAGCATTACCTTCACAGGCTCCGGAAGACCGCAGCAACGAACTGGCTCCGCTCCGGCTTCGATCTAATGAAAATCAAGAATTGGCTCGGTCACAAATCGCTCGAAGTGACGCAAATCTATCTCGATGCTGAGATGCATGACCCTGAGGAACAGAGGAAGCTCGACCGCGCCGGCAAGTTCTAACCCGGAGATACCATGCCCAAAAACATATGAATCATGGTCGAAGCCCTGTTTGCTCCCAAGGGCTGCAAAATCATTCAGTTATTACGAAGGCGGGGTTTATTGGGCAGCAGAAAGCCCCGGCGCCGCGCGGAGGCCCAAGGTCTTGCGCTGCTGCGGCACTCCGGGACGGGTGCGCTTGTTCGAGCCATCCTCAAGCGGGGCGTCAACGAAACGCAATCGAGCATCGGCGCACCACTTGACCGCGCTATTCAGCCTGCCCTTGAACCAGATGTAGCGCGTCTCGGTAAAGAAACGGGACCCAAAACAATGGCTGGTCTTTCGGTCCCCGCTTTTGAAAGAAACCGATTTCGGTTAATTGTTCGGCCGTTGCGAGTGCCTCGGCCTCTTTAACGCGCCAAATTTTGGCTAGCGTACCAGCGGATTGCTGGGTCTTTTCGCCATCCAGCTTGATAAGCGCGGGTTTGAGCTTGGAATATTCGGCGCACAGCGTCTGTTGAAATCTCACTTTCGAAACTTCCGGCAGAGCAGCTTTAAACGCGGCGCGGTCGAATAGCGCTTGACCCGGCGGTTCAGGAGCTCCCATTTCCAGAAGTTTCAGTTGCTCGTCGCGGGCGACAGATAAGAGGTGGATCAACTCCCTGGGTGCGGTCTTTCCTGCTCCATCGGCTGTTCGGGTGAGGATCCAGTCAAGCGTCGTGGATTTCCGTTTGCCCGCATCGATCTGTTTTGGAAAAACGCGGTAGAACAATTTCTCCTGCTCACTCGAACTTGAAAGCACTTTCGCAGCATCCACCCTGTAGAATTGGCGAACCGGTTCATTATGAAGCAGGCGACGAATGACCAGATTCAAGAGCGATTTCTGCTCCCAAGTTATCGTGATCGATTCTGTAACATGGCTCGCCTCACGAAAACCTTGTGTTGTGATTCGTGCCCAGATGTCGTCGCGAAGGAAGATTTTGAGTTTTATGTTTTCGAGAGCGGCAATGTCTCTACTTACCCTGAACAAAGCTCTCAGCGCATTCTCCTCGAGTGCGGCGGAGTCAGCAAACGCAACGTCTAACCTATCCAATGCGATCCAAAATTTCAGGGTATTCTCATCCAACGCTTTATTCGCAATCTCAAGCAAGGAATCGGCGGATATGAATCCGCGCTTCCGCCCTTCGATTCCGGGCTCTCGAATCGTTATCTTGCCTTCCAGACCAGAAGGTATGCCGCTGTTGGGGTCTATTTTGACGCCGGCACTGAGGGATTCGATACGCCGAACGTAGTCGAGAGCGGCCTGCAGGGAACGCTTCAGCGAAAATTCTGGTTGAAGTAGCCCTGCCTCATCAAGGCGATCGTTGAGTTCTGTCGCGGCGTCGCCGCTAAGCTTCACCATGCGCGACGCCGTGCCTATAAGAGAAAGGAAATAAAGCTTCCACAGTGCCCGGAACTCCTCTTCCCCGGCCGGGGGATCACCTACGAGTGCCTCGAAGACCGGTGTTCCGCGGACGTTTTCGCCTGGGGCCAGAACGATTCTTCGTTCAACAAGATCGTCCTCACTGTTTCTAAGCAGAGCGTAGAGGGCACTCTTGCCTGATCCCTTTGGTCCGTAAACGACATCCACTTGCCCAGAGATAACTTTGCGCCACTGTTCCGTTTCGACGAAATACGACTTGAGGGTGTCGATCTCATTCTCGGCTATGCGTGCGCCGAACGTAACTGCCGCAAGGACTTCCACTTTGTTCATACGCCCGCCAGTTCCCCAGGACTGTCGCGACAGAGCCGCGACCAGTACGCGATAACGGTGCGACTAGGAAGGGTAAAGCTCGCGGTATCGCAAAATCAACTGATTCCTGAACCCGGGCGGCAGCACCTTTCCGCCCCTTGAAATTCAAGCATTTTCCGAGGTAGAAGGGAACGGGTTTTTTAAACCCCCATCTATGTCGATTTTTACCAAACCGCTCTCACAGCTTGAAGCGGCTGACTTGCAAGAACTGCTGGCCGATCGAGCTATAGAGAACGTGCGCCTAGAGTTCAAATCGCAAGCGCCTGACAAAGATGAGACTCTGAAGAAGCTCTCTTCGTTCGCGAACACGTTCGGCGGCCTTATGGTCGTGGGTGCCAAAGCAAACAGTGCTGATGGGCGCATACAAGACCTGCCAGGCGTGGATCCCGTGGATGGGTACAAACAAAAGGTGATTGACTGGTGCTTCGGCGGCTGCTCTCCGCCGTTAACCGTGGAAGTCTCGGAGCCGATTTCGGTATCTTCTTCCGCTGGCAAAGTCTGCTACGCAATCCATGTTCCGGAAAGTGACCTGGCTCCGCACTTCCTTAATGGCAGAAAAGGGGCCTGGATACGTACCGACGAGTTCAGTTCGCGGTTTGAGGCGCATCTCGCCAATGAAAGCGAACTGAGGCATCTGCTTGATCGACGGAAACTAGTCAGAGAAAACAGAGCTCGCATTTTGCAGCGTGCGAGACAGAGATTTGACAGTTACGTCGCCAAGACTCACACGGACCGAAGCGGCAACAGGGTGAAGTTTGGCTCAGCCCTCGAGTTTTCTATCGTTCCGCGCTTTCCCGCGCGGTCGATTTGCCAACAAGAGAGGCTTAGCCACCACATTCAGCAAAGCTGGATAAACTGGCGCCAGATCCTGTTTCCCGATCCTGGCAGCCCTATTCTGTCCCAACATGAGAGCGCGATTGTACTGAACGCCATGAAGGATAAGTCGATTTTCGAAGTAAACGTTTGGGGAATGGTCTATTACGCCGTGCGAATCGACGAGGACCACAACGGAACCCATGGGATCCACGTTGGTCAGTTCGTTGGGAATGTGCTTCTTTTTATCCGGCACGCCAACAAGATGCTTGAGATGATGGGGTACTCCGGGCCAATCCTGATTGAGACGACCCTTGCGTCAATCCGAGATGTGCCATGGCTTACTTCGGCGAACGGAAGGTGGCTAGTTTCCAAGGCTGGATCCGAGCTCGACGACGAGGTCGCGTTCTCCATCGACACTTCCGTCGAAGAACTGCACGAAGGGCCTGACACCGTTGCGATGGAGGTACTTCGGTACGCTTTATTTTCGGTTGGATCCCCTTCTTCGGTCGAGACCCAGGACAAACTGGCGCAACTGGTGCGTTGGGGCTACGAATACAATTTTTGGTTCCGCTAAGCGCCGTCGCGGAACGAAAATCACTTGCTTTCCGAACACCTCGACTGCGCAGTTCCCACCACGTAGTTTCAGAGACTCGGCGCGCCGGCGTTTCAAAAGCAGATGTTTCGCTCGTTCTGTTAGCTGCTGTTGCCGCTCAAGGCTCGTCGCTCTCACCCTTGACAAAGAAGGGCTCCATCTCCTTGTACTCCAGGATCTTCACGGTCGCCTCCTTGGGAGCGTTGCCCTGGGCGATCGCGAGGAACGCCTGCTCCGACTGCGCCACCATCGCACGCGCGAGGTCGTTCTTGTGGATCGAGTGGTACTTGGACGGCATGGCCCAGTGCAGCAGTGGCATGACGTAGCCAAGGACGCCCGGCGTGTTGGAGTTGCCGATAATGACGGCGGGACGGTACGCTCCAAGGAAGTCGAACTTGACGGACTGGGCAGCCTTTTCCTTCTCGCCGATGATCTTCGCGTACTTCATCCCGGCCTCGGGGTCCGCACCCGCTGCTGTCAGGACCCCGCACACACGAGCGCCTCCAGCCTTGGCGGCGCGACAAAAGGCCTGCGGGTAGGCGATTTCGATCTTGCGCACCTCCTCCTCGGGCATCTTCGCGCTGCCCTTGCCTACGCCGAACGCGGCGAGCGCGACATCGACTCCCTGGGCGTGCGGCGCAACCTCCTCTTCGAGTCGGTCCATGTTGACAACCACCTCGGCGACCTTGGGGTCTGCGAAGGCGTCCGTCTTGCGACGCGTCACCACGACCACCTTCTTGCACAGCGGGTTCTTGATCAGAAGCTGCACGATGCGTCCGCCCACGTTCCCAGTCGCGCCCAGCACGATCGCCGAATACAGGGCCTTCGCCTCTGCCGCTTCCATCGTATCGTCGGTCTTTTTTTCCTCTGGCATAGTGTTTCAAACCTATCGGCAGGCGCGGCAAGACCCATTCTAAACGACCGACCACCTAGGCGATCACGATTTGCTCCGACCGTGCAGCCAATTCTGGCGGGCGAGTTTTCGGGTCGACGAAGTAACGCAGTGTGCCACCTCGGCTGCTCGGCAATTGATATACTCCGAGCATGTTGATGGTCATCTTCGGCGCTGGCGCCTCTTACGATTCGTCTCCAGACTTCGCGCCGCCACAGCCGCAAGGTTCCATCGTCGTCCCCGGGCCGCCTCCAGCCCCGCCGGATCCGCGCGAAGCCTGGCGCCCTCCACTCGCAAATCAACTCTTCCGTGACCCCCACGCTATCTTCGGCGACATCGTGCAGGCCTACCACAAGCTGCGCCCCATCATGGATCCCCTCCGTCGACCCGCAAGCGGGATGAGCGTCGAACAGGCCTTGGAATCTTTGCTCCTCGAAGCTAACGGGGATCCAGAGAGAACGCGCCAGCTGTTTTCCGTTCGGTACTATCTCCACGACATCTTCCTTAGGGTCACGCAGAAGTGGCTGGAGAGGACCGACCGTATCAGCAATTACGGCAGGCTCCTGGACCAGATTCGTCACCTCAACAGAGCTGGCGCCCCCGTCTGCCTTGTCACCTTCAACTACGATCTCCTGCTCGATGACGCACTCGTGTCCTTTGACTACACGAAGCCCCAGGAGGTCAAACTGCAACCCGACGCCCACCCCATGTTCAAGGTCCTCAAACCCCACGGCTCCGCCGACTGGGCCAGACTCATCACCAGTTCACCCACCCGCTCTCGACTCCAACCCGGACAGCTCATCGAGCACGCCCAGGAAATCCAGCTTTCCGACAATTACGTTACGGCCAACGCGACCGACCCGCACCAAATGTTTAAATTCCCACAGACGATAGTTCCTGCAATCGCGATCCCCGTGCAGACGAAGACCGAAGATTACTTCGAGTGGCCCGCCACCCATCGCGACTTCTTCCTTAGGCTGCTCCCCTCAGTCAAGCAAATCCTCACAATCGGCTGGCAAGGCAAAGAGGCGCACTTCCTGAACCTACTTCGAGAACACCTTCCCCATGGGGGAGTTACACAACTAACCCACCTGCAAGTCGTCGGAAAGGACACCGACGAGGCCTCCAAGATTTCTAAGGAGTTCACCGAACAGATTCGCCGCAACATCATGCACACCTACACCGATCGTACCGAAGGCTTCAGTAATTTCGTCCGGCAGGAGCAAGTGGGCTTCTTCTTCAAGGACTAGAAAACATCTGTTTGTGGGCAGCGAAACTCGCAAATCTCACCGGCTATAGAATCAGCAATTTGCGGCCCGCCGGGAGGAAGAGTATTTGAGGCAACAGCGACGAGACACAGTAATGGCTCTCAAGAGGTAACTTCCCATAAGCCCGTTTCTGGCCCACTTCCGGGTTGTCGACCAACCGCTAACAATGCGAAGAACTCGTTCCGAAGAGCTTGGCGCGGTAGATTGGCCGGAATCAAATCATCATCGTTGACTGGCACCTTCCGCCGCAACTCAGCAAGAAACACACGGGCGTGCTTAATGTTGCATATTTGGTCCGAATTTCCCTGAGCACGCCAATGACGATACCGCGTCAGGCAGCCATCTCTTCAGTCTTGGCGAAGGCCAGCAGCTTCATCAATTCGCTGATCTGGATGTTCTCCAGCGAACACACGGCAGCTTTGATTTTTCGGCTTAGTCCATCGTCTATGCGCGCCGCGACCATCTTGTCGAATTTCGCATCGATCTCCTTCCAGGTGAATGGCCGCGCAGGGGCCCCGGGGAAATCTGAGATTTCGTGGGTGAACGACGTGCCACTCTTGAGCCGGACGGTCACTCGGCTCGCGAGGTCGGCCGGGTAACGGGCCGTAAGGCCAGCGTCAGGTCTCACCGTCACCTTCTGCATCAAATCTTGGACATCTCTCTTTTCAATCCGACTGGGCTCGAGTTGCGCCGGCTGCACATCGCCGTCCAAGAGCGCGACAGCCATGAGGTACGGCAGGCTGTGGTCGGCATCTTCCTTGGTGTGAACATCGTGCTTGGGACCGAATCGCCCGCCCCCGGTGAAATCGTAAGCGTCTTGGAAAACTTCAGCCTCCACGCTCACGATGTCCGCCGGATTAAATGGGTGTGCCTTATGCAACGCGATCGTGCAGAACACGCCCGATTGTGCCGGAATCGCGGTGTTGTAAGTCTTTAAGGCCAACCGATCGAAGCAATCCAGTTTCACGTTCTTCCACTCGATCTCGATCGATTTGCCCAGCGCATGCGCCAGCCCGTTTGTGCCCTCAATTACATACTTCGGGCCGGTCACCCCGCGGGACGCTAGTAAGACGCCGTTCATAGACGACAACGCAGTTTGGGACGAGTTCAAGCCCTTCCATTGCGAGATCGGCGTGGTACGCACGACCAACAGCGGTATGACGTCACCGCAGATTTCGACGGCCGCCGCGGTTTTTGCCTCGTCCAGTTGGAGTGCCTTGGACGCCCCGGCTCCTATTGAGAATGAGAGCGGTGTTGTTAGGTCAAACCCCTCTTCCATGAAGGGAGCGCCAGAAGTCAGTTCCGACTCGACTTGGTAGGCAACCGCCAGTGCGGTCAAGAATTCTTTGCCGGATCGCCCCGTGTGCTCGCAGGCGGCCAAGACCGCTCCAACGTTGTCCGACGGGTGACACAGCGACACCGGACCAAGATAGCTGTCCATTAGGTCGACGTACCGCACCAGTGCCGTGTTGGCCGAAGCTGCATAGATGACGTTGGCATTTCCGCCGCCGATCAAAGTGCATTGCGCGTCCGAACCGCCGAACTGTTTGGCCTGTTCCACACAGGCCACCGTCGGAGCCGCGCCGAGAGCGTTGATCGCGCATGCCAAAGAATCGAGAACGCTCACTTTCAGGCGTTCCCGCCGCTCGGGAGTAAGGTCCTCGTAGCTCGCCCTGTACGAGAACATCGCGATTCCCTGCGCTTGGCTTTCGCCCGTGATGATCGGCTTAGGCTTCGTTGTATAGAGACCGGCGGTTTGGCCCACAGCTTGAACTGGAACTCCTGACTGCAGACGAGGATCACTCTCGGGGCCTGGACCTTGTGTACTCATTGAGCCTTTACCTCCTGCACGACGCGGACATTTTGACTCCCGTC
>Ga0207015_1201_pt1 | contig 13649 bp, 7 predicted proteins | sample Alteio_BWMinCont_53_FD_153486 | JGI IMG/M metagenome (GOLD analysis project Ga0207015, IMG submission 153486) | Enriched cells from forest soil in Barre Woods Harvard Forest LTER site, Petersham, Massachusetts, United States -... | ecosystem: Environmental > Terrestrial > Soil > Temperate forest >...
CATTGGCTGCGAACCATGCACGGCGATTCCCGATGACCCGGCAAATCCTCGTTCGGGGCGTTGGGGTGGCAAAAAGCTGGAGTGCGGCATCCACACATTTTCCCAAGGCGGGCACTGATGCATTATTTGCTCGGTTTCCTGATTGCATTGGCCGTCGGAATGACTGGAGTCGGTGGGGGAAGCTTTACCGTGCCCGCTCTCGTGCTGCTCACTGGATTGACCGCGGTAGATGCCGTCGGCACGGCCTTCCTCTTTGCCGGCGTGCTTCGCTCCATCGCCGCTCCTTTCTACCTCGCCGGAAAACTCATTCACTCGCGGTATCTGTGGTTGCTACTGCAAGGAGCGGTCCCGGGACTTCTAGTGGGTACTTTTGCGCTCCGATTGTTAAATCGTGGCGCAGGCAATCCGGTCGTAATTGTGATTCTGGGCATTATTCTTGCGGCGTCCTCCAGCGTCACGTTCATCCGCCGCATGCAAAACCCGAAGTTCGCAGCCAAGAACCATCGCTGGCTTCCCTGGCTCGCTCTCCCCATCGGATTGGAATCTGGATTTTCCTCGGCCGGCGCTGGCGCATTGGGAACTGTTCTCCTGCTGAACTATTCCGAAATGGCGCCCGCGCAAGTCGTAGGAACAGACTTGCTCTTCGGATTGGTCCTGGCTGTGATTGGCAGCGCCTTTCACTGGACTTCGGGCTCCATCAGCCTTCCGGTACTTTTTCAACTTCTCGTGGGCGGCATCCCCGGAGTCGTCCTCGGTTGCTTGCTTGCTCCAAAAGTCCCCGCGAATAAGTTGAAGACCGTGGTTGCTATGGTGGCTATTGCTGCCGGGCTTCAACTGGTCTGGAGCGGAAGCCGCACCCTCGCGCAAAGGCATTCGACAATCCCAGATAAAATCGTGGCGCATGCAGGCGCGGTTAATCCGCGCTAAACGGCGATGTATACCCAGCCGCCACCGGAGGACCATCGCCCACCGCCGGAGTCATTGCGTACACCACCACTTCGCGGCAAATTCGATTCGGTTTTGAAACTGTTGCGGTGAACCGTGCGCCAGAATTAGCCGCCCCATAATTTCGACACCAGGCAGACGAAGAAGGCGAGCGGGAAGGGTTAAGACGCTCGGCCAGCTTAAAGTCGAGCTGATACACAAATCGCAGCGACTGGATCGCCTTCGAGGAATCACCAAACGTGGACCGCGCTGATGCGCGGTGGTCCAGAGCGGCCGTCAATCACTTGGGTTTCCAGGACCAACTCCATGTTCTTCTTTTTCCAATCGCGCGGAACCTGGCTGAGGATGTCTTCCATGCGGTGAGTATCGACCAGAAACTCACCGGCGGCTACCGTGCCGCCCCGGCCGATTCCGGCTGCTACGACCACGTACTGGTCCGTGGTGGGATCGATGAACCGAGCGACGATTGCGTAGTCCTTATAGGTTCCGGTCTCTTGCTGAACGGAGCGGTAGAGGACCCAATCGCGTTTACCGGGGTTGTTGCGGTCTTCGATCCAGAATTCATTCATTTCGTGGTCGTTGGCAAAATGAAAGCGCAACGGCGAAGTCAGCCGGAGAGTCCAGCCGTTGTCAAAGGCGCCGATGAATACGGAAGGCCCGCGGCGCAAGTCCGTCAGGCTGGTGCTGATCTCGCCCTGCACCCGATAGGTCTTGCCGTACGTGCGAAGGAGTCCGGCGATGTTCACAAGCGGGCTGACGTCGTCGATGATGATGGTGACCATGCGGTCGTTGAGGGTGATTTCGCGCTGCGGGTCCTGCGCATCGCGGAGCCGGATGGTGGAGTATTGGCTCTGGTCGGCCAGACAGAACAGCACAGCCTCGGATGAGTTTACAAAGGGCTCCCAGAATTGTTTCAACACCGGAGGCCGCGAGAAATACCATGCGGCAGCGACAGCGGCGATACACGCGGCGAGCGTCGCCAGCAGGATCGTAATCTTTTGCAAGGACGCGCCCGTCGCGGGGAAGCGTGGAGCCACCACAGCATCTCCGAGTGCGATTACCGGGGATGTCGCAACGAGCGGAGCCGGCCCATCCGCCAATCCGTTGGGATGGCCGGGCCAGGAAAAAAGCGGCGCATAGGATCCCGAGGGAAGAATCAGCCGGATTTCCTGGCTGTGCCTGGGGTCCTGATAGTAGATCTCGATGCGCTTGCGAATTTCCGCGGCGGTAACCCGGACGATGGGATCGGTGTTCGTATCATAGTCGGCCGGGCGCCCGAAGATTTCCACTCCCAGGAGACGCTCTTTCAGTTGATCGGTCTGGCCGGCCAGGGTACGGGCTACTACAAATTTGAGGAAACTGGGATAACGCTTACTCGAATTGAACAAAGCGGTAGCCAGCAACTTTTCGAGCTGCTGCTGCACGGCTGCTTTTTCGGTTTCGCTGGAGGGTATCCAGCCTTCCGCTGTGGGTTCTGCTAGCAATGCGGCCCCGTTGCGTCACTGATGGCGAGTTTTGGCTACACCGCGAAAAAAACGCGTCAGTGCGGCTAACCCCGACGAAATCAAGCACTTGCTGTGAATCGTACAGCGCTTTTTGGACGCCCGCAACGTAAAAAGCGCAAGCGCGCCGGTCTTATCGGTGACCGACAGATGCTTGCAAGAGCATGAAAACAGAAGACTAGCGCTCTCTTATCGCTCTTTGCGTGATTCCTTATCCAGCAAACCCTTGCCAAGTTGCATTCAAGTTTCCTATACCTCTGGTCAGTTTCTTGAATAGGGTTTCGCGAAGCCGGCAGAGTCCAGAGTAACCTTAATGGCTTGGCTAACCAGCAGATCCAGGGGCTGTCGCAATCGAAGGAAGCTTGGCACCCCGCCAAGCTACTAAGGGGGGACGTAGCTATGTTAGCTCTAAGTGGAATCCGCAACGTTTTCGCAGTGATGTGCGCTCTCATTTTCATAACGGTCGGCGCCTCCGCCAGCTACGGCCAAGGCCAGGCGATCACCGCGTCCCTGAATGGGACGGTCACCGACCCGTCGGGGCAGCTCGTGAGCGGCGCCAAGCTCACGCTGGCCAACCCTGATCGAGGATTTGTCCGCTACTACATCACGGACGAGAGCGGTCTCTATTCCTTCACCTTGCTGCCGTCGGGTACCTACAAGCTGGAGGTTGAAGCGCCCAGCTTCAAGCGCTACGTGCAGGACGGTATCACTCTCGCGGCCGGTCAGGTTGCGGACCAAAAGGTGGCTCTGACCATCGGATCCGTGTCTGAGAGCATCGAGGTCAACTCCCAGGCACCGCTCTTGAATTCGGAGAACGCCAACATTGCTTCGGACATTTCCGCCCGGCAGGTGGCGGAGCTTCCGCTGAATTTGCGGAACGTCATCGGTTTGGCGGTGCTGAACTCTTCGGTCAGCAACGCGGCGGAACTCCAGATCGTGGGCGCGCCAGGGATTTCGGGCAGCGCCGACCAGGACGTGTCGTTCCTCAACTTCGGCGGCACGTTCTTCAACACCGCCTCGTACTTGCTGGACGGTACTTGGGATACGCGCCTGGATTGGGGCGGGGTGATCTATGTTCCCGCAGTGGATGACGTCGAACAGTTCAAAATCCAAACCAACGCCTTCACCGCGCAATATGGCTTCAGCAGCGGCAACGTGGTCAACGTCGTGACCAAGTCCGGCTCCAACGGATTTCACGGCGACGCCTATGAATTCTACCGCAACAGCAGTGTGGACGCCCGGTACTATTTCAACGGCGGAGCGCAACCGCAATTTACCCGCAATCAGTTCGGCGGTACGATCGGCGGCCCGATCCGCAAGGACAAAACCTTTTTCTTCGGCTACTACGAAGGACTGAGGTCGGCGACGCCGGCGACCTTCGTCGGTACCATGCCTACTGACCTTATGCGGACCGGAAATTTTTCGGCCTCCTTGGGGCCCCAAGCGGTGGACCAATTTGGAAATAAGATTTCCGATGCTGAGGGCAGGCCGGTCTTTACCGGCGCGATTTATAACCCGTTCAGCACTCGGCAAATCACCGGCGGCACCGTCGATCCGGTTACCAATCTTCCGGTCACCGGCCTGCAACCCGGAGTAAAGGGATTCATCCGTGATCCCTTTCCCGGCAACATGATTCCAGTGAATTTGATGGACACGATTGCGAAGAGTGTAGCCACCGGGGCGTTTTGGCCAAAACCTACCGGAACCGGGCTAATCAACAATTTCACGTCGGCCGGATCGGCTGCGGCGCGCTCCAACGAGTACTCCGTTCGCATCGATCACAATTTTTCGGATAACGACCGCCTCAACGTACGCTGGTCGCAGAAATATCAGTCCAAGACCAATTCGCCCGACTTCTACGGAGCAACCGATGACGGCGGTCCCGGCGTAGTGGCGCCCAACAATCGCTATAGCGTCAACGCCGCGTACAACCACGTCTTTAGCCCGACCTTGGATATGAACCTGACGTTTGGGGTGAATCGCCACGTCGAACAGTCGGTGACCCAGAGCTTTGGATTCAAAGCTTCAACCCTCGGATTTCCCACCTTCGTGGACAGTATCGCCCCGTCGTTTCCGCAGTTCCAACCGCAAAGCTATGCCAATCTGGGCGCGCAAAACGGTTTGGACAACTACATCGTTCCACAGACGGTCTACACCTCCGGCGTTGACCTGACGAAAGTGCATGGGAGGCACACTCTGGCCTTTGGATTCTCGGACGTCCACGCCTTCCTCGACGGCGGCCACTATGCCAACACCACTCTCCAGTTCCAAACCATCACCACGGCCGGCCCGGATCCCCAGTTGGCCATAGCTCGAACCGGCGATGGCTTCGCATCCTTTTTGCTCGGCGTTGGCGGTGGAAACGATCAGACCGGCTTCAACCAGTTTCCTGCCACCAGCAAGCACCTGCTCGGCTGGTATTTGCAAGACACTTGGAAGGCCACACCCCGGCTCACCCTGAACCTGGGTCTGCGTTACGAGATTCAGACCGCTCCAACGGAGAGGCAGAACGCCCAGCAATTCTTTGATTTCACCTCGTCCAATCCCATCAGCGCGGCCGTGGGCTTCAACGTCCCGGGTATGCTGGTCTTCAATTCCAGCGGTAACCGCGCCCTCTACCAAACGCCCCACACTAATTTTGCCCCGCGCATCGGCGCTGCCTATCAATTGCGGGACAAAATTGTGCTGCGCGGCGGCTACGGCGTCTTTTACGTCCCCAGCTACTACAACCAGGGGCCAAATACTGGCTTCTCGCAATCTACTCCGTGGGTCACCAGCCTGAATGGTGGCCTGAATCCTTCGTCGACTCTGAGCGGAAACGCCTCGCTCGCACTTCCCAGCGCTTTTGGTGGCGGTCAGATCCCTGTGACCGGCAATGCATTGGGAGGCTTGACCGATGTCGGCTTCGGGCTCAACCCGATCGTCGATCCCATCCGTCATTCTCCGTACATTCAGCAGTGGATGGGCGGCGTGCAATACAGCTTTACCAACAATGATCTGCTCGACGTCAGCTATGTGGGCAATCATGGCGTTCACGTCCTCGCGCAGTTCCTCGAGTGGAACGAATTCCCTGTCAGCGATCTGTCTATGGGCAACGCGCTCAACGCTCAGGTTCCTAATCCGTTCTTCGGCGCGATCAAATCCAGTGGCTGCGGCCTGGACCAGCCCACCATCGTTAAAGCGCAACTGCTCCGGCCGTTCCCGGAATATTGCAGCGTCACCGAGGCCGAGCCCGCAGCGGCTGGGTCCACCTACAACGCTTTGCAAGCTACCTACACGCACCGCTGGCACTCCGGCTTGGAGGTCAACGTGTCGTACACCTTCTCCAAGTTCATCGACGACGCCCAAGGCTCTTCCGGATGGGCCTTCCCGGGCAGCGGCAGCAGCGTGCGCAACTCCTACAACCTTTCCGCGGAACGTTCCGTCGACGCCAGCGACCTGACTCACAGCCTGGTAATCAATTACAACTACGAGCTGCCCTTGGGCCGTGGCAAGCAGTTCGGCAGAGCTTGGGGCCGTGCCATGGACGCCGTCCTCGGCGGCTGGCAATGGAGCGGAATCCTCACCGCTCACACTGGACTGCCGATTTCCATCAATCCAGCGTCCAACAACACCGTCGGCACGGCAAGCTACGGCTTTAACCAGCGGCCCAACATCGTTCCGGGAGTGAACCCGGTTCCCGCCAATCAAGGCATTACCCACTGGATCAACCCGGCCGCGTTCTCCCAGCCCAATCCGTTCACGTTCGGTGACGCTCCCCGGTTCCTCTCCAACCTCCGTGCTCCTGGCTACGTGAATTGGGATATGGGCATACAAAAATGGTGGCACATCACGGAGTCGAAGCGCTTCCAATTCCGTTTCGAAATGTACAACACCTTCAATCACCCCAACTTCTTTGTGCCGGACAGTAACTTGGGCGACAGCCAATTCGGCACGATCACCGGGGCCTACCCCGCGCGCAGCATCCAGTTCGCAGGGAAATTCTACTGGTAACCGAGGTTCCCCCCTCACCCCGGGGGACCCCCAGCTCTTGGCAGGCCTCGTGGAATGGTGCAGTCGAGGAGCCGTTCCCGGCCTGCCAGGAGTTATTTCTCAGAATCGGTCCGCGAATAATACAGGGACTCACGTTGCGCCAAACCGCTTGCCAACAAATGCTACAGCCGGCCTACACACCAGGCCGTCGATTGACAGCAAATCTCCACCTCGCGCCGCGCCCTGGGGCCCTTCGATGAACAGCAAACAGTCTGTCAAAGCGGCGCTGGCACTGCTCGCAGCACTCGCGTTTCCCGCGGCGGGCACCGCTCAAGTTGCCGATGCCGCTGACGCTTCTGCCCGGAGAGAGGCCTCGTCTCCTGAGCATCCCCCCGCGCCGGACTCCACCACCTTCAAATCTTTTCCCAACGGTATCGAACTGCATCGCGGACCCACAGTCTTGCGGGTTTCGGCGATTCGCGATGACGTCTTGCGCGTACGCCTTGGCTTCAAGGGCCAGCTTCCCGAAGATGCCTCGTGGTCGGTTGCGCCAGAAATTCGCCAGCAAAGCGTGTCCACCATCGCGGAAACGAATGGCAGCAGTCTTGGTTTCCGCACCCAGGCTCTGCGCGTTCGCATTGACCGCGCTTCGCTGAACATGAATATTGCCGATCTCGACGGCAACGTTCTGCAGGAAGATGCCCCCGGATGGCCCGCCGAGTTTCATGGCGACACTTTTCGTGTCTATAAGAAGATGCCCGCCGACGAACACTATTTTGGACTTGGTGACAAGGTGGGCCCGCTGGACCGCCGCGGCCAGTCTTTCCGCTTGTGGAATACCGATTCGTTTCGCTTCCAGGAATACACCGATCCGATTTATAAAAGCATTCCATTTTTCCTGACCATGCGCGCCGGCCGCTCCACCGGCGTGCTCATGGACAACACTTGGTCGTCCAGTTTCGATTTCGGCCGCGTCGAGCAGGACATCTATTCCTTCGGCGCGCAGGGCGGCCCGGTCGACTACTATGTCTTCTACGGCCCGGACCCTAAGCGTGTGCTCGGCACCTATGCCTGGCTGACTGGCCTGGCTCCTCTTCCCCCGTTGTGGGCTTTGGGCTTTCAACAATCGCGCTACAGCTATGACAACGAAAACTGGGTGCGCGAAATCGCTTCCCGCCTCCGCAAAGACAGAATCCCTTCCGATGTGATCTACCTGGACATCGATTTTCAGAACAAGAATCGCCCCTTTACCGTCAGCTCCGAACGCTTTCCCCATTTTGATCAGTTGCTTGCCGAACTAAAGCGCGAGAATTTTAAGTTGGTCACTATCACCGACCTGCACATCGCCAGCGCGCCCAACTCCGGCTACGCCCCTTACGATTCTGGAATTGCCGGTGATCACTTTGTGAAAAACCTGGACGGCTCCACCTATGTCGGAACCGTCTGGCCCGGCCCTTCCGTCTTTCCGGATTTCACGCGCCACGAAACCCGGGACTGGTGGGGAACTCTCTATAAGGACTTCGTCGCCAAAGGCGTCTCTGGCTTTTGGAACGACATGAACGAGCCTTCGGTCTTCCAGACGCGCAACCTGACTATGCCGGACACCGTGCAGCATCGCATCGATGAGCCGGGCTTCCAGCCGCGAACCGCTAGCCACGTCGAGATTCACAACGTCTTCGGCATGGAAAATTCACGCGCCACTTATGACGGGCTGGTCAAGCTGAATCCCAATCTTCGCCCGTTCGTGCTCACCCGCGCCTCCTTTGCTGGCGGTCAGAAGTACGCGGCCACCTGGACCGGCGACAACACCAGCTCCTGGGATCATCTGCGCTTGACCATTCCCATGCTCTTGAATCTGGGCTTGAGTGGCTTCGGCATCAGCGGCGCCGATGTCGGCGGTTTTATTGGAACTCCCGGCGCCGAGTTGCTGACGCGTTGGACCGAACTCGCCACCTTTCAGCCCATCGATCGCAATCACACCAACAAAGGCTCCGGAAACAAGGAAGTGTGGGTTCACGGACCCGAGCAGGAAGCCATTCGCCGCAGGTATATCGAGGAGCGTTACAGGCTGCTGCCTTATCTCTACACCGCTGTCGAAGAGCTCACGCGCACCGGAATACCTGTCGACCGCCCCCTTTTTCTCGAATTTCCGGCGGCCACAGCCGACAAGCACCCGCTGGATCTGGACGCCGGGGCCGAGTTCATGTTTGGCCACGCCATTCTTGTTGCACCGCCTCCTTTCTTCGAGCAGCCGGACAACTACGAGTTAAAGCTTCCACCGGGCGCTTGGTACGACTATTGGACCGGCGCGAAAATTCAAAACGCCGCGGATGATCCGAACAGCAAGCCTGTGGTCATCGCACCGAAACTCGAGGTGCTTCCCGTCTACGTTCGGGAAGGCGCCATCGTGCCCATGCAACCGCTGGTGCAGAGCACCGAAGAGACGCCGCAAGGGCCGCTCACGCTTCGCGTGTACCCCGGCAAGGATTGCCACGGCTCCCTTTACATGGACGACGGTAAGACGCTGGCCTATCAGCGCGGAGACTTCCTTCGACTGGAGTTTTCCTGTGACGTCACGCCACAGGGCCTCGTCCTGCGCATCGAGCCTCATGGCGACTTTCATCCTTGGTGGAAAGAGTTTCATGTCGAGGTGTACGGTTGGGATGGGCCCGCACCCAGCGTCGTTCTGAACGGGACTCCGAGCCAATTGCGCGCCGTTGTAGACGCCAGTCGTCACTTGCTCACACTGGATCTCGCGGCCGGCACCGCAGCCCAGGCTCTTGAGTTTCGTAAGGCTCAATAAGCCGCCCCTGACCTGTACAATTACTTATGCGGAAATCGGCCGCATCAAGGTCGTCGAAAGCCTCCTGTCGCGGAAAGCTTTTTGATTTGCGAAGAGCCAGCACCTTTGCCATCTGCGCCGCCTTCGTGCTCGGTTCTGTCCAATCATTCGCACAACAGCCGAAACCCGCATCCTCCGAACCCGTCTTCAGCGTCATGCCCCTGAAAGGCGTCGACTTCACCCTTCGTAACTCACCAACTCCCAAGAAATATCTGATCGAGACCATGCCCGGTGGCGTTGCTCTCCTGGACTACAACAACGATGGCCTCCTGGACATTTTTCTCGTCAACGCCGGCCGGGTTCTGAATCCCATGACCTGGCCTCCCGACTTCGCGCGTCGCGATCCGCGCTACTGGAATCGTCTCTATCGCCAAAACAAAGACGGCACCTTTACCGACGTTACCGAGCAGGCCGGGCTTGGCAAAGCCGGTGACACCAACTACGGCATGGGAGTCGCCGTAGGCGACTACGACAACGACGGTTTTCCCGACATTTACGTAACCAATTTTGGCAAAAACATCCTCTATCACAACAACGGCGACGGCACCTTTACCGACGTCACCGATAAAGCCGGCGTCGCCGCTGGTGGCTGGTCCACCTCCGCCGGCTTCTTCGATTTTGACAACGATAGCCGCCTCGATCTCTTTGTCACTCGCTACTTGGACTGGACTCCCGCCAACAGCAAGACTTGCGGCGCCGAAAAACCCACCTATTGTCCACCCGGTGAGTTTCCCGCGGTCTCCAGCATCCTCTATCACAACCGCGGCGACGGAACGTTCGAGGACGTCAGCGTGGCGTCCGGCATTGCTGCAAAAAAAGGCCACGGCCTTGGCGTTGCCTTTGCCGATTACGATGGCGACGGTTTCACCGACATCTTCGTTGCCAACGATGTCACTAATCAATTCTTGTTTCACAACAATGGCAACGGCACTTTCACCGAGTGCGCTCTGGACGTCGGCGCCGCGCTCACCAGCGACGGAAAAATGCTGTCCGGCATGGGAGTTGTGTTTCAGGACTACGATAACGATGGTCTCCCCGATCTGCTCATCACTCAGCTGCCGCACCAGCCTTATGTCGTCTTCCATAACGAAGGCCAGGGCGGCTTCACCGCGCAGGAATTGGAAACCGGTTTCGGCGCTCTCTCTGGTACCGTTTCCGGTTGGGGCGTCGGACTCGAGGACTTCACCAACGACGGCTGGAAGGACGCTTTTGTTGTTCAGGGCCATGTTTTTGACAACGTCGAGATTTATGATAGTTCGCTGCAATACCGTGAGCCCCCGTTGCTGGCCATGAATGACCACGGGCATTTCAAGAGAGGAAACGCTGGCTCCAGTGTGCCGCTGGCGGGCCGCGGCGCCGCATTCGGTGATCTCCGCAACAGCGGATGGATGGATGTCGTGGCCACTTCTCTGGGTGATCCTCCTCAGTTTTTTCGTAATCGCGGTGGTCAGTCGCATTGGTTGGGCATCACTCTTCGCGGCACGAAAAGCAATCGCGATGGATTTGGCGCGCGGGTGCTGGTCAACGGGCAAGTTCGCTTTGCCACCGCCGCAGGCAGCTATCTTTCATCGAACGACAAACGCCTGCATTTTGGTTTGGGCTCCGCCGGCCAGGCGAATATTGAAATTGTCTGGCCCTCTGGTATTCACCAGGTGTTGCAAAACGTGAACGCGAATCAGTTCATCTCCATTGTCGAGGCCCAGCAGCCATGATTTCCGCGCTGCTTTGCCTCTGGCTGTTCGCACAGACCCAGTCTGCCGATCCGCCGCTCCCTCCCGAGGCCGTTGCTCTGGTCCGCGCCGCTATCGATGCGGAAAATCGTCAAGACGAAGACTCCGCCATCGCTGCGTTCCGCAAGGCGTCGGAACTCGCTCCGGACTCCGCCCTGGTTCTCTTCCGGCTCGGCGCCGCCTATATGAAAAAAGGTCGATACGCCGAGGCTCTTCCGCCCCTGAGGCACGCGGCGGAAATCAATCCCGACCCGGCGATTCACCAATCTCTCGGCTTTGCGCTTTTGGCGCAAGGCTATTCGAAAGAGGCCATTCCGCACCTCGAAAAAGCTCACCAATATGGCGCCTTGGGAATTGCCTTGCTTCAAAGCGGGCAACCGGCCGAAGCCGTTGCCAATTTTCAAGTGGCGCTCGCGAAGAATCCCAATGACCCAGACTTGCTCTTTTACCTCAGCAAGTCTTCCACCGCGCTCGCCTCGCAATCCCTCGATAAGCTTCTGTCTCTCGCTCCCGATTCGGCCCGAGCCCATCAAGCGCTCGGTCAGCACTATTTCTCCTTGAAAATGTTTCCGGAAGCCCGCAAGGAATATCAACGCGCTCTGGCCATCCGCCCGGATCTGCCCGGCCTCCGGCTGGAACTCGGCCAGGTGTTTGCCGCCACATCGCAGTGGGAACAAGCCGAAGAACAGTTTCGCGGCGAAGCAGCGATGCAACCCGGCGATGCGGAAGCCGCTTACCGTCTCGGAGATGCGTTGCTTCAACAGGGAAAAATGAAAGAAGCGGCCGGCGAGCTGCAACGTTCCAACGAATTGGCCCCGGACATGCCAGAAACCCTCTACGCCCTCGGAAAGTCTCTCACCGTCAGCGATCCACAGTCCGCCGCGAGAGCCTTCCAGCGCATCACCGAACTCGAGAAAGCCACTCCGCTAGCCGCGCAGGCCTACTTGGCCCTGGCAGGAATCCACAGGAAGCTGGGCCAGACTGATCTGGCCGCCCGCGATATGGAGCGATTCCGCCAAATCAAATCCTCTATGCCGTGAATTGTCTCGGCGCCTTGGCATGGGCGACAATTCGTCGGCACTTTACACCAGTGATTTCGCATTCATCAGCAGACAGATTCTCGCGGCCGGCGGTTGACAATCCTTTGCCAAGCAGCGTCAACTACCTTGCCGAGGAACCTGCCTGCGCCATGAAAACTTCCAAGCCTGCTGGAATGCATTGCAAAATCGAAGGCCCGCTCGCTTACATCACCCTGAACCGCCCCGAAGTCCTTAACGCCATGAATATCGCGTGGCCTCGGGAGTTGCTGGCGATCACTAAGGCCCTGGGGCGCAACAAAGCCGTCAAAGTGGTGGTCATCTCCGGTGCGGGCCGCGCCTTTTGCTCCGGCATCGACTTGAAGGCGCTGTCCGGCGGCGCCATTCCATTGGCCTGGTTTCGCGAGACCGAACTGGCGTTTCGTTCCGTCGAACTACTCCCGCAATTCGTGATTTGCGCCGCGCACCGCTATTGCATCGGCGGCGGCTTGCAGCTCGCTCTCGCCAGCGATCTGCGCATCGTCACGGACAGTACGCAATTCGCCCTCACCGCCGTCAAGGAATGTCTCATTCCCGGCATGGGCACGTTTCGCTTGGCCCGTTACATCGGGCTCGGCCGCGCCAAGCGCATCGCCCTGTCCGGCGAATTTATCGGCGCTCAGGAAGCGCAGGCTATCGGCCTGGTCGACCACGTCGTGCCCGAAGCGGATTTCGACCGCGTTGTGAAAGAGTTGACCCACAGTTACCTGAAGATCGCCTCCGAGGGTCAACGGCAAACCAAGCATCTCCTCGACCTGGCGTTCGATCTCGACTGGAGCGATTTCCTCAAGGAGTACATGGTCAGCCAGAAAAAGACCCTGGCCTCCGGCGAGCATCGCGAAGCCATGACTGCCTACCGCGAAAAACGCGAGCCGCGATTCCTGTGATTCTGGCGATTCGCGTGTGCTAGAGTTTCCCGCGCCATGAGAACCCTACGCCTTTTCTTCGCAACTCTGCTTTGCCTTAGCATCTTCGGAGCTACCGCCTCGTTCGCGCAAAACAAACGCGGCGTCACTCCCGAAGACTACTTCGCCTTCAAATTTGTCGCCGACCCGCATATCTCGCCCGATGGCACGTCCGTCGCTTACGTCCAGACGGTCATCGACCAAAAGAAAAATCGCCGCGACTCGTCCATCTGGCTGATCGCCGCCGATGGTGCCACCGCGCCGCGCAGATTGAGCGCCGAAGGCTTCAGCTCGAATTCGCCCCGCTGGAGTCCCGACGGCAAAACGCTTGCTTTCCTCTCTGCGCGCAATGCTGATTCCTCGTCCACCGAGACACCCAAGCCGCAGATCTTTCTGTTGTCGATGGCTAGCGGCGGCGAAGGTATCGCGCTCACCAAGCTGAAGAACGCCGTGCAGAGCTACCAATGGTCTCCGGATGGAACGCGCATCGTGCTGGTCAGTTCTTCCGGTCCTCTCGACGCCATCGCTCCTGCCGATCGCAAGAGCGACGTCCGCCATTACACCCACATCCTCTACAAATTCAACGACACCGGCTGGTACGACGACAAGCGCCGCCATTTGTGGGTGGTCAGCGTGGCCAACGGCGATACCAAACAGCTCACCGACGGCCAGGACTG
>Ga0207015_1202_pt1 | contig 13585 bp, 12 predicted proteins | sample Alteio_BWMinCont_53_FD_153486 | JGI IMG/M metagenome (GOLD analysis project Ga0207015, IMG submission 153486) | Enriched cells from forest soil in Barre Woods Harvard Forest LTER site, Petersham, Massachusetts, United States -... | ecosystem: Environmental > Terrestrial > Soil > Temperate forest >...
CGCCACTACTTTGGCCACTACGAAGAGGGTGAAGAGCGCCCAGCGGATGTGGTGCCGGTAGTGACCGCAGAAGCGGCTTCGGAGGAGGAGTCTGCTGGCGATGCTGAGAGAACTCCTGATGTTGAAAAGGCCCATGAAGAGGCTGTTGAAGAAGCAGCGGAGACTGAGGCTGTCGAAACAGAGAATGCTCAATCCGCGCTCGATGATATAGCCGAAGCGGATGAGGCTGAGGAAGTTGCGGAGGGCGAGCTTGACCCAGGGGTCGAGATTGAGCCGGATGCGACTACGGATGACCAGTTGAATGCCGGGGAAGAAAGCGTTCCCGGTGGAGAAAGTGCGTCGTGAGCCTGCGGCAGATTGCAGGCTTGTTTCAAAGTGTTTCAAGGGATAATGGACTGATGCCAGTCCGCGGCTCCGAGGTTGCGATGAACAGCTAACGGAGTGGGGGCGGACGGAGAAAAAGGGGCGGATGAGTAAGGTAAGAATCAATGATCTGGCGCGCGAGCTAGAGGTAAAAAGCAGACAGATCCTCGATGTTTTGAAGGATGTAGGCGTCACGGAGACGAAGACCCACTCCAGCTCCCTTGAAGCAGATGAGGCTGAGCGGGTTCGTGCGCATTTACAGCGCGGAACCAAGGCTCCCACGGCTGGACGACATGAGTCGGAAGCGAAGCCAAAGATTGACCTGTCCAAGGTCTCCAAGCCTGGCGATGTTTTGCGTGCTATTCAGGCGCGTAAGGAAGAGGCCGAGCGCGCCGCCCATGCTCCTGCGATTGCCCGTCCGGCGGTAGCTGCGCCAGTAGCAGCAGCGCCTCCTGCTCGTGCGACAGTTGCGGCTGCACCTCCCGTTAAAACCGCCGCACCAAAGGCCGCCGTCCCTGTAGTTGCAGCAGCCCCAGTTCATGAGCCGCGCAGGATTGTGCCCCAGCCGCGGCAGGCTCCGCAGATAATTACGCCAGCTCCTGTGGTCCCGGCTATCGCTAGCAAGCCACCCGTAGGGCCAGTTGTGGCTAAGCCACCTGTTGTAGTTGCTCCGGTGGCGGCAAAGTCTGAAGCCGTAGTTTCTGCGCCGCCCGTAAAGCCTGTAGTTTCTGCCGCTCCACCCGTTGTAGTGGCTGCTCCGGTTGTTTCGCCTGTCCCTGCGGTTGAAGCAGAAGTCACTGCTGTGGCTGAAGCGTCGGGCGCTCCGGTGGAAACCATTGAAGCAACTGAAGCAGTAAGCGCAGTTCCCGTTCCAGCCGCTCCTCCAGTCCGGCGCATGATTATGCCGCAGACGGGACCGCGTCCGGTTTACACTGCCCCTCCACCAGTTCCTCCGACGACTCCCTCTCCCAATACGGGTACGGGAATTCGTGCTCCCGAGCGCGGTAAGCCAATTTTTGATCGTCGTCCAGGCCAACCAACCGGAACTTTTGCTCCGTGTCGTCGTCCCATGCACCCTACGCGCACTTCGCCGACCGGCGCACCAATGCCGGGTGGTCGCCCGATGGGTGGTCCTGGTGGCCGTCCCGGATTTGGCGGACCGCCGCGTCCTGGTTTTGGTGCGCGTCCCGGATTCGGCGCTGCTCCTGGTGCTGCTGGAATGCCGCCTCCGGGTGAGGCTCCGCGTCCGCCGCGCAATGCACCGCCCAAGGGTCGCGGACGTCAGCAGTATCCGAAGAAGCAGGAAGGCCCGATGAAGGGCTTTGCGCCGCCGCCGCGTTTTGGTGGATCGCAGATTCCGCAAGAGCCGCTGCCTATCACGCGCGAGATTACCGTGACGGAAGGCACCAGCGTGAAGGACCTGGCGGAGAAGCTAGGGATTCGCGGCAAGGACCTGATCGGGACGTTGATGATGCGTGGAATTTTCGTCACGGTCAATCAATCGCTTGACGCCGAATTGGTCAAGGATGTGGCGCGTCAGTTCGGAGCCGATGCTACCGTCATCAGCTACGAGGACGAGATATCCAATCAGTCGATTGAAGAGATTCTTGATAGTGACAACATTGACGAGCTTGAGGTTGCGCGCTCGCCTGTGGTCACTGTTATGGGTCACGTCGATCATGGAAAAACATCGTTGCTCGATGCCATTCGCGAAACAGAAGTGGCCTCTGGTGAAGCTGGTGGAATTACTCAGCACATAGGTGCTTACAAGGTGAAGTTCACCAAGGAAGGTTCTCCTGCTTCTGGTCGTGAGATCGTCTTCCTGGATACGCCGGGTCATGAAGCCTTTACACGCATGCGTGCACGCGGCGCCAAGGTCACAGATCTTGTGGTCATCGTGGTTGCAGCGGATGATGGCGTGATGCCGCAGACGCTTGAAGCTATTGATCATGTCAAGGCGGCGAATGTGCCGATCATCGTGGCTGTTAACAAGATTGACAAGCCGGAAGCAGATCCAGGGCGCGTCAAAAAGCAGTTGGCCGATCGCGGGCTGGTTCCGGAAGAGTGGGGCGGCGATGTGGTCTATGTTGATGTTTCGGCAAAGAAGCGCATCAACCTTGACCTGCTGCTTGAAATGATCTGCCTGGTCAGTGATCTCAAGAACCTGAAGGCCACGCCGGGCCGCAAGGCTGTGGGAACTGTTATCGAGGCCAAGCTGGATCGTGGTCGCGGTGTGGTTGCCTCCGTGCTGGTGCAGAACGGAACTCTTCGTTCGGGCGAGAGTTTCATCATGGGCAACACCTTCGGCAAGATCCGCGCCATGTTCGATGATCGTGGACGCCCTGTCGAGGTGGCCGGCCCATCGACCCCGGTCGAAATCCTTGGTCTTGAAGCTATGCCGGATGCCGGCGACACCTTTCTGGTTGTTGCTGATCGCGACAAGGCGAAGGGCATTGCTGACTACCGTCGACTTCGCGAGCGCGAGGCACAGTTGTCCAAGAGCTCCCGCGTGTCGCTTGAAGGCCTGGCCGAGCAGATTCGCACGGCTGGCGTCAAGGACCTTCCGCTCATCATCAAGGGTGACGTTACCGGCTCGGTCGAAGTGTTGGCCGACTCACTGGTCAAGATGTCTACCGAAAAGGTACGCATCAAGGTCATCCGTTCCGGCGTAGGTGCCATTACGGAGAGCGACATTCTGCTGGCTTCGGCTTCCAATGCAATCGTGATCGGATTCAACGTCCGGCCCGAGCGCAAGGCTGCCGATTTGGCAGATCAGGAGAAGGTGGAGATTCGTTTGCACTCGATTATTTACGAGTTGCAGGATGAGATTCGCCGCGCCATGTTTGGCCTGCTCGATCCAACCTTCAAGGAGAACTACCTGGGAAAGGCCGAGATTCTCAACATCTTCAAAATTCCGAAGGTGGGCACGATTCTTGGTTGCAGCGTGAAGGATGGCGTAATTCGTCGCGACGTAGATGTAAGAATTCTGCGCAAGGACGAAGAAGTGGGCAAGGGCAAGGTTGGTTCGCTCAAGCGCTTCAAGGACGATGCCAAGGAAGTTACGAATGGCATGGAGTGCGGTATCGGTATCAACGGCTTCAGCGACTTCCAGGTCGGTGATGTAATTGAGGCCTTCACCACAGAGAAGATGGCTAGCGATTTGGGCGCTCTGTCGAGTGATGTTACTGCCGCCAGGTTGGAGGCCGCTGCCAAGGCTGAGGCTGCTGCTAAGGCTGAAGTTGCTGCCAAAGCGTAATTGCTTATTTCAGAGCAAATGGGGCCTGCGATTCAGCGGGTCCCATTTTTATGCGGAAATCATGTTGAGTCCGAAGAATCTTTGGAGCATGATAGTGAAAGAATTAGCAGGAGGGCGTTATGAGCACACTCGTGTTGGGCGATACAGCAATTAGTCTAGTAGGTACTCTACCGTTTGACACTGTCGGACTTCCGACAGGAGTCATTCGCTTGTACGCTATCTCCTTTGATCTTGATACAGCACAGTTACAGAAAGAATATCCAAACCCTTCCTGGCAGAATGCATACAACGACATCAAGAGGGTGCTGTTGCCTCTGGGATTCAAATGGCAGCAGGGCAGCGTTTATTTCGGTTCGGAAGAAATGGATGCAGTTCGCTGTGTGCTGGCTGTGCAAACACTGAGCCAGACCTACCCGTGGTTCAAAGGCTGCGTGCGCGATATACGAATGCTCCGTATTGAAGAACTGAATGATCTTGGGCCTGCACTGTAGTAGCAGGCCTTCGATAGACTGATAGCTACTGGAGAAGATAGCCAACGTCTAGGCCCTGTCTCTTTAACCAGTCCTTGACCGCGCTTTTGTTGTCTGACAATACGCGATCCACGTCACTATCTGGGGGCGACTTCCAAACTTTAAAGTTAATAAGCTTTGACAGGATCGTCTTCACTTTTTCTTGTTGTTCAGCTGTGATATCTCGATAGAACGGGCGTGCTTTTTCTGATTCATCAAAAATCTCGAGTCGGGCGCAGATGGCGTCCCTGAGTAATCCAGCCCAAGCCATCATCGATTTAGACCCAAAGAGCCGTAGAAGTTTGCGTTGAGTTTCATCATTCTTGCCAGACTTAGGGTTCCAAAACCCGAGCGAAAGATCGTTAATCATATTCATCAACGAAATCACGTTCTCGATCTCCTTTTCTCTTTTGTAGGCATCTGTAGCCATGTTTTCTTCAACGGGTTCCAAGCACATAAAGCAAGAGAATATGGATTTTGAAAGTCCGTCAATAGTCAAAGGCTTCTCATCAGTACTTCGATTACCTTTTGAAACAAAATTTGAAAGCTTGTTTTCTGAGCTTTGGAGGGCTGAATTGTACAGGTAGCTCCTGAATCGTTTATTCCGATCAGCTCTAGTTAATACTTGACCGTCAACTTTTTCGAGGTATTTCATAAATCCTGCCTCGCTTTTCACGGCTCCGTCATCATTGTTTTTGTATGCTTCGAAGTCAGCACCGAACTCATTTCCGAGTCGAGCAACCATGATAGAGGCAAAAAATCGAGTTTGAGAGTAGTTATCGTGGGCAGCGATGTTGGTGTCATTTAGTAGTCGAAGGCTTGGATCAATGTATATCTTGCATTCAAAATCGCGTCGACCAGTCCAGAGCAGAGCAGCCATTTTATGCTGTCCATCAAATATGACAATTCGGTTTTTGTTTACCCTGCCGATGGATGGTTGTAGCACCGGATGACGTTGGAAGTGACGATACAAATTGAAGACCTTTTCGTAAAGTAAGTATCGAGGCTGCAACCCAATACGCTCTTCGTCTTCATCGTCGCTGTCCAGTATCTCAACTGGAAGAGTTGCATAGAAGTATTGCCAGCCCGTTGTCGGGCATTTGTGCATGGCGCAAGTGATTTTTTTTGTGCCTGTTTCGAGTGCTATTTCGCCTTCACTACGATTTACTATCACCTGCTGGCCAAAGGTCTCCAAATCTTTGTTTTTCTTGAGGTGGGTTAGCAGATGTTTCAGTGTAAGGCCATCGCCTTCGCGAAAGAAGTCCTTCAGTCGAAGGTTAACCCGAAAATCCTCCAGCGAAAGCGTACCTTTTTCCTTGTTGTGGACGCCACACATGGGAGCGATATTGTCTAGTTCGCTGGCTCCACCACACGCATAAGCATGAATGTGGTCAAAATGAAGCGAATCATTCTCGGTGATTAGATGGCCTGTCGCAAAACAGATGCGTCCATGCTGTTCCAGAATCTTCAGTTTCTCAGCATCATTTAGCTGACGTTTTAATGTGATTGCCATAATTGCCGATAATTTTAGCAGCGATCCTGTTGGCAATGTTTGTCTTCTCGCGGAATCATGACTTGTATATCTCCTTCCTCGCACACTCAAAGCACTCAGCCTCCCAAAAACGTTACAATCTTTTTTTGGACAAATCTTCTGGGGTCAGTGTGTTGAGGCCCGGTTTGACATTATTATGAGCATGAATCTCGAAGCAATTCAGGAAGCACTTCGCGAACAGCAGTTGGATGGCTGGCTCTTCTACGATCACCACCACCGCGATCCCATCGCCTACCGCATCCTGGGCCTGAGCGAGTCGCTGCATGTTACGCGCCGTTGGTACTACTTCATCCCGGCCATTGGAACTCCACGCAAACTGGTACACCGCATTGAGCAGGGGCGCCTGGACCCTCTGCCCGGCTCGCGAGGGCTGTACTCTTCATGGCAGGAGTTGGACAGCGGCCTACGTGCCCTGCTTGATGGTTCTGAGCGCATCGCCATGCAGTACTCTCCCAACAACGCCATTATGTATGTTTCCCTGGTGGATGCGGGAACCGTTGAGCTGCTGCGCGAGATGGGTAAGCAGATTGTTACCTCTGCTGATCTGGTCAGCCAGTTTGAAGCGGTGCTGAGCGACGACCAGATTGCCAGCCACTATCTTGCACAACGCACGATTGATGCGGTTCTGGCTAGTGGTTTTGCAATGGTTCGCGACTGCCTGCGCCCAGCCAGCGGTAAGAGCACAACCCTGACTGAGTACGAACTGGTTGTGTGGCTGCGGGAGGCAATGCGCCGCGAAGGAATCGTCTGCGAGAATGGGCCGAATGTGAGCGTGAACCAGAATAGCGCTGACTCCCATTACGAGCCCACCGCCAACCGCTGCAAGTTTATTCTCGATGGCGATTTTCTTTTGGTAGATATCTGGGGCCGCACCAACCAGCCCGGCAGTTGCTACTACGACATCACCTGGACGGGCACCGTAGGACGCCCGCCTAACGAGCTAGAGCATGAGGTCTTCCATGTGGTTCGTGAGGCGCGCGACGCTGCTATTGGGGCGGTTCGCGATGCTTTCTCCATGCTACGGCCTATCCACGGTTATGAGGCTGACGATGCTGCCCGCCAGGTGATTGTGAACGCTGGATATGGCGAATTCTTTACGCATCGTACCGGCCATAACATTTCGAATGAACTGCACGGCAATGGTGCGCATCTCGATAACCTGGAGTCACATGACGAGCGGCTGATTTTGCCGTATACGTGTTTCTCCGTTGAGCCGGGCATCTATCTGCGGGAGTTTGGCATTCGCAGCGAGATCAACATGATTACCAGCCGGGAAAATGCGCAGGTAACCGGACGAATTCAGACGGAACTACTGTACATCTAATGAATCCAGCGCCGGGCAAGCTGGTATATTCAGGATTGCATGTCAGCAAAAAATACAACTGAAACCATGAGTAAGAATGCGGTCGCCAATCCGCGATTTGAGTATGATGCGCTATTGCTGGGCTGGCTGGTACCCGGTGCCGGGCATTTGCTGAACCGCAAGCCTATTCGTGCGGCGTTGCTGTTTGTCTCCATCACCTCGATGTTCGTGCTGGGACTGGCGATGCAGGGCAAGCTCTATGCAAGCGCGTCGGATGTTCTGGATATTCTGGGACTGGCTGGCGATCTGGGCAACGGGCTGTTGTTCTTTGTCTCGCGTCTGGCTGGTCTGGGAACGCTTCCGGTACAGGTGACTACGGCGGATTATGGAACTCGTTTTATTGTGGTGGCCGGGCTACTCAATTTTATGTCTGCGGTAGACGCGCATAATCTTCGCATCGGCAGGAAGGCGGCCTGATGTCTATTTCTCATTTTTCTGCTGTAATTTTGTTTGCGCTTTTTGTGTCGGTGGTGTTTGGGATTACGCAGCGTTCGCAGCCTCGACAGATGTTTATTTATGGCGCTCGTTGCTTTGGATTATTCGTGCTCTCAGCCGTTGTTCTTAGCTGGCTGATGATGCTTTTGCATCGCTAAAGCAAGAAAGCAAGACTTCTAAATTGCGTGCAGCCCCTGCCTGTTCCAGACCCTTGCATCGAAGGTGTGCCTCAGCTTGAACCCCAGCGAGAAGTAGAGCTGCACTGCATTGCGATTTTCTTTGGTCACCGTCAAGGTAAGGGAGCGCAGCCCTGTGCCCTCAAGCGCGCGGGATACATTTTCTAACAAAAGCTTTCCCAGTCCTCGACGCCAATAGGCCGGATGGATGCAAATCTGCGTGATGTGTCCAACATCCTCGCGGACCCGGGAACAAAGGACGATGCCCGCCAGTTCATTCGAATGTTGATGGGCAAGAACAAAAGAAGAGGTAGAGTCGAAGACTCCGCAGCCAGGAAAGCGCACGATGTTATGCAGGAAGCGCCGCGCCCCTGCTTCATTGTGATACTGGTCGTTGATCTGGCTGTCCAGATGGCCCTGATAGGCGGCGGGAATGAGGCGGGCAGCGGCGGCATAGTCCTCCGGTGTCCACAGGCGCAACTTTAGCTCGCTGGGCATAATGGACGGATTTTCAATTGCAGTCGGTGCCGCATGTTTTTGACCGGGAGTGGGGTCGAGTTTTTGCTCAAGAAAGAGCCGGGGATAGGCAATAAATTCCGCCTCCGCAAAGATGGCGTTCAAAGCGCCGTGCGGATGAAGCAGAAGTTGCGACTCAATGCGGTCAACATCGGGGGAATTTTGCAGCATTTCAAGCATATGGCGTAGCAGGATCGCTTCCTGCACCGCGGCAGGAGTGCGCGTGCCAGCAGCAAAGACACCACCGATGACGGCCTTGACGCCCTCATAGACGCAGAAGGTGTAGCCGGTCGGTTTGCCCCCTTCCACGGTCACAAAGCCGGGCAGGACGCGTGTATCCAGATACTGGGAGAGCAGATTGGCCGAAGGGCGATAGTCCCAGCTAAGGCGCTGGTTCCAGATGCGGCCTTCAATCTCAAGCAGCTCCCGCAGGCTTGCCGCCGAAAAGTGGCGGAGGTCGAGCACTTCGTAATTGGGTGCAGTCGCCATTGACTTCTGAGTTTAGACGCACAGAGAGGTAATTTAGCTTCAAAAGCAAGGAAAGGTCGTCAAAACTATATAGCGACAGGACTAGCGGGCCATGACCTCGTAGACATGGAGGCTTTGGGCTGGATACGAGAAAAGATACTTATACTGTCGATCTTTAAGGTATTCGCCCAGGTCGGCAGCGCTCTGTGAGCCATCTTTGAGGCGGACATCGCGGACCACCAGCAGGTGCTTTTCCGCAGGAACCGGAGCGTGCTCATAGTTGACGACCTCGCGGTTGCGGTAGAAAGCCAGACCGTACTCTACATCGCGTCGGACACTGTAAACGCCTACTGTTTCGTCAATCGGTGCAACTTGCTCCAATTGATATTCCAAAGGCCTGGCAGAGTAACTTGCATCCAGAAGCAGGGCTGTTCGCTTGGTTTCTGATATCTCGCCAATACCAAAGATGGGGCCGATGCCATAGAGGAAGAGTACGGCCACGACCATCGGGATGGTGGTGGCAAGCCGCAACTGTTTGATGCCAAAGCGGAAGACTACCAACAATATGAGCACCGTAGCTGAGAGGCCAGTGACAGATGCTGGGATCGTTAATGCTGCCGGCGGCCAGCTCCAGCCATGGACTATATGCCACGGCATCGTCAGCAGGAATGCCAGCAGCGCACCCACCAGAACTGCATGGAGAAAAACAGTAATGGAGAGCAGCCCGGTTTTGCGTTTCCGGTTCAGGAAGTCGCCAGCAAGAATCGTAATGGGAGGTACAGATGGCAGGATGTAGCCGGGTAGTTTGGACCTTGAGAGAGAGAAGAAGAGGACGGGAATCAACGCCCACAGTATTAGAAACTCAGGGAAGGCGTCTCCGGTCTGTTGCGGCTCGCGCGCGGGATTTTTGGAGTGTCGGAGTCGCCATTCCTTCACTGATTCCTTGAAAGCATCCATCAGGGCGCGGATTGCGATGACAGTCCAGGGGCTGAGAGCAATCAGAAGGATGGGCAGGTAATACCAGAAGGGCTGACTGTGTTGAAAGCGGTTGGTAGCAAAGCGTTCCAGGTTGTGTTCGAGGAAGAATTCCCGGAAAAAGGAGGGATTAGCACGCTGGACTGCGATAAACCAGGGCAGCACCATCGCAAAATAGAGTACGACTCCCGGCCACCAGATCGTTCGTCTAAGGAGCGACCATTCCTTACGAAGCGCGGCAAAGGCCACCAGAATGCACAGCGCCAGAAAAGGAGCGACAGGCCCCTTGGCCAAGGTGGCAGCTCCCACAAAAAAATAGATGTCAAAGAGCCAGAACTTGGAGTTGGTCTCATACCAGGCATACCAGCCCAACATGCCAATACAGAAGGGTGCAGCCATCTGCATGTCCGTCGAGGCACCTCGGGAAAAGCTCAGGATGCCGATGCAACTGGCTGTAATGAGGGCTGCATCCAACTGCCCCCCGCGGCGGAAGCGTCGCATATGCAGATAGCTGAGCGTGACCAGCAGAAAGCCAAACCCGGCTGAGGGCAGGCGGGCTGACCAGTCATGGACACCAAATTCCTTGAAGGCAAACATGGCGCGCCAGTAGTAGAGTGCTGGTTTTTCAAGCCAGGGAAGGCCATAGAGATAAGGGGTGACACAGGCACCCAGCCGTTCGCGGATTGTGTGCGCAGCGTCGAGTTTTGAGAGCATCTCATGCGCAATCTGCGCATAACGTGGTTCGTCGGCACCGACCAGGCCTAAGCCGTCTCCGCCAAAAAACGGGGTAAGACCGTAGAAGAGAAAGAAGGCCGTAAAGAGAAGCAGCGTGACGGTCTCCAGGGTAGTGGAGATATGAGGGAGGCGCGGAAATCTCCGCCTCTGAATCCTGTCCGGCTGCTGGTTTTGAGGGGCTTGCGACACTCGTTTGCGGCCTCGTCTGCACTTGGTTTCTGTGGCAGATTCTATGCGCCTAAGGCTATCAGAATTTCGTGAAAGCTTCTTGCGGGCATCTCCGCGCCTCGTTTTATTGCGGAGAGAACCCACATTCATGCGCTACGTTTCGAGATGAGCATGGGTAGCGAGGGCACCCCGCAGGACAGGAAGAATCTGATCGATGGCTGCGTGAATGGGACCTTCCAAGGTGCATCCACTGGCATTTTCATGGCCGCCGCCGCCAAATCCTTCGGCAATGGCTGCTACGTTTACATGACCCTTGCTGCGCAGACTCAGGCGCACATGGCCGTCGGGGAGTTCCCGCAGAAAGGCTGCGGCTTCAACCCCTGCGATGCTTATGGCGTAGTTAACAATGCCTTCGCAATCCTCCTCTGCGGCCTTGGCGCATTCAATATCCTGCTGTGTAATTGAGAGCCAGGCTATGCCATCTTTGCAATGGAGATTGCTGAGAGCAGCACCCAGAAGCAAAAGCTTGGAGAGGGGGTTCGCAAAGTAAATATTCTGGGCAATTGCGGTTGGATTTGCTCCCATCTCAACAAGGTGATGGACCATTTCAAAGGTCTTCCCGTTGATCCCTCCATAGCAGAATCCACCCGTATCAGTCAGGACGGCGGTGTAAAGGCAGGTGGCTATTTCAGCAGTAATGACGGTACCCAACTCAATTGCCAGTTGATAGACCAACTCCGCCACGGCGCAGGCCTCTGTTTTAATCCAGTTGACAGAACCAAACTCGCGCCCGCTCAAATGATGGTCGAGATTGATGAGTTGCATCGTCTCCAGACCCTTCAGCCCAGTACGTTCCGTGCCATCACATTCCAGCAGGATGGCTGCCTTGCAGGAGGATTCCACCCGGGGAATAATCTGGATTTTCCCAGCGCTGGGCAGGTTTTGATAGAGCAACGGGATGGGGTCGCAGGAAACCATTTCTGCGCGCTTACCAAGCTGCTCCAGGACCAGGCCCATCGCGAGCATGGAGCCGATAGCGTCCCCATCCGGGCGGGCATGGGAAGCCACCACAAAGCATTCGCTCTCACGAATTGCCTGCGCTACTGCCTCCATCGCCAATCTGTCGTTTGCGGTCATTTGGCTGGCTTCTGTGCGGGTGCGGTTGCTGGCTGGGCTTTGCTTTCCGCTGCTTTTTGGCGTTTGCGCTGACGGAGCATCAGATCATCAATGCGGTTCTGTATCTTTTCAGAGCGGTCCACATGGAAGGTCAACTCTGGAACATGATGCATTCCCAGGCGCTCTGTCAGTTCGTGGCGGATATAACCACGGGCGCCGATCAAGCCCTGAATCGTCTCTGTTTCTGCTTCCAGGCCGCCGTCTACGGCCACAAAGACGCGAGCGGACTTGTTGCCGGGATTCATTGCGACCTCAGTGATATAGCAGAAGCTGATGCGCGGGTCGCTCAACTCGCCTTCAATCATTGCGCTGATTTCTTCGCGCAGGGCTTCGGCCACTCGATCCCGACGATACTTGCGGACGCGTTCTTCCGGCATGACTGTAACTCCTTGAATCAATCCTTTAAGCCTAATAAACAGATATTGCGTCGCAAGAAGAAAATGTAATCCTCGCACGCGCATCTTGCAATCTGGGCTGAATCTTTAATTATGAGGCAATTTCGGCTATTCTGCTTCTCCGGCGCTTTCCAGCATCTCCCACCAGGCATCGGTGACGGTGGCCCCCAGGTCCGCTGCGATGCGGACTGCTGCCGATTCAGCCTCCCGCATCTGGCCTTCCAGATAGCTTCGCGACCGCGAAAGGGCCGCGATTCCTAACGTGGCGCTCTGCCAGGTGACGGCCTCATCCATCTCACTGACTGAGGCGTTGAAGCCCTGCTGCAATCGTTCCTTGAGCGAACGGACTACCTGTCGACGGTCCTTGAGGGAGTGTGCGTGTTCGATACGGATCTCAATCGTTAGCAAGGCAACGGGCATGGCAGGCTACTCCGGTAGAAATTGCGCTACCTGTTCGGGACGGGGCTTCGGGGTCACAGCGCTCACTACGATGAGTGCCAGAAGGGAGAGCGCAAGGGCAGGGAAGATGGCATCGCGTTTTGCCAGAACCTCTGGCAGCGAATCTTTAACCCACTTCAGGTCCCAGATCACGGTGACGAAGGTGCCGGTTCCAATGGCGCTGACTGCTCCCCATGCTGTGGCTCGCCGCGAGTAGAAGGCGGCCAGGATTACGGGAGTCAAAGACGCTGCGTAGATGGTGTAGGCATAGAGCGTCATGGCAAGCACCGATTGTTTTCCGAAGGATTGGCCAAGCGCCCAAAGACCGAGCAATACAACCATCAGTCGCGAGATGATCAGCACGCGCTTATTTGAGGCGTCGGGTGCAATGTAGCGCGAGAAGATGTCGTTGACCAGATTCGTCGCCGGGGAAAAGAGATAGTTGTTCGCCGTCGAAATGATCTTGGCAAAGATGGCGGAGATAATCAGAACTCCGAGCCAGAGCGGAACTCCATGCATTGCGGTGAAGGCGAGAATCTCACGGGGGCGTTCGTGTACCTCGCCAGTGGGGAAGATAGCCGAGCCACAAACTGCCAGCGCTACGATCACTGTTTCCAGAATCACTGTTCCGATAATCCATCCAACGACGGCAACTCTGGCGTCGCGTTCACTGCGTGCAGAAAAGAACTTCTGGTACATGGACTGGTTGCCGAGCATTAGCAGCATCGTCGGCAAAAAAATCTCCATCACTCTTGCAGAACCGATGTCGCCCATCAACCGGAAGTGCGAGGCGGGCAGAGCGTGGATCACGCCGCTCCACCCTCCAGCGGCAAAGAGTACAAACGGCAATGCAACCAGCAGCGCAACCGTTGCGAGTACGCCAATCACAACATCCATGTAGGCGACTGAGGACACGCAAGCAATGCTGAATCCTTACGCGATGGCTCTAGGCGCAGTCGTACTTACGCTGCTGACGGTCTCGCTCTTTCGCGTCCGCACGGTGAAGACGAAAGCTGACTTTCTGGTAGCTGGTCGCTCGCTGCCAGCCATTGTGCTGGTT
>Ga0207015_1203_pt1 | contig 13435 bp, 13 predicted proteins | sample Alteio_BWMinCont_53_FD_153486 | JGI IMG/M metagenome (GOLD analysis project Ga0207015, IMG submission 153486) | Enriched cells from forest soil in Barre Woods Harvard Forest LTER site, Petersham, Massachusetts, United States -... | ecosystem: Environmental > Terrestrial > Soil > Temperate forest >...
GTCTCGACCGTGTCGACTCGCAACACTCCGTCATCACCGTTCGCACGCCGGTGGGCGCCCGCTTCCCCGCGCATTGCACCGCCGCCGGCAAAGCCGTACTGGCGCACTTGCCCGCAGACGCTATCGACGAAATCCTGCGCACCAACGGCCTGATTCGCTACACGCCCTTCACACGCACCAAGCTTTCCGACGTCAAGCAAGAGCTCGAGCGCACTCGCCAGCGTGGCTACGCCATCGATGGCCAGGAACTGGAACGCGGGCTCACCGGAGTCGCTGCTCCCGTCTTCGCCGGGCAAGGCCGCGTTCTGGCGGCAGCGGGAATCGCCGGTCCCACGCTGCGTTTTCGCGGCAAGGAGCTGAGCGAAAAAGTAGCGCTAGTCAAGGAAATCGCTACACGGCTTTCCGTGGCCATGGGCGGCGAAGCTCTGGCTATAACGTAGGCCGGTTCGTTCGCGGAAAAGGCCGCCACTCGGCAATCGAATTCACCGGAAGAGGAGTAATGCCATGACCGTTCCTTACCGAGCCGACCACATTGGGAGCTTCCTGCGCCCCGCCGAGCTGTTGGAGGCGCGCAGCAATGGCACCAACGCCCAAGCCCTGCGAGAACTCGAAGACCGTCAGATCGCTCGTGTGCTTGCCAGGCAGAAAGAACTCGGCTTTAGCGTCGCCACCGACGGCGAATTCCGCCGGCGCAATTTTATGAGCGATTTCACCGATGCGGTCGAAGGCTTCGACCTTGCCGATGCCGTCGCCCGTTCCTGGCAAGCCGGCCAAACCAAACCCGCCTCCGTCAGCAGCGTCACCGGCATCGTCACTGCCAAGCTTCGGCAGGCTCGCCCGTTAACGGGGCACGAACTTTCGTTTCTCAAAGCGAAATCTCCCGTCGATATCAAGATGACCCTGCCGAGCGCCACACAGTTTCCCGCCATCGCCTTCAAACGCGGCATCACCGACAAATTCTACAAAGATCACTCAGCCTTGCTGTGGGACATCGTTGAAATCATGAAAGCCGATCTGCGATCGCTTTCCGCGGATGGCGTGAAGTACATTCAGATCGATGCGCCGCGCTATAGCTACTACATGGATCCCAAATGGCGCGCCTGGATACGCGCGGAGATGTGGATCGATCCTGACAAAGCGCTCGACGAAGCAGTCCAAGCCGACAATGCGTGCTTCCAGGCCGCCCGCCGCGAAGGCGTGACTCTCGGCATCCATTTGTGTCGCGGCAACAATCGCAGCCATTGGTACGCCGAAGGCGGTTACGATGCCATCGCCGAAAAGCTTTTCGGCACACTGGAAGCTGACCGCTTCCTCCTGGAGTATGACGACGATCGCTCCGGCACTTTCGAGCCATTGCGCTTCATCCCCAAGGGCAAGACCGTTGTATTGGGATTGATCAGCTCAAAGCGGCCGCAAATTGAAGATGTGGACACCCTCTGCAGACGCATCGACGAAGCCGCCAAATTTGTTCCGCTCGAGAATCTGGCGATCAGCCCGCAATGCGGCTTCGCTTCCACCATGGAAGGCAACCTGGTTACCGAAGACGATCAATGGGCCAAGCTGAAGCTCGTGGTCGAGACCGCCCGCAAAGTTTGGAACTGAGAGCGCGAGAGAATTCTCAGCAATCGAAGAACACTGTTTCGTCCGGTCCCTGGAGCATCACATTCCACTCCAGAACCCCTTCCCTGCCCGCCACTTTCTTCGCGATCAGCGTTGCGCGACGCGAAGCCGCCACTAGATCCAATGCGAAATCTTCTCCGTTCGCGGGATCATCAGGAAAATAAATCCGCGTCACCAGCCGGATGAGCAATCCACGCATGAACACCGATACGGCGATGTGCGGGGCTTGCAGTGAACCGTCAGGCGCAGCCACTCGCCCCGGCTTGATCGTCGTGAAGTGAAATCTCCCCTCATCGTCGGTTGCGCACCGTCCATAACCTCGGAATTGTGGCTCTAACGGCTTGTCTTGCCAATCCTCTGGATGCGCATACCTGCCATGCGCATTGGCTTGCCAAATCTCGACCACCGCATCAGGAACCGGCAAGCCATCGCCATCAACCACTCGCCCGGTGATTTCGATCCGCTCGCCGGAAACGCCAGCCGGTGCGACATCCTGCTGGCACATGCGGTCGAAGCCGATCAAGAAGAACGGCCCGACGGTTTGCGATGTGGTCGGAGTCAGGCTCACCGCCGGCCTCCGGACAATTCCGTCGGCGTGGCTTCGCGTCCATTCAGCACGATGTCGAAACGATAGCCCAGTGCGCCATCAGGGACCGTCGTCTCCCAATCAAATTTCGAAATCAACCCTTGCCGCGCCTTTTCGTCCGCCGTGCAATTGAACACCGGATCGAACGGAATCAGCGGGTCGCCCGGAAAATACATCTGGGTCACCAGACGCGTCGCGAACGCCGGGCCGAACAGCGAGAAATGAATATGCGAGGGGCGCCACGCGTTGTAGTGATTCTTCCAGGGGTACGCCCCCGGCCGCACCGTAACAAATCGATAGCGTCCTTGCGAATCGGTGAGCGTATGCCCCACTCCGGCAAAATTCGGATCTAGCGGCGCATCGTGCTGATCAATTTTGTGGCGATAGCGTCCCGCCGCGTTGGCTTGCCAAATATCGATCAGCGTCTCGCCAATCGGCCGGCCATCCGCGTCGATCACCCGCCCGCTTATCGCGATTCGTTCACCCACCGGCTCGCCGGAGTGCTGCTTGGTTAGATCAAACTCTTTCACATCCACCGACTCCGCGCCAAATACCGGACCAGTGACTTCCGAGATGGTGTGCGGCAGATAAATCAACGGCTTTGTTGGTGCGCGCTTGATCGACGAAACATAGGGAGGGTGCAAATGAGGCGGCTGAGTTCCAGGCGGCGGGCGGCGATACCCCGCCAACCGTGTTGCAGAGGGCGTTTCCTTTTCCGAACTTCTCATTCCCGCTCCTTTTTCCGCGCCCTACTCCGCTGTGCCCACTTCGCCATGCGCCGCGGCGGTACGCGCGTGCAAATCGCGAAGCGCGGCCAGCTCATTTGCGGTAGGAGCTACAGTTCTCTCCAACCGAGGCGCGACGCTCAGCTTCCATCCGGTCGCTTCGTGCACTTGCTCCTCGGAGACCCCAGGGTGCAACCGAGTCAGCACCAATTCCCGCGTCTGCGGGTCTGATTGCAAGATCGCCAGGTCCGTGATCACCGTCGTCGGGCCCCGTCCGGCCGCGCCAGCTCCCCGGTCATTCGTTCGCGTATTGTGGCCGCAAGAAGTCACAAAATCCAGTTTCTCGACAAAGGCTCGCTTGCTCTGCTTGAGCACAATCGTAACTTCCTTCGCCGCCGTTGCGATCTCCGGCGCACCTCCCGCGCCCGGTAATCGCACGCGCGGCGATTCGTACGTTCCCCCGATCACCGTCGTGTTGATGTTCCCGAATTTGTCGATCTGCGCCGCGCCCAGAAATCCTACGTCCACGCGCCCGGCCTGCAGCCAGTAGCGAAATATCTCCGGCACGGACACCACCGTGTCCGCCGTTTCCGCCAGCTCGCCGTCGCCGATGGAAAGCGGCAGCACGTCCGGCTTCGCTCCAATCGTCCCGGATTCGTAGATCAACACCACGTCCGGTGCGTGCGTAATGCGCGCCAGGTTCGCTGCAGCGCTCGGCAATCCAATCCCCACGAAGCAAACCGAGCCATTCTTCAGCCGCCGGGCCGCGGCAATGGTCATGATCTCCTGCGGCGTGTAATCGAGCTCAAGCATGGCTTACCTGCTTCGCGTCTTTCTCCAGCAGCGCCCGGTACTCGGCAAAGTCCTTCGTTTCCAAAACATACTTGCGCATCCACGCCTGAAAGCTTCCACGCTCCCGCGCAATCGTATCCCAAGCCTTGTAAAAAATATTGTCGCGCTTGTAATACCCGTGCGCGTATGACGGATGCGCGCCTCCGGGAACCAGGCAAACCGCCGACACTACCCACGACGGCAACACGCAGGCATTCGGCGGCGCATCCAGAGTGTCCACTACTTCCTCGACTGTCACGATCACACGTTTCGCTGCCAGTGCCGCCTCTTTTTGCACCCCGATAATCCCGTATACCAGCACATTGCCTTTCCGGTCGGCTTTCTGTGCGTGAAGGATGGTCACGTCCGGATTGATTGCCGGCGTAGCTGCCAGTTCTTCCCCGGTAAACGGACAAGCGATGGATTTGATCTTCGAGTTGTACTTCGGCAAATCCGAGCCCACATATCCGCGCATCACCGCAAACGGCAAGCCAGAAGCTCCGGCCTGATACCGCGCCGCCATATCCGCGTGGCTGTGTTCCTCAATCCCCAGCGCACAAGGCCACCCGGCCTGAATCGCATCCCGGAATCGGTGCAGCGACCCGACTCCCGGATTTCCGCCCCACGAAAAAATCAGCCGCGAAGCGCACCCCATGCCAATCATCTGGTCGTAGATAACGTCCGGCGTCATCCTTATTAAGGTTAGTCCAGTGCGCCGCTGCCGGATTACCTCGTGCCCTGCGGCAAATGGGATCAAATGCGTGAATCCTTCGAGCGCCACGGTCTGCCCGTCGTGCACGAACTCCGCAACCGCCTCGCGCAATGGAATCAGCGAAGACAAAGTATCTATGCGCTCCTCATCCGGGAGTTGCAATGGCCCACGTCAGCGGTTGCATCTTCCCCAATGCCTTCCGGAACGTCAAGCCGATTAACGAAACTACGTGCGTATATCGACCAGTTGCTGTATGCTCCCGCCCCGGAAACGTTATGCCACGCAGCGACGCAAAACCCGCCAGACGTTTGGCCCGCACCATCCGTACGGTTGCAGGCGCCGCTCCCTCCAAACCCGCGGGGGATTATCCTCGCCTCACGGTCAGTCAAGCGCCGCTTCCACCGCAAATCTTGGCCGCTGAGGGCGATCCCAATTTCATGACCTCGCTCGCCCGCGGATTATCGGTCCTGCAGGCCTTCTCGCAGAAACGCCGCCAGCTTTCGATTTCACAGCTCAGCAAACTCACCGGACTCTCGCGCGCCTCCGTTCGCCGCTGCCTATACACTCTCGCGAAACTTGGCTTCGCCGGGTCCGACGACGCGGGCAAATTCTTCCTCCGCCCCAAAGTGCTCGCGCTTGGCTACGCGTATTTGTCGTCCATGCCTCTGGCCGCCACCGCGCAGCCGGTCCTGGAACACGTCAGCCACATTCTTCACGAATCCTGCTCCATCGCCACACTCGACGGCACCGACATCATTTATCTCGCCCGCGCCAACGTCACTCGCATCATGGCCATCGATCTGGGCGTCGGCAGCCGCCTGCCCGCATTCTGCACCTCCATGGGCCGCGTCCTGCTCGCCAGCCTTCCACCACAACAACTGGAACCGCTCCTCCAGCGCGTCACCTTCACGCGCTATACCGATCGCACGGTCTCGTCCCTGGAGAAACTTCGCCAGGTTCTCAACGCAGTCCGCACCACCGGCTACGCCGTCGTCGACCAGGAACTCGAACTGGGCCTCCGCTCCATGGCCATCCCCATCCAAAATCCCACTGGCCAAGTCATCGCTGCGCTAAACGTGGGCGCCCACGCACAACGCATCACCATTCCCGGCATGCAAACCAAATTTCTTCCGCATCTCCGCGCCGCCGCCCAGGAACTGAGCCTGCTCTCCAGATGACCAATCTCGCCAACAATGAGCCGAGGAGCTAGTGGAAACCGCCGCCACCGCAACCCCGGAACAATCACGGCGTTACGAAAAAACCCTCGTAGCCATTCTTTTCTTCGCCTGGGGCACCGTCTTCCTCGACCGCATGTCTCTGCTCTATCTCGGTCCGTACATCGCGCCCGAATTTCACCTCACCCACGAACAAGTGGGCGGACTCGCTTCCATCCTCGCCATCTTCTGGGCCATCTCGACACTTTTTTTCGGTGCGCTCTCCGATCGTTTCGGTCGCCGCGTCATTCTGATTCCTTCCGTCTTTGCCTTCTCGATTCTCTCTGGCCTGTCCGGCCTGGCGCATAACTATCATCAGCTTCTTTTCATTCGCGCTCTGATGGGCATAGCTGAAGGCCCAACATGGTCCATCATGACCGCGCTCATCGAAGAGTCCTCGGAGAAATCCCGCCGTGGCCGCAACGTTGGTCTGGTCGTCAGTGCCGCCGCACTCGTCGGCCTGGCTCTCGCGCCGATCCTCTCGACCCAGGTGGCCGCACGTTCCAGTTGGCGCTGGGCCTTTTTGGTCGCAGGAATTCCCGGCATCGTCATGGGCTTCCTGATCTGGAAGTTCGTCAAGGAGCCGCCGCGGCTCGCGGGTAGCGCCGTCGTGCACGAAAAACCGTCGCTCGCCGGGTATTTCTCCATCCTCCGCTACCGCAATATTTGGCTCAGTTGCATCGCCGCCACCGGCTTTATGTGCTGGCTCTTTCTTCTGAATGTCTTCGCGCCTCTGTACATCACGCGAGTCGCGCATCAGGAGCCTACCACCGCCGGGTTTCTCCTCGGTGCCGGGGGCCTCGGCAGCTTTTTCATCGGGTTCATGTTCCCCGCGCTTTCCGACCGCGTCGGCCGCAAACCGGTCCTTCTGACGCTCGCAGCTCTGACCACACTCACACCCTTGGCGCTTCTCGTTCCTTCTCTCTACGCACATCCGTGGCTTCTAGCCGCGATTCTTTTCGTCACCAACGGAGGGCAAGGCCTCGCGGCCCTCATCATGGTTCTTGTTCCAACGGAAAGCGTCCCCGCGCAATACGCCGCCACCTCGATCGGCCTAGCCACGCTGGTCGGCGAAATCTTCGGTGCCACCGCCGCGCCATATCTCGGCGGCGTCTTCGCGGATACCTACGGCCTGGGTATCACCATGTGGATGTCCGCCGCCGGCACGCTGCTCATTTTCCTGGTCACCCTGTTCCTCAAGCGCACCGCTATCCGCCAGCATGCCTGAGCTGGCGTCAACCGTCGCCGGGACAAGATGGGCGTGCGGTTATCGGCAAGCCCTTTCGAATTTGCCTGCCGATCGCTAGAATCTTCGCTACAAACAACCTCTCGCGTGCACTAAGCTAGCTCCCCATGCGCCATGAACATCGAGCCGCAGCCGTCTGAGACACAATCGCGATGACACCGAACCCCGATCTCCTGGCCTCCTCCTGGACTCTAGCCGGTCGCGGCGAACCGCACACCGACAGGGAATTCAGCACTTTCGACTTCCAGGACCGCGTAGAAACCGTCGCCGGGCTCGGTTTTCAAGGCATCGGTGTCTGGCACTCCGATCTAGATCACATCCTGCAAAGCCGCAGCCTCAAAGAAATGAAGCAAATCCTCGACGCCAACGGCATCCGCTATCTCGAACTCGAGTTCCTCAAGGATTGGTTTCTCGATGGCGAAAGAAAACGCGACTCGGACATCCAGAAGAAAAAACTATTCGATGCTGCCGAAGCCCTGGGCGCCCAGCACGTAAAAGTTGGCGATTTTTTCCGCGAGCCATGCCCCATGCCGCGGCTGATCGAATCCTTTGCCTCTCTCTGCACAGATGCCGCCCAGCGCGGCATCACCATCGGCTACGAACTAATGCCCTTCTGCATCATCGACAATCTCCAGGACGCCCGAACTCTGGTCGAAGGCGCCGCAGCAAAAAACGGCGGCATCATCTTCGACACCTGGCATGTTGCCAAGCTCCGCATCCCCTATGACGACCTCGCAAAATTCCCGCGCCAATACATCGTCAACGTCGAACTAAACGACGGCACCATCGAATGCCCCTGGAGCCTTCACGAAGACACCATCAATCACCGCCGCTTCTGCGGCGAAGGCGAATTTGACGTAAAAGGTTTCATCACCGCCATGCAAACCGCCGGCTACCAAGGCCCCTGGGGCATCGAAGTCCTCTCGCAGGCAATCCGCCATCTGCCCCTATCCGAAGTAGCCACCCACGCCTACAAAACTACCCTCGCTCAATTCTCTTAGCACGCGCAAAATCTGTAGGGGCACGGCATTGCCGTGCCCGTCATTCTGCTCGCCCGACGCAGGAAGCGAGGCGGGCCGCTCTTCGATTTCTCCGTCACTCAAAAACTCACACCCACAACTTCTCATTCAACGGAATCCCATTCTCCCGGCAATACGTCACGTAATGATGGATAAACCAGAACACGTCCAGCGTATCCGTCACATTGTCCTGCTCGTCGTAAAACTCCAGCGACCCATTCATAAAAAACATCGTCTTCATGCCTTCATCCGACATCAGCGTATGCGTCACGCCCGGGCTCTCTCGCACGTAACTCCCCGGTCGCGCCACCCAGTCATACTCCAAATACCGCCAGCTTCCTTCCAGCGTGCACGCGGTCACCACGCCGCGGTGCCGGTGCCGTCCCAGCATCCCTCCCTGCTTCACCCACAACACGTTTACGTAGTAGTTGTTCCGCACGTCAAACGCCAAATGCCGGATGTACACGTTCGGGAAAAACGGGACGTACGGCGAAATCTTCTCATCCGCAGCGATCTGCACGTCCGGCCGTCCAAACTCGTGCACCATCGCATTCAACTGCTCCATCTTGCTCTTTTCAGTAGCCGTGCTCATCTGTCCCCCCAATTCGCTCTCGGATGCCGCCACCCTGCCGCAGGCCGGATGGCGCTTTTTCCGGCTGTTGTAGGGTCCGCCTTCTGCTTGCCCCGCGCTTTTGGCGGGGAGGCGGACCGCCCAGGTAAGCAATCCCCGACCACGCAGTCGCTGCGTGTCCAAAATCCGCGCCGATACTATCACTCTCTTCTGTGCACCGCACAAGCTCCGTGCTGAAAGCGTCCGATTATCGCCGCAGCCTCGCCCGCACTCCTTGCCTCTCGCCCGCACAATGGTTACGCTTCCCCGAACCATGCGCGCCATCGATTATTTTGACAAAGCCGCCGAAGCCTATCCCGTCCGCACCGCACTGATCGATCGCGCCGTCCGCTACTCCTACTCGGAAGCCCAGCAACTCACCATGCGCATCGCCCGCGCCATGCGCGCCGCAGGCTTACGCGGAGAACAACGCGCCGCCATCTTCTCCCCTAACGACGCCCGCGTCCTGCTCGCCATGATCGCTATCATGCGTTCCGGCGCTGTCTGGATTCCCATCAACCACCGCAACGCTGTCGAAGCCAACATCGCTTACATGAACTACTCCGAAACTTCCTGGCTCTTCTACCACAGCAGCTTCCGCGATCAAGTAGCAGACATGCGCGTCCAGGTGAAAACTCTCAAGCACTTGGTCTGCCTCGACGCTGAAGACGCCGGAAATCCTTCTCTCGAATCGTTCGTGGAGCAAGCTCCGACCCAAGATAACGATCTCGCGGAAAATGACTGGGCCGATCCCACTGGCAATCTCGATCGCCTCGTCGGCCTGGTTCCCACTGGCGGTACCACCGGTCCCGCAAAAGGTGTCTGCGTCAGCAGCCTGGCCTGGGGCACTTTCGTGGAAATGGCCGCGCACTATTGGCACGTCGAAGGCGTCGAACCCGTCTGCCTGACCACCGCCCCGCTCTCTCACGCGGCTGGCGTAGTCGCTTTCGCGCTAACCACTCTCGGCACCACCAACGTGATCCTCCCCAAGTTCGACGCTCTCGAAGTTCTCCGCAGCATCGAACGACATCGCGTGACCCATCTCTTCCTTCCACCCACTGCGCTCTACGCTCTGCTAGCGCATCCCGATCTCAACAAATACGATTATTCGAGTCTTCGCGTCCTCCTGTTAGCCGCTTCTCCCGTTTCTCCTGACCGCGTACAACGCGCTGTCGAAGTCTTCGGCCCATGCATCTGCCAGTCCTACGGACAAACCGAAGCGCCCATGCTCATGACTTTCCTCGACCAAAAAACCGTCGCTACAGCCGCCGCGGGTGATCATCCCGAACGCTTGCGCAGTTGCGGCCAAGCCACTTACGCCGTCCGTCTCGCCATCATGGATGACGCCGGCCATCTGCTTCCGCCCAATCAAACGGGGGAAATCGTCGCTCGCGGCTCGCTGGTCACTCCCGGCTATCACCATCTCCCCGAAGCCACCGCAGAAATCCGCACGCACGGCTGGCATCACACCGGCGACGTCGGCTATCGCGACACTGACGGCTTCTTCTACATCGTCGATCGCAAGAAAGACATGATCATCACCGGTGGCTTCAACGTTTACTGCGCCGAAGTAGAGTCCGCCATCATGGCGTTACCCGAAGTCTATGAATGCGCCGTAATCGGCGTCCCCCACGAAAAATGGGGCGAAGCCGTAAAAGCCGTGGTCGTCCTGCGCCCCAACTCCGCGCTAACCGAGGACCAAATCATCGCCCACTGCAAATCCAAACTCGGCGGCGTAAAGACTCCCAAGTCCGTCGAGTTCCGCCCAGAAATCCCCAAAACTCCCGCCGCCAAAATCGACCGCAAATCCCTTCGCGCCCCCTACTGGCAAAACGCCGACCGCGCCGTCCACTAACGATCGCCATCCGCGCCTCTTTCCCTTCTGCCTCCCCCGTGCCCCCTGCGTCCTCTGTGCCCAAACCCGGGCTTTCGCGTGCGAATATCGGCAACCCGTTCGGAATTCGCCTTTGTCTCTTCTATGCTACCTTCCATAATTCAAGGTTCAGCGGCCATCATGATCCTTCAGGTCAATCACTCCCAAAAATCTTCCGCCGCCTCCGCCGCCGCCGAGGTCATTCAAACCCTTTGTACCCTCCTCGAAGAAGATCACCTCGAGCCCAAACAATTCGCCCGCCTCCGCGTCCACCTGGATTGGATCCAATACAAAAACAACTTTCGTGAAAGCGTCGCCATCGTCAAACAATCCGGCTCATCCGGCGAAGACCACGCGCTGTGGGATATCCATGTGAACACCCGGCAGCTTTCTTCGGACACTCTGCGCGCGCATGTGCTGCGCGCCATCGCTTGCGCGGCTCCCACTGCAGCACCCTGCGAGAATCATGTGCCCCTCGAAGACTTCCGCTCCTTCCGCTCCAGCATCGCTTGGGACTTCAACCGGCTGTACTGGCACAAACTCGCCGACTGGGAAAAAGCCACCGGCCGTGGCTACGAGCAAGCCCTCCCCGGTGGCAAATCGGACGCCAATCATCCTGAAGCGGTCGCCCACGGCGTCGCCGATTTCTGGACTCTACTGAAAGACTTGGAAAGCCACCACCAGCTTCCGCCTGAAATCTTTCTCCTCGAAATCGGCGTGGGGCTCGGCACTCGTTGCAAGCTCTGGCTCGACTCTTTCCGCACTCTCGACCGCGAACGCGGCACTAATTATTATCCGCGTCTCAAGTTCCTCCTCGCTGATTATTCCCTCGCCACTCTCGAGCGTTCCCGCCCCGCCGTCGGCGAGCATTTAGATGTCTGCAGCTTTCTGGTCCTCGACGCCCTTAATCCCCTCAAAACTCTTTCCTTCCTCCGCCACAAAATCCTGCACATCCACCTCACCAACGTGTACGACAACTTGCCCGACGAAGAAATCGCCCGCCGCGAAGGCCGCCTCTATCTCGTCGAAGTCCGCGCCTATCTGCCCACCGTTGACGCGCGCCGCATCGCCGATTCCTTCGCCCTTCCGATCACCGATTTGCGCAAGCAAGTCCAACGTCTCCTCGAAGTCGGCCCTGATTTCCTCAACGACCATCCGCGCGGCATGACTTTCTGGCAGGACATCTGGGCGGCGCTACGGCTCGAAGAGCGCCTCGCCCCGCTCGACGAATTATCCGCCGACGTTCTCCCCGAAGGCTGGAACGTCGCGCGCCTCGAAGAAGTCTTGCAGGATGCGCCGAGCGACCTCCGCGTTCATCTCAGCACCGGCGCGATGGAAAGCTTCCGCAACACCCTGCCGCTGCTGCGTCCGCGCGGCTACCTGCAAGTGCAGGACATTTTCGTCACCGACCTCAACGACTACCGCATGGGCTTTTACGGGCCAGGCAAACTCGACGGCTCGATCGTGAACTGGGTCAACGGCGCCTTCCTCCGCGAAACCGCCGAGCGTGCTGGATATGACGTGCACTTCGCACCCTTTCACTACCGCCCCGGTTCCCGCACTTCCGTGCTCTACACCACGCAGCGTGAGTGAAAGTTTTATTGGGAGGGCACGACTTTAGTCGTGCCGTTAGCTGTCGCGAAGTAAGAGACTTTAGCCGCTGCGGTGCCGTTGTTGGAACTGGCACAAAACCGCTGAAGCTGAAAGAGAGCAAAACATGACGCTTCCGATTCTTCCCACCACCGTAGTCGGCAGCTACTCCATGCCCGGATGGCTCGAACGCCTCAAGACCGAATATTTCGCGCGGCGCATCAGCCGCCAGGACCTCGACGAAATTCACGACACCGCCGTCAAAGCCGCCATCAAAGACCAGGAAGTCGCCGGACTCGACATTATCTCCGACGGCGAACTCCGCCGCGACAATATGATCGACTACTTCGTCGAACGCATGGCTGGAGTGCAGTTCGACCGCTCCGCCAAAAGGTTCTACTACGATTTCTACGACAGCGAGGTCATCGCCAAGCTGCCCGCCGCGCCTCTGGGCCTCAGCGACGACTTCCGCTTCCTTCGCGCTAACACGGCGCTCGAAACCAAAGTGTGCATCACCGGCCCGCATTCCCTGGCTAAACGCATTCGCAACAAACACTATGCAACCGAAGAAGCCTTCGCCATGGATATCGCCCGCGCGCTGAACGTCGAGCTGAAAGAGCTGGTGAAGGCCGGTGCGCGCTTGATCCAGATCGACGAGCCATACATTTCCGGCTTCCCCGAAGATTTGGATTGGGAAGTCCACGCCGTCAACGCGCTCGTCGATGGCGTCACCGCGAAAGTCGCTCTGCACATTTGTTACGGCAACCGCTATGGCAAACCCTCCTGGGAAGGCAGCTACCGCTACTTGTTTCCGCGCATTCTCAACGCCAAAGTCGAGCAGCTGACCATGGAGTTCGCGCGCCGCGGCGGCGAAGATCTCGATCTGTTCCGCGAATACAAAGTTCCCTTTGAAGTCGGCGTTGGTGTCATCGACGTAAAAACTCAAGCCGTCGAGACTCCGGAAATCGTGGCCGACCGCATCCGCAAAGCGCTGGAAATCCTGCCCAGCGACCGCTTGTTCGTGCTTCCGGATTGCGGCTGTTTCCACCTGCCGCGCAACATCGCGTTTGCCAAACTCAGCGCCATGGTCGAGGGCACAAAAATGGTGCGCAAGGAACTCGGGCTCTGAAGTGGCGGCGCCAAATCCACTGCGCGAAGCTCTCGAAGCCGGGCGTTTCTGTTACGTCGTCGAGCTCGTAGCCAGCCGCCTGACCCGCGAAGCACGCTTGCTCGAAGTAGCATCCGATCTTGCAAAAGTGCCGGGCGTGGTCGCTGGCAGCATCACCAGTTACGCCGGCGGCGCGCTGGGGCACGATCCCACTCGTGTTGGCACAGCCGCCCGTGCGCGCGGACTCACTCCCAATGTCCATCTGACTTGCGTGAATCGTTCGCGGGCCGATGCGCAACGC
>Ga0207015_1206_pt1 | contig 13284 bp, 8 predicted proteins | sample Alteio_BWMinCont_53_FD_153486 | JGI IMG/M metagenome (GOLD analysis project Ga0207015, IMG submission 153486) | Enriched cells from forest soil in Barre Woods Harvard Forest LTER site, Petersham, Massachusetts, United States -... | ecosystem: Environmental > Terrestrial > Soil > Temperate forest >...
GCGACAGAAGCGAAATTCAATTGTCCATTCGCAACCTCACTGGTCACGATGGCTCCTGCGCTATTCTCAAGGAGGATATCGCTCTGGGCATTACCCGCAAAATTATCCGCCACTGGAGCAATGTTCCAGCCGATGGCATTCATCACGGCAAGGTCGAGATTGCTGAGACTATAGATATAGTCGGGGCCGGTAGCATAGTCGAAGGCATCGGCGCCCTGGCTCTGCGCCCAATCACCCAAATCGCCATTGGCGGCTACGTCATTCCAAGTGCCGAGAGCGGTCGCTCCACCGTTTATAGAGAAATAAGGGTTCCCATGAATAAACTGGTCCCCAAACGTGGTACTGAGATCCCGGGATCCGGCGCCAGAAAAATTGGTCGCGCCAGCCCCCCAATAGCGGAACAAATCCAACTCGCTAAGACCACCATTCGCCTCATCGGAGACGCGCCCCATGATCTCCGAGAATTCGTGCTCCACGACACCGATAAAATAATACTCGCCGAATGACGGCGTAACGTTCTGAAAGAACGAAAAATCGGCGTTGCTGTCGAATGTTACTGATCCAAAGGCGGGTCCGGTCTGTAACCCAAGGGCGGCAGCATCCGCTCCGGTAAGTGATATGTTGTCGCCGGACGTCGGGTCGGCCACGGGCAAACTACCGTCAGCCGTGACTTGCGAGGCGGACTCTGCGTTGGCGATAAGACCCGAGCGAACTTGAGAATACGTGTAGTCAGAGGGAGCGAACTCGCTCTGTCCGAGAGACGATTGCGGCTGCCAACCCACATCGATCAAAAGAGTAACTGGGTTCGTAAAAATTCTATCGTATAGGTTGACAACGTAGTTGATTGCCGACTTGAACAGCGTCGCTTCTGGCCCGCTCAGCGAGCCGACATTCGAATCATAGCTGACTTCGATATCCATTCGGGTCTCCCGCCAATATGCTGCTTATATTCGTGTTCGGAACCGATCGACCACATCCTCGGCTCCGGACCCGTTATGACTCCGCGTCCAGGACACGCCTTCACGAACAGGCCTAGCCGGTACCCCGACGATCAACGCGCATCCAGGGAAATTCCCTTTCACGATCGCACCGGCACCCAGAATACTCCCCGGTTCCACCAGAGAATCGGCAAAAATCGTCACGCGCGACGCAATCCATACGTGATCTTTTATGATAACCTGAGGATGATGGGAATAATTGATCGGCTGGCCGGAATCGAGGTCGATGACGGCATGATTGTCGCCGACATGGATGAATGCGTTCGCGAACATACAATCCTCGCCGACGACCAGCTTTCCGCCGGGGTTGACCATACACTCGACGCCATTGGATGTGACATTGTCCCCAATCGAAATATTGCATTCTCCCCAGAGGCGAAAGACCCAGGACCCGGTACAATTCTCTCCGAACGAGATTACTTGGTTCGAATCGGCGATATCGACGTAAAGATGCGGGAAAGACTTCAGATCAATAAGAATTCCGGACACTGTGACGGGATCCTGGTCGCCGTGATACCCTAAGGAGATTTGTTCGAGGCTATTCTCGCCTCCAGCAGGAAAGATAACAGTGCCGCTCATTCTCGCCGCAATCTCTTGCCTGAAGCAATGTCGCGGGAGATCGCATAGGTTCATTCTCATTCGACCGTCAACCATTTCGGTTGTACCCGGCGGAGCAGCGGCCGCCGGCTCGTGACCAGCGATGGCGAGATTCGGGAATAATAGGGCGCGCCGACCGGATGTTGCTAGTTCCCGGGACTCTAACAAATCTCTAAGAAGACGAACGGAGTCTTCAAGCTGCATCTTATCGAGGATGACTTTCTCGGACTCCGGATCTCTTCCCAAGACCAATCTATACGCCCAAACGACCGCTTCTTTTGAGACTGGCATTATCCCCTCCGCATCTATGATGCTCGGTGCTGGTACCTCGAACGCGACGGCGACTGAGCCACCGCCGGCCCCGTTATTCGGCCGCCACGGCTGAGCGTGATCTTAAATCCTCGAAAAACGCCGTCCACTTATCCGAGATGCGTTCCCGGGAGTATTGCTGTGCATGGATCGCCCCCTTGCGCCGCAACTCTTCGCGAAATCCCCGGCGGTCGGGGTGAATAACTGACTCAATGGCTTTTGCCTGCGCGGAAATGGAATACGCATCGAAATACACTGAAGCGTCGCCGTAAACTTCTCGATGGACAGCGGTGTCGGACGTTGCAACGACGCCGCCCGATTGCATTGCCTCAATACCAGAAAGATCAAATCCTTCAGCTATACTCGGACAAACGGTGCATTCAGCACCCGCATAGAGCGTTCTGAGTTCATCGGACGATAGATCTGACAAGTGGAATAGCTGCCCACGCCGTTGGAGCACCTGCATCGCCGTCAGCACCTTGTCGACCGACTGGCCGGGATAACCGACGAAAACCAGTTTCAGGTGCTCCGAGCACCGCTGCTGCACGATTTCCAGGGCCCGGATCAGACGTTGGTGGTTCTTCCGAGGATCGATAACCGACACGTAGAGAAGATACTCAAAATTATCCGCGCGAATATATTTGTCATAAAACAGCTTCTTATCCAACAACGTCAGGAATTTGGGCTCCGTCGCGTCAAAAAGACGGCTTCTAACAATTTCGCATATCTGCCTTTTCTCGACCACCTCGGCGTAGTAATTATGAGACACCATATCGTGTATGGTGCAGGATCTCGCTTCTACTTCCGGAAACAACGTAAGTAAATCTGAACGAACCGCATCAGTCGTACAGACGAAAATCCCATTTCGGGCATTTGATCTCAATGCCGACGCATGAGAACGCTGATGAAACCGGAAATCTGGAATGAAATGCGGAAAAAACATCGGTATTGCATCATGATACCGGATGATGAGCTGCGTGCCCGGTGCCGGCCGCGCCGGATAAGGATTGGGACACAGAAGCGCGTCGAACCCCCTGGTATCGATAACCGGATAGTCCCCTCCAGGGACAAGTCCGGCGTGGTGCATCGAGAAATATGGCGCCCCGAGGACTCTGTATTGCGCATTTACCACGCGATCCCAGTCGCTGATGGGAAGGCTCTTTGAGAACATCATTTCCCAAATACAATCACCAAACGCGAGCGCCTCTAAATAAGTCAATTTTTGATAGATATTTAATCGCCCACGAGCCGACAGGCGCAACGCGTCCAACCGCCTTAGTAAGTATCTTTTGGCATAACTTGGGAATTGTGTGTCCGGCCGCTTATTGAGCGACAATAAGAACCGCGAGAGGTTACCGTACTTCTTGAGAGACGGAATCTCTCTGTCGCGCCACTTTAGAGGCAGCGCCTTTCCAATAGCATCCAAGTCCTTATTGATAAGACCATACACATTCGCACAGTCAATATCTTGGAATGATGAGAAAAGAAGTCTCGTTTCCTGAGAAATTCCTGAGTGCCCCGTAAGAGTCGTTCTCAGATCCATTAGAACTTTTAGTGGCTTCGTCACAGAACTGGCAACATTCATGTTACTGACCGCCCGCAAGCTGTTCAAATAGACCTTGCCACTTCTGGGCGACGTGACTTTGCCGATACTGGTCCGCATGGGCAAGCCCACGGATACGGAGGGAATCCCGTCTCACCGCCGCGGCCGGGGTGTCCGCGATTACTGACAGAATCGCGTTGGCTTGGTCTTCAATCGAGTAAGGATCGAAATAAATCGACGCGTCTCCGTAGACCTCCCGATGAACGGGAATGTCGGACGACACCGATACGCCGCCACACAGCATTGCCTCTATTCCCGATTGGTCGAACCCCTCCGCGGTGCTTGGGCATACGACGCAACGTGCCGCATTATATAAAAGACGCAAGCCCGGTGCGGGAACGGCACTCAGATGTAATAGCTGGCCCCGTTCCTGCCATGTGTTCATCGCCTTAAGTATCGGTTTGGCGTGCCAACCGACAGACCCGACGAAAACCAATCGGAGTTCCGGAATATGTTTTGCCCGGAGCCACTCCCAAGCCTGAATCAAACGGAGGTGATTTTTACGCGGCTCCAAAGTCGAGACCATAAGAATGTATTTGAACCCTGGAGGCCTATTCAACTCGGCATAATATCGTGACTGGTCCCTAAGCCTCTGGAACTTCGGGCTCGTCGACGGATCCATATATTTCGTCGCGAGATCGACGATGCGTTCAACAGGCGCCGTCTCCACGAAATAGGAATCTGCAACCATATTGTGAATGACGTGCGCCCGCGGTTCAACCTGCGGGCAGAGTTTCAGCAGGTCGCTGCGCGACGCCGCCGAGGTGCACACGAATGTTGCGTGGGGCGCATTCAGCTTGAGGGAGTTAACATGCGCCGTTCGCGCAAACGGGAGAGGAACGGTGTGGGGCATAAAAACCGAGATGCCGTCATGGTACCTGACGATCATTCTCGTCTTTTTCGCGAGTTTCCCGGGAAAGGGAGTTTGCGCCAAAAGAAAATCGAAATCGCGCGTATTTAGTCTCGGAGAGATCGCATGATCACCGACAAAGCGGGTGGTGCGCTGCATGGCCTCCCAACTCGGGCGAATCGTCCGATAATCACCACTCACAATTTTGTCAAAATCGTCGAGAGATAGGCTCGCCGAAAAGAAGTTGTTCCAAATGAAATCATGGAACTCGCGTGAATCGAAAACCGTAAGCCTATGATCGATCCCGACGATCGACCTCATCGACAACAAAAAATCTTCGATTGGAAGACCCAGTTCTTCAGTCTGAATTCCGAACAGATTTTCCAGATACCGCGTTACTATTGATTTCCGCCGATTCGGGGGCCGATTTGAGACGACGAATTTCGAAAGTAGATCTATTCGACGAAAATTCGTGACTGTCTCGGTAGATGTTGGGTCGAGTGCCCGCCGGAGCGTGCGGTTCTGACTGTTTATTAGCCCGGTCATCTCAAGGGTAGGATTGCTCAGTAGAGAGGAAAAGACCAACCTCGTCTCTTGAGGGATGCCTGCAAAACCCTCCGCGGTAGGCCGGAGTTCGGCAAGAATTCTCAATTTCTTACGGCCACCCATTTCTCTCCGAGTTCCCTTCCCACCGCATTTGCCGCGCAGCCCTAAGATTGGGACGCGGCGAAATAAGCATTCCTATTTTCGATCTACCCGGCAAAATTAATGCAGGAGATTCTTCCATTCGCCGCCATGAATTCACGGCCTACCGTTCATGTAGCGACTCATCCAACTGCCGACGGAACGGCGACAGAAGATAGTCGATAACGCGCCGCCGGCCTGTCTTGATCTCCGCAGTAACGGCCATGCCCGGCTCAAGAGCGACATCCTTGCCGTCAACAACGATTGTGGTCTTATCCAAAATGATGCGCGCGCCGAATAAAAGATCCCCGGCACTTCTGACCGCGTGTGGATCGTCATTGGCGCTCTGTGTCCCCGCGTTGCGCTGGTCCGTTTGCGGGTCTACCACCGAATCCCGAGCCACCTCGCGGACCCGCCCATGGATCAGCCCATAGCGCGTGAATGGAAATGTCGCGACTTTTATCTCAGCATCCTGGCCCACCTCTATGAAACCGACATCGTCGTTGGAGATGGCAACCTCCACTTCTACGCCGCCCTCGGACGGAACGATACGCAATAGCTGTTGAGCCGGGGTAACGATGCCACCGAGCGTTTGCACTGCCAAATCTTGAACAGTGCCGGTCACCGGGGCCGTCAAACTGTCGAGTGCGATTTGCTGTTGAGCCTTGACGAGTTCGTTCTGCGCTTCGGTCGCCTCCCGGTCCGCCTTGGCGAGATCCTCGAGAAGCGAACTCTTGAACTCCGATTCGGTCACCTGACGGTCAATCGTCAGTTCCGAGATCGAGGCTGCCGCCGCATCTTTTCTGCTCTCGGTTGCGACGCGCTCATGCTGCATCTCGGCAAGTTCCTGAGCTTGCTGCAGATAAGCAATCTTGTTTCCGAATTCGATCTTGACGCCTTCTGCCCGTATGTCCCGTCTCGCTTCCACCAAAGGAAGGGCGGCGTCAATCTTTGCGATCTCGGCGTCCACGCTCGCCTCTTCGGCGCGCTTTTCTGCGATTTCCCGGTCATTTTTGGTGATTTTTTCTAGCTCTTCACTTGCTTCCGCATCGAGCCTGGCCCGCGCCGCTGCCACCAGATCCGGTGGCGCCGAAATACCAGTGAACGGATCCTCCCGAGTAAGATCCGCGCCTGGACCCAGCAATGCCCGTATCCGGACCTGATCCAAGCGTGCCTCCGCAAGCTCCTCTTGGTATTGAGCCCGATCGGCCTGCGGCACCGTTGGATCGAGCTCGATCAGCAATTGCCCCCTTTCGACCCGATCACCCTCGGCTATGTGGATCGCTCGCACCACGCCGATCTCATAGGGTTGGATGATCTTCGTGCGCGCGCGGGCGATGATTTTGCCCGGCGCGGTGGCAATGATGTCGACTTTACCGAAATACGACCAGACGAGCGCGATCATAAAAAACAGGGAAATCAGCCCGGCGGTAATTCGAATAGTCGGCGACGCCGGAGTCTCGATGATCTCAAGCGCAGCCGGCAGGAATTCTCGTTCCGTAAGCTGCGAGGCAGGAACGAAACGGGCCACGAGGGAGAGGATCGGGGCGTTCATCGTTGCTTACGCCCCGTGAAGCGAGCGCGAGGGCGATGGGCCATCCGATTGCAGATGCCAGAGCTGCGCGAAGCGTCCGCCAGCCCGCATGAGTTCCGCCTGTGTTCCATCCTCGATGAGGCGTCCGTGTTCAATCGTCACGATCCGGTCGGCAACCCTGAGCGTTGACAAGCGGTGAGCAATCAAGATGACGGTGCGGCCTTGGCAAATTCGCCGCATGTTCGCCTGGATAGCCGCTTCGCTCTCATAGTCCAGCGCGGATGTAGCCTCATCAAAAATCAGTATGCGGGGATCTCCGACCAGCGCTCTCGCAATGGCAATGCGTTGACGTTGTCCGCCCGAGAGCGAGGCACCCCGCTCACCGATGACGGTGTCGTATCCTTCAGGAAGACTGGTAATGAACTTATGAGCGCCTGCGAGTTCGGCCGCGGCGATGACGCGCGGCATACTCATACCAGGCTCGGCGAATGCGATGTTGTCCCGGACCGAACGATTGAAAAGCACACTTTCTTGAAGGACAACACCGATTTGACGACGCAACCAAACCGGATCCACCAGCGAAAGATCCGTTTCGTCGATCAGTATCCGGCCGCTTTCCTGAAGATATAGCCGTTGAATCAGTTTCGCGAGTGTGCTTTTGCCCGAGCCGGAAGAGCCGACAATCCCCAGAATCTGGCCCGCCGGGATATCGAGCGAGATGTCATGCAGGACTGGGTGGGAGTCGAACCGATAACGAAAAGTCACATGTTCAAGCCGAATATTGCCCTTCATGGGCGGCAGACTCATCTGCCGCTGATATCCCGGTTCCATCGGTGAATTGAAAATATCCCCCAGGCGGTCGATAGACAGACGCGCCTGTTGGAAATCCTGCCACATCTGCGCTAACCGCAATACCGGTGCCGCGATCTGGCCGGAGATCATGTTGAAGGCTACCAATTCGCCAACCGTCAGGCGGTTGTCAATCACGAGCCCGGCACCAAGAAACAACACGAACACATTCGAGATTTTGTTGATCAGGGCCGCAAACTGACTGGCCATCGTGCCAAGCCCGGTGACCCGAAACGCGGCGGTGACATAGCCGGCCAGCTGTTCTTCCCATCGCCGCTGCAGCAGCGGTTCGACCGCCATCGCCTTGATGGTCTCGACGCCCGCCACGGTCTCCACGAGAAACGCCTGATTGTCGGCATTTCGCCGGAACTTCTCATTGAGATAGGCGCGGAGCGTCGGCGTCACCGCCAAACTGAGAAGAACATAAAAGGGAAGCGCCCCGATGACGATCATGGCGAGCAGCGGGCTATAAATGAATAGAACCGCGATAAAGACTGTCGTGAAAAAAAGATCGATGGTCAAAGTGACGGCGGAGGATGTGATGAATTGGCGTACGGTTTCCAACTCCCTTGCCCTGGCGACCGTGTCACCGACGCGGCGCCACTGGAAATACGCCATTGGAAGAGACATCAAATGGCTATAGAGCCGCGCGCCAAGCTCGACATCGATGCGATTGGTCGTATGGGCCAGCAAATAGGTCCGCAATCCTCCCAAAGTGACATCGAAAACCGATAGAATCCCCAATCCGAGGGCAAGAACCTCAAGGGTTGAAATCCCGCGATGTACCAGAACCTTGTCAATAATTACCTGGAAAAATAGCGGGGTCAGCAGCGCGAATATTTGGACGAAGAATGAGGCGACCAGCACCTCGATCAGAGGAGCGCGGTATTTTCGGACTGCACTGACGAACCAGCCGACTCCGAAGGAGGTTCCAGACGCACCAAGAGGCGCGCGCCGGGACAACAGAATAATCCGGCCGGTCCAACGTTCTCGAAAGGCTTCGTGAGACAAGAATTCGGAGCGCGATACGCGAGGGTCCCAAGCAAGAAACCGCGTCTCTTCGTTCTTCCCGATGACCAGCCAACTACCGTCCTTTAGGGCGGCGATGAATGGCCGCGGTGTGGTCGCCAGGCGCTCAAACCGCGATGAAATCGCCCGTACTTTTACGGGGTACTGCTTTGCCGCGCGGAGGATATCCGCCTCGTCAAGTATTGTCTTGCCGCTTTGGTGATGGATAGCATTCGCGTCGGCGGTCAGGCCCAAAACCTGAAGCGCGAAAGCGAGCGTCGCCGCCCCAGATTCGGGAACCGATACGGCTTCATCGATCGTCACGCCTGCCAAAGGTACTTCATCCTCTCCGTATCCGCTGCGTCCATCGAACCGGTGCCGAAAGAGCTGGAGCCAAATGTCAATGAAGCTGCCTCAATTCCCCTAGCCGAGGCCGGCACACATATCCCGACAGTTGCAACAGTGGCCCCGTTCTGGGCACTCGCAGGTCGTCAGTCAAGACTAATTCCCTCAGGACGGAATAGAATTGCTTTCGTCCCGAGTCATGGCCACAGAAACGAAAAATGTCCGGCGTATAAGGATCGCGGCGAGATCACCGACGCCTGCGATACCCCTCTCGCTCACGCGGTCGCGCTTCCGGTCTTTCCGCTCCACTCCGGCCCCACGGCGCCGACCTGGGTATAGCTCGCCTGACCATTGCTGACGGTACCTAAGACGATGGCGCCACTCCCATTTTCGACCATAAATCCGGCGGTGCCGGTGCCCTGATAATCGCCGGTGCCGAGGAAATGCCATTCCGGACCGAATCCACCGACGGTCGTATAGGTGGTCGTGCCGCTCGTGACATCGCCTACCACGAGGGCCCCGGAATTCTTGTTCCAAACCAGAAAATCCTCGTGGCCGTTGCCAAGGAAATTACCCGTACCCTCGAACTGCCATTCATTGCCGATACCGCCGATCGCGGTGTAGCTGGCGCTGCCATTCGAGGTCTCGCCCACAACCAATGCGCCCGAACTCGAATTATGCAGCAGGAAACCGGCATTGCCGTCATTCAAGAGATCGCCGGTGCCTTCGAAATCCCACTCGTCACCGAAGCCACCGACAGGGGTGTAGGTCGCAGTGCCGTTCGTGTCCGAGGCGACGACCAATGCCCCGGAATTCGAGTTGTGCAGCAGAAAATCGTCGGAGGAACCGGACAAGAAATCCCCGGCGCCGCCATATTGCCACGCCGAACCGTAAGCACCGATCTGGGTATAGTTCAGGCTGCCACCCGCCGGATTCCCGATAACCGCGGCGCCCGTGCTGCTGTTATAGAACAACACGTCCGCGGTACTACCCCCCAGAAAATCCCCGCCGCCATCGATCTGCCAGGCGGAACCGACCGCGCCGACGGCGGTGTAGCTCAATTGACCGCCGGAGAGTTCTCCAACGGCCAGCACACCTGCAGTGTTCTGAAGGAGGATGTCGCTGGCACCGTCGCCGTTGAAAGCATTGGGTGCAGCAGCCGTGCTCGACCCGACGAGAATAATTGTTCCGCCGTTGCTGTCGGAAGTGGCCGAGAAAGTCAGCCCGCTCGTGCTGCCGACGAGGCCGATCGATTCCACCACCGTGCCGCCGTTGGTGACGACAAGACTCGAACCGCTGACATTGGCTGAAGCGAAGGCTATGCCGACAAGATCGATGGTGGCACCGGCCGCTAGGGTCAGGGCGCTGACAACAGCACCGGCACTGACAGAAAGCTGCCCGCCGCTGCTGACGACCGTACCGCTGACAGTGCCGGCATCCAATAACTTGCCGCCGTTGCCGACAACGGAACCGTCGGCGGTACCGCCGCTATCGACATTGAGGCCTCCCGTCCTCCACCCCCCAAAGATCGGATCCAATATCGCCTGGTCGGTGACCACCGTGCCGCTGACAACGCCGCCGGAACCGACGGTCAGATCGCTGCCGCCGTCGAGAATGAGCCCCGAAATCGATCCGCCCGAACCGACGTCAAGGTCGATGATCGCACCGTTTTCAACGGTCACACCGTTAATGACATTGGCCCCGCTCCCGGACCAGGCGCCAAGGGCACTGGTTAGAACGAGACCCGAAATGGCACCGCCGCTATCGACAATCGTCCCGATAGCGGTACCGCCGGAATTCACCTGCACAGAACCACCGCTGCTGACGACGAGCCCGGAAATCGATCCGCCCGAACCGACTATAAGATCGACAGAAGCGCCGTTTTGGAGGGTCGCACCATCAATGACATTGGTCCCGCTGGCCGACCAGGCACCATAGGCACTTGTCAAAACGAGCCCAATTTTACCGCCGCTGCTGACAACCGTATTGGTGGCGCTGCCACCGACGATTTCCAAAAAATCTCCGCTGGCGACAACGAAGCCGGAAATCGATCCGCCAGGGAGAGCGATAACATCGACAGTAGCGCCGTTTTGAATGGACACACCGTCAATGACATTGCCCCCGCTGGCAGACCAGTCATAGGCACTCGTCAGATAGAAGGCAGAAATGACGGCACCGCCACTGCTGACCACCGTGCCGCTGGCAACGGAGACAGCATCGAGTTGGGGTGCGACAAGGACATCCATAAAACCGCCGCCGGCAACCACCGTACCATCGGCGCTTCCGCCGTACTCGATCAGCCTGCCGCCGCTGCTGACGGTTACGCCGCTGGCGACGCCCGCACCACCGAATCCCCCGCCCGCGTCGACTAGAATGCCGCCGCTGCCGACGATGCCACCACTAACGATGCCAAAGGCGTCAACAAGGCCGCCGTCGATCACCGTGTCGATGGCGGTGCCGCCGGAATCGACAGTAAGCAGGCCGCCATTATCCACAATGGCGCCGCTGATTGTCTGACCGGAGAAAACGGTATAGGTCTGACCAGGAAGAACAATAGTCGACATCTTGAAATTCTCGCGTCTTTTCAGGTGGTTATTGTGCTATTGTATTAACCTCGATACTTGACCAGGCTAGCAGCTACTCCAGAAATGTCGTCACCCCAATGGCTACAAGCGGGCGGCGCACCGCCCCAGCCGTCACGGGCAAGATTGCGTCGGTTAAGATCCGTTCGGCTATGTGAACCATCCGCACCGTGAAGAAATCTACTTTCGGTTCAAGTACCCCAGGATCGCATGAAGAACAAGTGATCCGTTCTGATTGCAGAGCAATCGGGCAAACCCAGTTCAACCTGCTTTACACTTTTGATTTGGTTCTTGGTACACGCATCGACATCGCCGATGCCCTCGCTCACGTGGTCGGACCGCCCGTCCTCGCGCTCCATTCCGACCCTACGGCACCGACCTGGGTGTAGCTCGCCTGACCATTGACGATCGTACCGAGCACGATGGCGCCACTCCCATTCTCGACCATAAATCCGGCCGCGCCGGTGCCCTGATAATCGCCGGTGCCAAGAAAATGCCATTCTGGACCGAATCCACCGACAGTCGAGTAGCTGGTCGTACCGCTGGCGACGTCACCGACCACGAGCGCACCGGAATTCTTGTTCCACAACAGAAAATCATCGTGGCCATTGCCGAGGAAATCACCGGTCCCCTCAAACTGCCATTCATTGCCGATACCACCGATCGGGGTGTAGCTGGCGCTGCCATTTGAGATCTCGCCCACGACCAACGCGCCCGAACTCGAATTATGCAGCAGGAACCCGGCATTGCCATCGCCCAAAAGATCGCCCGTGCCCTCGAACGACCACTCGTTGCCGAACCCGCCGACGGGGGTATAGACGGCGTGTCCGTTCGCATCTGAGGCAACGACCAGAGCACCGGAATTGGAATCATGCAGCAAGAAGTCGTCGCCAGTGCCGCCGACAAAATCCCCCGCCCCTCCATAGTGCCACTCAGGGCCGACAGCACCAATCTGCGAATAGGTGAGAAAGCCATCATCCAGATTGCCCACGACCAGCGCACCCGTGACATTATTCTCGAACAGCACGTCAGACGTGGGTGCCTCCTGAAAATCCCCACCGCCCTCGACATTCCATACCGAACCGACGGCGCCAACGGCGGTGTAGGTCAATTCCCCGCCGGACAGGTCGCCAACGACTAAGCTGCCGCTGGCGTTCTGGAACAGAATACCGCTCCTGTCCTGGCCCTTGAAAGCGTTGGAACTTGTGTCCGTCTCGACAACAAGAAGCCCGCCATCGGGATAGTCCAAAAAGGTCAGTCCGTCAGTGTTGTCGGCAAGACCGACCGTCTGGACGACGGTACCGCCGCTGGTCACGACGAGTTCATTTGACCCGTCCGCTTTCGTTAGACTCACGATACCGGGCAGAAGTTCCACCTGGGCGCCAGCCTCAATCGTAAGGTCAGTGACGATACCACCAACAAGGATGGTGCCGCCGCTTTGGACGATTGTGCCGACGTTCTCGCTGGCTTCGGAGCTATCTTGGGTGCCGCCGTATCCGATAATCGTACCACTAAAAACGCCGCCTAATCGGGCAACCTGATCGCCGCCCGAATTTACTACCGTACCGACTGCGGTGCCACCGAAGACCCATTGATTGCCGCCAGACTCCACTATCGTGCCGCTGGCAACCCCGCCATAGACAACCTCGACTCCACCGGCATTCACCACAGTTCCGACGGCAGTGCCGCTGTAGATCGTATCGGAGCCGACCGAATTCACCGCCAAATCGACGGCGAGGCCGCCTTCAATATCGATATACCCACCGGAATCAATTGTAACGGCGCTGGTGAAGTAGCCGGATGAAACAATCTCGTAGGTACCGTAACCGAGAGTAGTCATGTCATGATCCCACCCTGAAGGATTTGACTCGCGCGGAAAGCCCCGGGGCCTTTCAGGCTAGCATTCGGCCCGCTACGCGGTCGCG
>Ga0207015_1207_pt1 | contig 13275 bp, 9 predicted proteins | sample Alteio_BWMinCont_53_FD_153486 | JGI IMG/M metagenome (GOLD analysis project Ga0207015, IMG submission 153486) | Enriched cells from forest soil in Barre Woods Harvard Forest LTER site, Petersham, Massachusetts, United States -... | ecosystem: Environmental > Terrestrial > Soil > Temperate forest >...
GTTAGGGGAGCGTTTTTTGCTTAGTTTGTTGCCTAATGAAATAAAATGAAAAAGTTAGCAATCATTGGTTCTACCGATTCTGTGGGACGCCAAGCCTTGGAGGTAATTGGTGTTGTTGAGATTCGCGAATACGATAGTTTATAGTTTCAGAACGATCATCCACTTTAATCCTAAAGCCAATTTCTCGCAATTGTTTTTCTAGCTCGTGAGCCTTTTCATGATGACGTTCAGCAATAGGTATTATTACTAATTGCATAGGAGCTAGCCAAAGAGGAAAAGCGCCAGCATAATGTTCTATCAAGCCACCGCAGAATCGTTCCAAACTGCCTAAAATCGCACGATGAATCATCACAGCGCGATGACGATTACCATCCTCTCCAATATAAGTAATATCAAAACGCTGCGGCAGGTTCATATCCACCTGAATGGTTGGACACTGCCACTCACGACCAATCGCATCATAAAGTTTAATATCGATCTTAGGAGCATAAAAAGCACCACCACCCTCCTCAACTTCATAATTTAAATTGAGTTTTTCTAAAGCCGATCTAAGCGCATCAGTAGCTCTGTCCCACTCTGGTATAGTGCCAATATATTTTTCTGGACGTGTTGATAAATAAGCTTTATATGTATAACCAAAGGCATTCATAAGCACTTTGGTTAAATCCAAAACACCTAATATCTCACTTTCCAATTGCTCAGGTGTGCAAAAAATGTGTGTATCATCTTGTGTAAACGCACGCACCCTCAACATCCCATGCAGAGTCCCAGACCGCTCATAGCGATAAACAGTTCCTAGCTCGGCCAGCCTAATCGGAAGACCCCGATAACTGTGCGGGCGTGATTTATAAATCATTATATGCCCCGGACAATTCATTGGCTTAAGTCTGTAGGGATGCCCATCTACGTCCAGAGGAGCAAACATATTTTCGGCATAATTTTCTAAGTGCCCACTAACAGCAAATAATTCTTCGCTACATACATGTGGCGTATAAACAAATTGATAACCACGCTTGCGGTGCTCTTCACGCCAAAAATCTTCTACAGCACCACGTACTGCTGCTAAATTAGGATGCCAGAAAATTAACCCCGGGCCAACTTCTTCATGTACTGAAAACAAATCTAATTGTTTAGATAAACGACGGTGGTCTCTTTTTTCTGCTTCTTCTATTCTATGCAAATAATCATCAAGGTCTTTCTGCGACCAAAAAGAAGTAGCATAAACACGTTGCAATTGTTCTTTCTTTTCATCAGCACGCCAATAAGCACCTGATAATTTGAGCAATTTAAAAGCTTTGATAAAATCGGTCGAAGGCAAATGCGGCCCTCGGCACAAATCATTCCATATTGTTTTTCCTTCTTTATCTTGCATCAAATAAAGCGTAGGACAATCATTACGATGTTCTTCTAAAAGTTCGGCTTTAAATTTTTCACCTTGTTCTTTAAATTCAGAAATTTGCTTATTAACATCTGGAATTACTTGGCGCACTAATTTCTGCCCTGACTCACAGATTTTTTTCATTTCTTCTTCAATCTTGGACAGATCTTCCGGGGTCAGCTTATGATCAGGAATTTCAAAATCATAATAGAAGCCATCTTCAATTGTTGGTCCAATGGCAATTTTGGCTTGGGGAAATAATTTTTGTACTGCTTGAGCCATAACGTGAGCGCTGGAATGCCGAAGCAGCTCCAAAGACAAAGGATCTTTGCTGGTTAAAATACGCACTTCATCACCATCATTAATGGTTGCATATAAGTCACTTAACTTACCATTGATCATAGTACCAACAGCCGCTTTAGCTAAAGAAGGAGAAATGGCAGTCGCTAAATCAGCACCAGTCGAACCAGTCGGCAAAGTTTTTACAGATCCATCCGGTAACTTTACTGAAATTTCTTCTTTTTCTGCTGCCATAACCATAATTCCTCCTGGTGGCATCTACAAACTGCCACTTAATTAACAAACAAAAATAAGACCAATCTAGCGGTCTTATTGTATACATATTATCTTAGATTATTAGCCACTAAACAAGCTCTTATGACTATTTTGCAGCAGTAAATATTGAGTAATGCTGAAATAACAGTTATTTACCAATGCAAAAATTAGCAAATACTGAGCTAATTACTTCTTCTGATACAGCAAATCCTTCAATCTCCGAAAGATAGTCCAAGCTTGCCTTTAAATCAGTAGCTAAACAATCGTGTGGCATCTTGCTAGCTAATGTCTTTTTTACTAGTTGCAAAGCTGCAATAGCGTCTGCACATAATGTCGCTTGCCTGGTATTTAATGAAACACCCATGTCTTGTGCTTTACCATCAGCAAATGTCCAATTTTCTATGTATTTAGCTAATTCATCTACGCCCTTTCCGGTTTTAGCGGAAATAGAAAGAGCAGCTATTTGACCTCCAAATTGTTTACCCTTAACGGCCTTTTTTTCGCCCACTAATAAGTCAGTTTTATTCCACAATAAAATCCATGGCTTATTTTCAATAGCAGCAAGAATCTCGTCTTCTTCTTTTTGCCATCCATAAGTACTATCAGCTACAAGTAGCACCAACTGACTATCTGCTAAAACATGCTTAGTGCGTTCAATTCCTAATTTTTCCAGATGGTCATCAGTATTTCTCATACCGGCTGTATCAACGAGGATAACTGGAATACCATTAATATCCAATTGTTCTTCAAGTGAATCTCTTGTAGTGCCTGGTATATCTGTAACAATTGCTCTTTCTACTTTAAGTAAACAATTAAGCAAACTCGATTTACCAGCATTTGGTCTACCTACAATAGCTAGCTTCAGTCCTTCGCGTAAATATTTGCCTGAATTAGCCGTGTCATAAAGCTCTTTTAGTCTGACCAAATTCTTATCCACTGTATTTTCGATTTCTTTCTCATCCAATAGATCTACTTCCTCTGGAAAATCCAAGGAAGCCACTATACTGGTGAGTAGTTGCTTCAACTCTTCCCTAACAATTTTTACCTGCTTACCTAAATCACCTTTAAGAACAGATAGCGCCACTTGACTGCCTTTGTCTGTCTTCGCCTGAATAAGATCTAATACAGCTTCTGCCTGAGTTAAATCAATTTTGCCTGCCAGAAAAGCTCGTCGAGTAAATTCTCCCGGCTCAGCTAAACGCGCTCCCTCTTTTAAACAAACAGATAAAATACGACGTGCCAAAAGTGGATTTCCATGACAACTAATTTCTACAACGTCTTCACCTGTATATGAATTTGGCGCTGCGAAGGCAGTAACCATAACTTCATCGACTATTTCGTTTCGTTCGCTATCAAAAATAAAACCATGCCGCGCTTGGTGTGATTTTAATGCAACTGAAGTAGAGCTGTCTTTAGAAATACGAAGTACAGATCCAATTATTTCCAAAGCTTGCTTACCTGAAAGTCGCACTAACGCTATTGCACCTATACCAGGCGCAGTAGAAATAGCCACTATAGTTTGTTCAAAATTCATGTATAGGTAATCACCGCATTTTCAATCTTTAAAATTCTCGTAAACATCCCTTACCTAAAAGACACTTGCGTTGTTAAGCAAGTAATGATAGTATCGCCAATCATTTTGGTTATTATGTTTGAATTTTCTTTGGGAATCCCGTTTATCCCTGCCTTCTATCTTAGGAAGAAAACCATGAACAAAGCAGAATTAGTTACAGCAATAGCACATACAACCGGACAAAGCAAAATCCAAGTTCACAATGCCATAGCAGCAACAATACATACGCTAACCGCCGCTATAGCTAAAGGTGAACGTATCACACTTATTGGCTTTGGTACTTTTGAACGTCGACAAAGACAAGCTCGCACCGGCGTAAATCCGCAAAACCCAAGCCAAAAGTTAAAAATACCAGCCGCCCGCGTACCTGCTTTTAGAGCTGGGCAAGAGCTTAAAGACATAGTTGATGGTAAGACCAAACAACCAATCTTTAAATCTCCTTCACCAACTAAAACTACTTCATCAAAGAAGAAAAGTAGTATAAAAAAACTAATAAAAAAGCACAAGACTAAAAAGTCTAAATAGCCTTCAATAGTCAAAGAAATAAAAACATAGCTGTCTCTCAGAGCAGCTATGTTTTTATTTAGTGACCGATTTAGGTGATTAGATAGACAGCAAGCTTATTGACATAGATAATGACTATTTAAGCTAAATTGTCTCAAACTAATGGTAATGACAAAATTAAGTCAAGAAGCTGATTGCTCTCAAATGAAATTTCCCGAAGATTTTCTTTGGGGAGCTTCTACTTCTCACTTTCAAATTGAAGGTAATCCCTTCGAGATAAACAATCGGCTCTCTGATTGGTCACAATGGACTCAAGATCCCAATCATATTAACGATCAAACTAATGCCGATAATGCTTGTGACTTTTTTCAGCGTTATTCAGCGGATCTCGATTTACTCACAGAACTAAATTTAAATTCTTTTCGATTAAGCTTAAACTGGGCAGCAATTTGTCCTGCCGCCCCTACTGCTGGTGAATTGAAAGTTAATAAAGAAATGATTGACTATTACCGACGTATTTTGCAAATTGCCAAAGAAAAAAATATCAAAACATTCGTTACCCTTTTTCATTTTTGTTTACCACAATGGCTAGCCAACGAAGGTGGCTGGGAAAATGAAAAGACTGCTTATGAATTTGCTAGATTTGCTAAATTTGCTGCTCAAGAACTTGGTGAATTAGTAGATTTTTGGCAAACTTTGAATGAGCCTCTTTCATATGCTTACGAAAGCTATGTCAACGGCATATGGCCGCCTGGTTTTAAAAATGAATATAGCAAATGTTTTCGTGCAATTCGTAATCAATTAATTGGACATGCAGCCGCTTACAAAGCTATTCATGAAATAAATATTTCAGCCCAAGTAAGTTATGCACTACATTGGCGATCGTTTATACCGAGAAATATGTCTAGTCCTCTCGATTTATTTGTTGCCTACTGTAGAAATAAAATTTTCAATCACTTATTTCCTATGGCCGTACAATCAGGTTACCTAAACTGTCCTTTTCCTTTCAATTTATTCAAAGAACTATCCAATTTAGCTGGACCAATAGCTGATCTCAAAGATAGTGCAGACTTTTTAGGCATTAATTACTACACCCGAGAAATCTGCGAATTTTCTCCTTTTGCTCCTTTTATTCCCTTAGGCATTCGCTCTAATATCAGTGTAATGCCTGTTAATGCTCTCGGTTGGGAAAGTTGTCCTGCCGCCCTATTGAAATTACTTACAGTTGACACTCGTCCTTATCGAAAGGCTTCAACAGGAAAAGAAAGACCTATATATATCACTGAGAATGGCTACGGTGAACGTTTTGCGGCTAATCTTTCTACCGGCGACTGGTCGCTTAATGACCAAGAAAGATGCGCATATTTGCATACCCATTTATTATCTATTTACGAAGCTATTAAAGCTGGAGTAAACATCAAGGGTTACCTTCATTGGTCCTTATTAGACAATTTTGAATGGGCAGAAGGATTACAAATCAGATTTGGACTTGTAAGGGTAGCCTATCCCTCCCAAGAAAGGAAATTACGAGATAGCGCTCGACTATATAGTAAAATCGCTAGTTCTAATAGTTTGATAAACTATAAAGCATGAGAAAAACTTATTTATTTTTACTATTTTTTGTCTTGGCACTCTTTACAAATTCAGCCTCATTTATTTGCGCTGAGCAAATATCCTCTGTAAAAGTTCGCCTGATAGCTAACACTAAAGCAATCGTACCTGGACATCCATTTAAATTGGGTGTCGAACTAACTATGCAACCTGGCTGGCATACTTATTATAAAGATCCTGGGGATGCCGGTATGCCCACAAAAATTACTTGGCAATTACCAACTGGTTTTCGTGCAGACAGCTTATCTTGGCAAAAACCAACTCGCTTTGATGAGGCAGGTATAACCACTTACGGTTACACCAACAAAACACTCATAACCACTAACATTACACCACCCGCACAGCTAGCCCTATCTGCAAGCACTCCGTTCTCAGCTCAAATAAAATGGCTTTCCTGCAAAAACATCTGTGTGCCCGGGCAAGGTGAAGCACATTTGACTTTGCCAGTAATTTCTCCAATACAGTCATTAAATCTCACCATTAACACTAAAGAATTCGCCACTGCTAATATTCCAGATACAAGCAAACCTGCCCCAACTACCTTACCCGAACAACATAATTCAACTAACATGCAGATTCTCACCTATTTCGCCTTTGCTTTAATAGGAGGTTTTTTACTTAATTTCATGCCCTGTGTATTGCCTGTGGTAGCAATAAAAATTTTAAGCCTATTAGAACAAACTGATAAACAAAGTACACGCAGAACTGTAATAGCATTTTCAAGCGGCATACTTTCTTCTTTTTTACTTTTAGGACTGCTCATTGTTGGACTGCAAGCAGCCGGACAAAAAATCGGATGGGGCTTCCAATTTCAGCAACCGGTCTTTCTAATGGTTATGTCTTCTCTTGTATTGCTATTTGCTTTAAGCCTTTTTGGCATGTTTGATTTTTCTTTTAGCTTTGGTCAAAAAGCTGTAAATAATTTAGCTGGACAAGAAGGCGTTACAGGTGATTTTTTCAAAGGTGTTCTAGCTACGGTTTTGTCTACACCATGCACAGCTCCTTTTTTAGGTACAGCGCTTGGTTTTGCTTTTGTTGAATCTTGGCTAGTGACTCTAACCATCTTCGCTGCAATAGGCGTGGGCATGTGTTTACCATATCTAATTTTGATTTTTGCACCGCAATATTTAAAGCTGCTGCCTAAGCCAGGTGACTGGATGACAAAACTCAAAGAAGCTTTTGGCTTTATATTACTTGCCACAGTAATTTGGCTTGTCAGTATTTTGTACTATCAAATACCATCTACACTAGTTATTGCTTTTATGTATTTTTTGCTGGCTGTATCATTTGCTGTCTGGCTAATACACAGTTTTACTAATTTAGCCAGTTCGAACAAACGCCTTATCATTGTGCGCTCCTTAGCTTTATTAATCTTTTTTTCCTCAGGATATTTTCTTATCTACACCAACAAAGACCTGCTATTTGAAAGCACCAAAGGCAATACCACCATAAATTCCACATCTAACAGAAATGTGGAAAACAACGAATCATTTAATCTCAAACAATTAGATGATGCTTTAAGTAGTGGTAAAACAGTATTTCTAGACTTTACAGCAAAGTGGTGCTTAACTTGCCAATTAAACGAGAATACAGCCATCAATACAAAAGAAGTTCAAGACAAATTACTCTCTTTAAACGTACTTTTCTTAAAGGCAGACTGGACTAAACAAGATGCAATTGTAACTAAATTGCTCAGAAGGTTCGAACGCTCTGGCGTACCTTTGTATGTAATTTTTCCTGCCAAAAACCCAGATAACCCAATCGTACTGCCAGAACTAATCACCAAAGAAATGGTACTGAATGCATTAGACAAAGCTGGACCCAGCTTGACTAAGAACTAAGCACAAGCTCATCAAATCTTCGCCTAACCAATTAACTACGAGCAATTGCATTAATACTCTCAAGCAAACTTTCCAAACCAACTGTCGGTTTCTTATTCAGAAAAACCGCTAAAACACCTATTTCAACACCAATAAAAATAGTTACAAACTGAGCTTTGTCGTCATTTGTTGTCAAAACCATTTGCTCTAAATTACCCAGATCAAGCTTTAACGTAACCAAATTACTATTGCCCAACATACCATGAGCTAAAACTCCAGTACCATCACGATCAGCAGCACTTGCAAAAGTAGAAGCAATTACAAGTCCATCTGCTCCGACCAACATGCTTCCTTCTACCCCATTATAATCATCAATGGTTTCAAGAAGACTTTGCATGCCCTGTCCACGAATCTTGCTAATCACTTTAGCTGAGGGCAAATTGACAGTAATTCTTCCTAATTCAGCTTTTTTTATTATGTTCTCCACTGATTGCGAATCGATCAAAAGTTTTCCTATCGTTTTCATTGTCCCAGCTTGAGTAAGAGATTCTCTTTCCGCACTAGCCCTTACCGAAAGACGCCCAAAATCGTTTAATTCCGAAATAGTCCTTTTTTGATCAACGCTCGAAGCATCCGAGCCAGAAATTACCCTGGATCTGTCTCCGGTTATTTCTTCATCAGATAGATTTGCTTTATTTGACTCTGGCGGATTCTCTAGTGCTTGGCTTTCTGACAACTTGTCTGTCGATAATTTATTTTCTGGTAACTTGCTTACTGGTGAATCGTTTGCTGGAACATTGTTTGTTGGCAGCAATGTATTTCCACCAATTTCAGACTTTACCGCAGGAGCTATCTTGGCAAAAATACTATCTATATCAATGGGCTGCTTAAACAAAGACCCCTCACCGCCTATACTAGGACTTTGCTTTTCATCTACTTGATCATCCACCTTTTCTTTCAATACTTTTGTCTCGTCTTTGCTTTCGCGCATAAACTTTGTTGTTTTGCCAACCGATCCTTGATACGGGCTGTCCAAACCTTTATTATGCATAGCTTTCATTCTGATTTGCACTAACCGCTTCATATTAGCGCTGTTATAAATGTTCGATTCTTCTTCAATAATCGTATTTTTGACTTCAGTACTTTCTATATTTCCCAGAGTAGAAACCAAAAATAATATTGCTAAATTGATAATAGCAAGTTGTACAACACCAATCGAAACAGCACCATCAGCACCACAAGTATTTATTGGACTAACGATCACACCCAAAGCAAAAACTAAAAATACAAGACCTAATGAAGCCAGTCCTGGCTCAAGCTTCAAGTTAAAAAATGACTGACGTAAAGACTGTAATTGGGCACAAATCGAAATAACTAGAACAAAGAGGTACTCAGCAAAAATCAGCGCCCAAAACGGCATATCGCACATTTTGTCTGGTATACGTGGAAGTACCAATGTCATTAATACCAAGCAAATAGCCATTACCAATGCCACTGTCAAATATTGAGATTTAAACAGTCTCTCCATCAAAATGAACCACCAGCTAAATCAAAGTAACTTATCATGTGTCCTTGCTTCCAATGGCCCTAACAGATAACTAATTTAAATATACCCTGCCAACCGCTGCATTTAAAGACAAGTAAAAACCCTCTTGCTATATATCTTGCCCATTTGTCAATATTAATATCTTAATCCCCACTTCTTCGCTTCTAGTAAATTTAACTCTGGGCTTTTTCTGCAATAAAATACTTATCAGCAATTGCCAAGCCAAGCTTTAACTACTTTATGAGCTTAGTAATAAAGAGCACATTAACTAAGGCTCAGTATTATGCTTCCAGGGAAAACCCTCTATATTGAGCAAATACCATTTACCATCAGTATCTACAATATGTTCTTTGGCTTGTAATTGGGGCATCCTCAAACAATTACGACTGGCTAATAAAAAATGTGGACTTTTACCATTTCCACAAAACATGGCTAATTCTTCCATAGATTCAATATTAGGTATTTGGCGCTGCAAATAAAAAACAAGGGAAGGTACCGGAGAGAAAAGGGTTGCCACATTGGCATTTTTTTCTTTCACAATACCAATCATGCGTTTAAATACTAATTGATGACTTTCATAAAACCAGCAAAACGAGGCAGGCACAAGCACAGCACTCCCCAATAGAGAAGCCAAACAAAGACTAATAAACGCTTTGTTATATTTTTCAGACCAGAATGCCCAAAGAAACAATAAACTGAAAGTAACCGTAATAATAAGACCAGCGCTTAGAGCCAAAAACAGGTCGCCTTTTACCATCTTAATCAACAACCAAAAGAAAAATACAACACTACAACCGACAGCCAATATGGGCGGAATACTAAAGACTATATCTTCTATTTTTTGCTTTTGACTCATAATAATAGTCTGTTTCATTGTTTTGGCTTTTATAAAGGCGTCAAAATAAGTACCAACCAAAATTGCTAAAGCAGGGCTAAAAGGCACTATATAAGTGGGCAGTCTGGTCGGGACCAAAGTAAATAGCACTCCTACAACTAAGAACCAGCAAAGGCAAAAAATAATAAATTTTTGTCTTTCTGTTAAAGCAAAGCGATGTGTTAAAAACCTCTTTAGCCAAGGAATACTAAATAGCCAATAAAAACACCAGGGAAAGTACCCAGCAAAAAAAACAGGTACATAAAACCATACCGGTTCGAGATGATTTACTTTACCTTGTAAACGTCCCAAATTTTGTTTAAAAAAGAACCGATCAGTAAAGGCACCAGCTGTACTGATATGAGCTAGATAATAATAAGGCAAACAAAATCCCAGTAGGATGAGAACAGCTGTAATCGGTTTTAATTTAGATAAACTCTCTTTGACCATATTCAACGAATTGCTCACAACAAGCAAATAAAGAAAAACTGTACCAAGAACCAAGATTAAGGCAATCGGTCCTTTGCACAAAACTGCCAAAGAAAGGAAAAGATACCCTAATAAATTTATTTTCTGCGTATGGGAGGATAGGGCCGAACCAATAAACAACATGGACATACCAAATAACATACTTAAGGCTTCATCAGACAAAGCAACATGCCCAACAATTAAAAATAATGGGCTACCCGATAAAATTAAAGCCGATAAAATACCTGCCCTTCTACCAATCTTTTTCAGAGTAAAAATATAAGTGGCCACAACCAAAATAATGCCGCTAATAGCTGCCGGCAAGCGTGCCGCAAAATCATTAATGCCAAATAATTTATAAGAAATAATCGTCAACCAAAAAGGAAAAGCAGGCTTATCCAACCAATCTACATAGTTATATAGAGCAGTGACATAATGCCTACATTCAATCATTTCTCTAGGTACTTCAAAAAAGAAGCTATCCGTAGGATCAAGCATTCCATAAGCATTAAGCCCTGGCAAAAAACATATAAATGCTCCCAGGGTAATGACCGCTAAAACAATCCAATCTTTTTTTTCTAAATAATTAGTCGATTTTGGGGATAAATTAAGCTGACGGTCCGGCAACAAAATTTTTCTTTCCTATCACTTATTAGTTCGCCACTGCTAAAATTACTTACAGTACTAAAGTTTAGCAGTCCCAAATGAAACAAAGAGAGTAACTATTTTGCTCAACAATAAAAAGATAGCTATCTTTAGACAAACTCCCGCTTTACTTATCCTTGCTTGTTTCTTGATGAGCAGCATTACATTAGCCAGTTTTTCGCAAAATGCCAGCTGGCAGCAACTTATGGATGACGGTACAGCAGCATACAAACAACAAAATTTTAAGACCGCTCAGAAATACTTTTCAAGCGCTGTCGAACAAAGCACTACTTCCGGTAATAAGGCCCAACTCGCTAAAGCTTTAAACGATTTAGGTTTAGTAATATCAGCACAAGGAAACAACACTGAAGCCGAAAAAACCTTCAAACAAGCTTTAGCTGTTAAAGTAGAGGCTTTTGGAACAAATAGTATTGAATTAGTCCCCACATTAAATAATTTGGGCAAACTTAATTGCCAATTATCTCATTGGGGAGAGGCAGAAAAATACTATAGTCAAGCATTATCTATAACTGAAAAAACAAATGGTCCCAACCATGCATCAGTTGCTGTATGTTTAAACAATTTAGCCTCTACACTAAGGCAAGAAAATAAATTAGCAGAAGCAAAACCTCTTTTAGAAAGAGCTCTTTCTATTGTTGAGTCTAATTTTGGTAAAGATAGCGACGCGGCAGCAGTCGAACTAAATAATTTAGGCAAAATATATGAAGAACTTGGCAATAGTGAAGAAGCAAAAAAACTATATGCCCAAGCCCTTAACCTTAGACAAAAACAAAATGGACAAAATCCTAACGAAATAGCAGATGACTTAAACAAATTAGCTGATCTTTGTCGCAAAGAGGGTAAATTCGACGAAGCTGAATCTTTATTGTCTAAATCATCAAAAACTTTAGAAGAAAAAAATGGGACCAACAATAAAAATCTAATTATTGCTCTAAACAATTTAGCAATGGTAGAAAGAGAATTACAAAAATATGATCAAGCAGAGATATTATATAAACGCAGTCTACATATAACAGAACAAACTTCGGGCATTAATAGTAAAGGATATGCTGATTGTTTAGATAATTTAGGAGACTTGTATTTAGAAAAACAAGACCTATCCTCAGCCAAATTAAATTATCAAAAATCTCTTGATATACGCAAAAAGTTATTTGGAGATCACAATCAAGAAATTACAGTTAGCTTAAACAAACTCATCGAAGTGAATAGAGAACAAGGTAATTACGCTATTGCAGAAAATCAAGGCAAAGAACTCATTACCATCCTCGAAAATAGTCCTGTTAAAGACAATACTAACCTAACAATCGCTTTAACTAATCTTGCTTTGCTATATAGAGAAGAAGGCAAAAATAACGAAGTCGAACCATTACTTAAAAAAACAATCGAAATCGCCGCATTACCTAATTCTGGTACCAGTAAAGAAGATTTGGCCAATGATATGAATAACCTAGCACGTTTTTATCGCGAACAAGGAAATTATTCTCAGTCACAAGAGTATTACCAGCAATCAATTGCTATACGCAAAAGTATTTTTGCTGCCGATGATCCACGAATAGCAGCAAGCCTACATAATTATGCTAATCTCCTACGCCGTATGAATAATAACAACGAAGCAGAAAAATTAGATCGCGAAGCCGATATAATTGAACAAAAACACTAATTAGGCAATACTAGACAATCTACATATGCTACACCACGGCCAAGGGTACCCAATTGTCTGGCACCTTCTTTGGCAAGATCCATAATTCGCGTCTTAACATATGGACCTCTATCATTAACTTTAACAATCACAGTATTACCTGTTTTAGGATCTTCAACCAAAACACGAGTGCCAAAAGGCAATTTCAAATGAGCAGCCGTCAACTTATTCATATCAAAAATTTCACCCGAAGCTGTTTTTCTACCATTAAAAGGTATTCCATACCAAGAGACATTTCCAGAAAAACTTTTAGTGCCTGGAGATGTTTTACCTTCCTGGGCTTGTATAGCAAGAACAATTTGCTTGCTATACATACTTAGTGCAAAGCTCGGTCTAATTAAGCAAGCACATAGACCTATAGAAAAAATAAGCAGTGCTAACCAGTACTTGTACATATTAATAGTAATCACAAACTACCCCATGGTAGACCATATTAACTAAAGAATATCACTTTTAAGCTTGTGCGGTTGTTAGCCATTTACTGGGTGGAGGAACCTCAAATGTATTCAAGGTATTAATTAAAGTCTCAGGATTTTCATCTGCCAAAATTAATTGTCTGTCTATTTTACTAATAAAACCTT
>Ga0207015_1209_pt1 | contig 13218 bp, 15 predicted proteins | sample Alteio_BWMinCont_53_FD_153486 | JGI IMG/M metagenome (GOLD analysis project Ga0207015, IMG submission 153486) | Enriched cells from forest soil in Barre Woods Harvard Forest LTER site, Petersham, Massachusetts, United States -... | ecosystem: Environmental > Terrestrial > Soil > Temperate forest >...
CCTTTTCCCGTAACGCTTTGGCTTCGGCCAGATCCCCAGGGACACGCACCAAAGAATCCTTCGCCTCTTCCGCCGCGTCCACGCTCTCGCATTCTCGCAGAATCTTCTCGATCCGCCCTTCGGCCTCCTTCAAGGCCCGCTCACATCGCTCCGTTGACCAGCTCTCCCTCATCCCCGCATTGGCACGGATCTTCGTCCCATCCACAAAAAGGGTGTTGCCCTCGATGAGCCCCAGCTTCAGGCACAATCGCACACACTGCTTGAGCACCCCTTTGAGCGCCTCGCAATGGTCCCTTCGAAACCGCGCGATCGTCTTGTGATCGGGCTTGAGCCCGCCCATCAACCACATGAAGCTCACGTTGTGATGCAGTGCGCGCTCTAATTTTCGCGAACTGCGGATCCCGTAGGCGTACCCATACACCAAGAGTTTGAGCATCGCCTGGGGATCAAATTCAGGAGGGCCGATTTGCTGATCATCCAGAACAAGTCCAAGCTCTTGAAAGTCCAGTTGATCGACGAAGGCGTCGTAGACCCGCACCGGATCTTCAGAACCAACGTACTCTTCCAGGCTGGCTGGGAATAAATTCGCTTGCTGACGTTCGCCACGCAGGTAAGCCATTGGTGCTCCTTCCTTCAGGAATGACGACGATCAGATTTTATGAAACCATGGCATCGAACACGACACGAATGGATCCCCGGCCAGTGACCGCCGGGAATGACGTGTTATGACACAGTCTCCTGGCACCAACCCTTCCCAACCCTTCTGATTCTCGCTAAGGGTGTGACCCCGGAGTCTTACGTTTTCGCCCGCCATTGGAAGTCACCAAATTACCTAAGAACGTCCCTCAGTGCCGGATCTCGCATAGCTTAGGCGGCGTCTTGGCCGGTATGCCGGGAAACGGCGGGCCGGATTTCGATCACGTCGCCTGGTAACGGCGAATCGGAATAGTCGGCGATCATTTTCCTTCTCAAGAAAAGGGAAACCTGCATGGGCAGACCTATTCCAAATTTTGGCAGCACTTGCTGTAAAAGGCCGCCATAGGATAGATCACCGCTTGGAAATGCGAGCTGCACAACTTCCTCCCAAAGGAAAATCACGGCCGCCTTGTAGCGACGTGAAAGCCAGGCTTCTTTGGCAATAGAGACGGCCTGCGCCGGAGATATCGCATTGCGCAGACTTTGCCTGATCCAATTAATAACCATTCCTCTGGGGTTATAGTCGGACTCTGCCAGATGGAAGGTCATCGCCATATATCCTCCTTCGTCCATTCCATACATGGCGACTTGTTTTAAAGCGACCAGGTTAATGTCATCCAGATCCGTACCAAGGATGGTTAAAGCCGGTTCCAAGGCCAATTCACCTGACAGCCATTTTCTAACAGTTTGGTCCTCCATTGAACCCGCCTTATAACGGGGTCGAAGGTCGTAGAGGATATTCATCGCGCGCTCAATATTTGAAGGCCGCGGTCGCAGAGAGGTCCGGAGGACTTCTCGGGCCGCCTGATACCGAGTGAACAACCGGTCTAAGGCCCCGACCAAAGCGTCGATCTCGGCCTCATCTTCCCACTCCGGGTCGCCCCGGGATACGTGCTCGGCTTCATGGTGAATCAGGTGAGCGATAATTTCCTGGGCCAGATCCCGCTGCTCCGGCCAATCCATTCGGACTGCCACTTCATGAATTTCCATCAGCCGCGCGATAAGCGCATGCGGCAGATAGGCCACGGCATCGCCATGACCGCCTAAGAATTTACGGTCGCTTTCATAGCTTAGAAGGAGGTCTCTCCATTTCATGACGCCCTGCCAGGGCCGATCGATATCGACAAAGCGAAACTCGCGCCCTTCCAGTTGCGCCATGGCCTTCCAATCCCTCTTCTCCTCGTAATGCCGAAACGTCAGCGCGACCGCCTGGCTCAGCATTCGCCATTCACCCTTCAACATTTTGTAATGAATATAACCCACATTCCCATGGTTCTCGTGCCGGACCAAGGTGTAATCCACTTTCTCGTCAAAAGGTTGAAGGATTTCTTTCACCTGCTCTCGGGAGTATCCTTTTCCGAATGCGGCGGCGCCCGGCCGAGGACCCAATGGGCCCCAGAGATCCTGAAACAGCTTCGCAGGGGTCTTACCCTTCGGCTCTTGAGACGGGTGCGTAATCGTGTGCTCCCGGGTATGTGCAGCCGCATCGATCATTAATTGGACAAAATCAGGCTGGAAGAGCTCCCACTGAATATCTTTGAGATGGTTGTCCACCTGTCTTTGCGCTTCGGCGGGCGGGACATCCATTCCCCTCAGCCTCATGTAAAGAAGTGCGCTTTCCGGATTCCCGAATGCGGTCCTCCAGGCAATGCCGGCAAGTCCGACAGCGTATTCCCAGTTGGCAGCCGATGTTTTATTTTCCCCATTGTCACCCTCAACACTCTCGTCCACCGGTCCCTTTTGGCTTTCCACCAATGACCGGATCCACATCTCCGCTTGCTCGGCATCCTTAATTCCGTCCATCGCGATCAGACTCCAGTAAAATATGGACATCGCGCTTTCCGGATCAATTCCGCGGAACCGCACAGCGTTGCGATAAGCGTCCGCGCCTCCGCGCTGCAGCGTGAGGAGAAGTTCATACCCGCGAATCAAGAACAAGGTCTTGGGGACCTTAAAAAACTTCGAACTTCCAAAAATATGCAGCAGGTAGTGGTCGCAATACATGAAGAACTGGTCGTCCGTTCCCGCTTTTGCAAGGTAGTCCACGTCGAATGTAATCTCACCGTTTTCGGTATAAACCGCGTTCTTGATGGGAAAAATCCAGGAAATCGTCCAACCCGGTAGATACGCATAGAGAACGCCTGCCAGAACGCCCCGGAGGATCAAGCTCACAGCGCTTCTTCTGTTCATGTATCGCGAATGCTCAAACAGCGTTTTCAAGGATTTTCGCGAAGTTAAAATGAGGATCACCGTCACTCCCACGATGACGACGCCCTTCACGATCCTTCGGACGAGGTTGCTCCCTCCCCCCGTTCTCTCAAATTTCACCGCGTTTACCACGCCATCCCGCTGAGCTTGATCCATCTCCCGCATAAACTGGTCGGCGATATAGTCGACCCGGCTCCGGAAGGCTTCACGTTGCTCCGGCGAAAACGACATTTTCGCGGGTCTATCGGACGAGCGGGGCACGCCCTGGAGCATGACCAAGGCCGTGGCGTGTTGAAAAGGCAGGCGGTTTTGCTCGGCTGAAATCAGCCCCGTGAAGGAATGCGGGGTTTGACGATCACGTCCGGATAAGGCCTCCGTCGCGAAGGACGCGGAGGACTCGATCTTGTAGATCGGGGACGCCCCATAGGACAAAGGCGCCAACTCCGGGTTTGCGACCAGGAATGGAGCCAACAAAATAGCGATGATGCGGAGATGTGGGTTCGGCATGGTATCGATCGACGCATATTTTAGTGGGTTTGAGACAGCGACGGAATGGAGCGAAAGTCTAAGATTGGCAGTCTAAAAGACCCATGTTTACGTTAGGACGTTGAACGGCAACTGAACGGCGAGGGGACGTCCCATTGCCGTTCACGTTCCGTTGACGTTCAGGTTTAGGCGGTTATTTCTGGCCCAGGAGTATTAGGGTATAGCTTCTTTCCCACACACATGGATGGTGTCAGAGTAAAAAGATTCAAAGATGAGCATCAACCTTGGGACTTTGAATCTTTTTACTCTGACACCTATTCTGCATGAATCAAATCTACCTATTCCTGTGTCCACAAAAGCGGGGTAATTCCACAACGTCCCCATTGCTTCTCAACTATCAACTCCTAAGTGCGACTGAACAGAATCCGCTGATCAAGGCGAGACATTCTCCTCTGATCCTAACGGCCCAAAAACCTCTGGACGCCGCCGCATAACCGAGACGACAAACTCTTACCAAACGCCGCAGTTTTCGCCGCGGGTAGATGCGGCCTATATAAGACGCTTTACCGATCCTCCGGAAGAGTGGCGGGTAACGGAACGCGTTCGCGGATGCGCTGGATGGAACGGGCTTTGCCGGTGGATTCGTCGACGTCGATCGCACAGCCGCAGACCATCGCGTCGCCGGTGGCGACCGTCAGCGGTTGATGGAGGCCGGTGAGAAAGCGCTTGATGGCAGGCTGGATATCCATCCCGATGATGCTGTTGTGAGGGCCGCAGGCGCCGGCGTCTGACAGGAAAGCCGTTCCCCCAGGGAGAATGCGTTCATCGGCGGTCTGAACGTGCGTGTGCGATCCCACCACCGCGCTTACCCGTCCATCCAGATACCAGGCCATCCCCGCCTTCTCAGACGTGATTTCCGCATGCACATCGACAAAAAGCACTTTCGCCTGGTCCTTTTGACCCGCGATCACTTTGTCGGCCGCGAGGAAAGGGCAGTCGATGATCGGCATATAGACCCGGCCCATCACCTGCAGGACGCCGACGGGGATTCCGGAGCGGCTTTTAAAGACGCCCGACCCGTGGCCCGCGACCGAGGCCGGATAGTTGGCCGGCCGCAAAACGCGGGAATCGTCGATGATCGCGCCGATCTCTTTGCGGTCGAAGGTATGGTTGCCCATCGTAAGGACGTCGATGCCCATCTCCCACATCTCTTCGGCGATCTTCGGCGTGAGCCCTTTGCCGTGCGCCGCATTCTCCGCGTTCACGATGATGAAGTCGGCGTGGTGCGATTCTTTGGCTTTCGGGAGGACGGTGTAGAGGCCTTCGCGCCCTACGTGGCCGATCACATCACCGAAAAACAGAATTTTCATAAGACGGATTGGACGGCGGCTAACGTGAGGGGCGGCCATCGTGGACTGCGGCCATCAGGAGGGGCGGCGATAGGAAGTCCTGTTAAAACAGGGCAACCACTCGCCGATGTTCCCGATGGCCGCAGTCCACGATGGCCGCCCCTCACGATGGCCGCCGCTCTCTATATATTAAGTGTTTCATTTTCGGTGATGATTGCATGAAGGCGCACATCATAACTTTCTAAAGGCAGCGGGATCGTGGAAATCTGCGCGGAAAATCCAAGCCCGATCCTTATCGCTTTAGGTGTTTTGGCGAGCAGGCGATCGAAGTATCCCCTTCCGAATCCGAGACGGCCGCCCTGGACGTCGAACGCCGCGCCCGGAACGAGCGCGAGTTCCACCTGCGCGGGGTCCGCAGGGCGGATGAATTCCGGCGCGGGCTCAAGCACCTCCGGTTTGGGGCCGGGGACGAGCTCGCCGAATCGCCGCAGTTCCGACAGCCGCGTTTCCGTCGAATGGGGATCGTAGAGCGGCACGAAGACTTTCTTTTTGAAGCGAAGCGCTTCCTGAATCAAGCTGTGGGTATCGACTTCGGAGCCGAAGGAGACATAGCAAAGGAGGGTCGAAGCGTTCTTCCACGCCGGGTGCTGGAAGACGCGCTGGCGGATGAGCGAGCTCGATCGCTTTCTCTCGGCGGGGTCCAGCGCGTCGCGCTTGGCTAGGAATTCTTTGCGGATGTCGGCTTTGGTTGGCTGTGCCATGCGTTCAGTCTTTTCTTCATCTCGGCTTCGTAGCCCAGGTCCGTGGGCTCGTAAAGCGTGACGGGATCAGGCCAGTATTCTTGAGAGACGTAATGACCCGGGAAATCGTGCGGGTAGAGGTAGCCCTGGCCGTGCCCCAAGCTTTCGCGGTCAAGAGTGGCATCCTTCAGGTGATTGGGGACTTCGCGCATTTTTCCGCTCTCGACTTCCGCCATCGCCTTCTCCAGCGCTAAATAAGCCGCGTTCGATTTCGGCGCCGCGGCGATATAGGTCGTTGCCTGGGCGAGCGGGATGCGGCCTTCCGGCATGCCGACAAATTCTACGGCCGCCAGCGCGGCATGCGCCACGAGCAAGGCCCGCGGATCGGCGTTCCCGACGTCTTCCGAGGCGGAAATGATCAAACGGCGCGCGATAAAGCGCGGGTCATCCCCTGCTTTGAGCATCCGTGACATCCAGTAGAGGGCCGCGTCCGGATTGCCGCCGCGCAGGGATTTGATGAACGCGGAGGCGATGTCGTAATGCTGGTCGCCGGATTTTTCGTAGGTGAGTGATCGTTTCTGGACGCATTCTTCGGCCACCGAAAGCGTGATATGAACGGCGCCGTCGGAATCGGCTTTCGTGGTGAGCGCGGCCAGTTCCAAAGCGTTTAAGAGCCTTCGCGCGTCGCCGTTCGATTGAAGGATAAGATGGGACTTTGCCTTCGGGTCCAAGCGGATGTTTTTCTCCCCCAGCCCGCGCTCCTTATCCTCGAGCGCGTTCGCGAGGACCTTTTCCAAGGCGTCTTCGGTGAGGGGTTTGAACTCAAAGACCTGGGCGCGCGAGGTGAGCGCGGAATTCACGTAGAAAAATGGATTTTCCGTGGTCAGGCCGATCAAGGTGAAGAGTCCCCGCTCCACATCCGGCAGGAGCGCGTCCTGCTGGGCGCGGTTGAAGCGGTGGATTTCGTCCAGGATGAGGAGGGTCTTTTGATGGCCCACCCCGCGCCGGTCCTTCGCGCGGTCAATCACGGCGCGGACGTCGACGACGCCGGCGGTGACGGCGTTCATCTCCTCAACGGCGGCCTGGGTTTTCTTCGCGATGAGCCGGGCGAGCGCGGACTTGCCGCAGCCCGGCGGTCCGAAAAATATGGCGGAACTCAGACGGTCGGCTTCCACCGCCCGCCGCAAAAGTTTTCCCTCGCCCAAAAGAGGTTCCTGTCCTGCCCATTCGTCGAGCGACCGGGGCGACATCCGGAGCGCCAAGGGAGCGTCCGCCGCCTGCGCCGCAGCGGAAGGAACGCTGAACAAGGATAAGGTGGATGAGGTGGATTTTCGGGTCATAAAAATTCCCCATGGTGCCGTGTGTTCCGATCGATTTGAAGCTCTAGTTTCAGGTGGGTCTGGCGTCTTTCGTTCACTAGGGAAGCGATCAACGCTTAAGTCCCTTAACTAAGCTTGTAGGCTCAAACCAAACCGGCTCATCACCAACATCACAGGGAATCGGATTTATTATACGCCTTACACGCTGGTTTGCAAGGCGTGGTCCAAAAGCTGGATCATTTCATCGGCCTTGCCTTCAAAAGTTTTGGAGGTCGAGCCTTTGGCTTCCTGCAGGCGGAAGAGCTCGTCCGTAATGTTCATCGCGGCCATGACCGCCAGCTTGTAGGAGTCGATGATTTTGGAGTCCTCCTTCGTCTCACGCATCTTCTCTTCCACAAACTGCGCCAGGCGGTTCACATAAAGCTCGTCCCCGGGGTTGGCTTCCACGGGATATTCGTGACCCATGATCTGCACATACATGACGTTTTTCATATGGAACTCATCTCCGTTAGTCGGTTGAGCGCGTGTTCGACTTTATGGGTAACTTGGTCGTATTTCTTGCGGAGTTGCTCATAGTCCGCGAAGATCCGCTGGGCTTTATGGTTCTCGCCGGTGAGCATCGTAACGTGGGATTGGAGGGCGTCGCGTTCGGTCAGGAGCTGCTGATTTTCCCGCCGCAATGACCTGATGGCTTCTACGACTTTGTGGATTTTCGCTTCCAGCTCTTCTGTTTTCGACACAATCCGATCATACTACTTGAGCCCCTCCTTTTCAACGCGCGGCGATCTTTAGCGTTCGGCGTCATTAACTCCATTTCACGTAAAGATCATGCGGAATATAATAATCCACGAAGAAATGGCGCTTTTCCAGGTCCCTCAGCGTGGCCCGGACGGTCGCTAAGTCAAAGCCTTTCGTATCGACTTCGGTTTCCGACTTGCCGGCATCCTTGGCTTCCTGTACTTTAGAGAACACAGTCTGCATCAGGGTTTCCTCCTCCATCTTCTTAATGGTCGCCTTAGCGGCTTTGTCGTCCTGATGGGCGGCCTGGCCCTCTTCTAGGGCAAAACACGGCGAGAACCCGAGCCAAATCATCATGGTCATCAGCATCATCATTATCGTCATTCGCGTGATTTTCATAGCAATACCCTCCCTTTATTTTGACACGAGGGTTACATCAAAGGTTACGACCCTTTGTCGTTCACGCAAACCGCGTTAAAACTCCTCAAGGTCGGGGACACGCTGGAAAGGGATACGAGTAGGAGCCGCTTGTTTGTATTGGTACAGCCCGCCGACGGAGACGGTGTCTTTGCCGAATTTGGCGTTGAGGCGGTCCATGGCTTCGCCGAGGTTTTCGCGATGCGGGTTGATGAGGAGCGAGAGCTGGTGGCGGTTTTTGGGGATAAGGTCCAAGAGCGTCACGCCGACGCGGAAAGGGGTTCCCCTTGGTCGCGCTTCCCACAACTTCCGGAACGCCGAAAGCAGGACGAGCGTGTCCTGGGTTTCTTCCACCTTGACGTCTTGACCCCACCTGAGATCTCCCATCAGGTTCATGTGCAGCGCTAGGCGGCGAGCGTAGTAGCCTTCCCGACGCAGGCGGACACCGGTTTTGACCAGAAGTTTTTTGGCGACCATCCAGGCCCCTTCGGAATTGCGAAATTCAGGTTCCAGCACATGCTGATGGCCCAGGCTCCGGTGGACGGTTTCGATACCCATCGTGTCGTCGCCCCTCAGCCACTGGTGAAATCTTTCCCCCACCACGCCGCCCCAGATTTTTGCCATTTCCGGACGCGAGAGCTCCAGCAGTTCCCGGACCGTCAGGATCCCGCGCTCTTCGAGCCGCCGCGCCATGCGCGGTCCGATCCCCGGGAAATCCTGGAGCTCCAGAGGATAGAGCGCGTGCGGGAGATCTTCGCGGCGAATGAGGGTCAAGCCGTTGGGCTTGTGCATCTCCGAGGCCACTTTGCTGAGAAAGCGGTTGGTCGCCAGGCCGATGGAACAGGTGAGAACTTCCCCCCACCCTCTGCCGGAGCGTGGTTTTGATTTTGTCGGCCAGAGCCAGAGCCTTTGGGAGGTCGCGCTGGGAGCCGGTCAAGGCACAGATCATTTCGTCGATGGACATGACGGTGTCGACAGGAACGCAGGTGTCCACCGCTTCGAGGATGGCTTTGTGGTAGAGGGTATAGAGATCATGGCGGGCGACGACGAAGGTGATTCCCGGACAAATCACCCGCGCGTCGGCGACGAGCGTACCGGTTTTGACGCCATACGTCTTCGCTTGATAGCTCGCCGCCAGGCAGCAGGTGGTATCGACCATCATGGGGACTACCCCGACAGGTTTCCCCCGCAGATCCGGCCGCGCCTGCTGCTCGCAGGAAGCAAAATAGCTGTCAAAATCCAAAAACAGCCAGCGGATCCCAGTGTCCATAACGGAATTCATACATAGGTATGATACCCGTTGTTAGGCGGTTGTCAACAGACGTGTCCGGTTAAACTCTGGCTATTTCTTTTCGCGCATCGCGGGCGTGTAGGTGACTCCGACCAGGATGCCTTCGGGCGAAAGCAGGCGGGTCACCATTTGGCCCCAGGGTTCTTTACGCATGGAAACCAACAGCTTGTACCCCTCGCGTTTCAGCTCTTTCGACGCAGCTTCGACGTCATGGACATCGAATTCAAGCCAACTGTGCGGAATGGGAAGATGTTTTGGCCAAGCGTCCGTACCAAAGCACGATTGTGCTGCCTGAGAGAGCGGCCACAGTGCGAAATGCTTGACGCCCGCGATTCTTTCGGTGTGCAGATAGCCGCCGTCCTCCCTGTTGAATGACAGGCCGAGACTCTCGGCATAGAACTTTTCGCTTCGTTTCTGATCTCGAACGATGGGTCCGAAACCCGCGATGAAAAGCACTTTGATCTTGCTCGTCGTGATGGTCATCCGATTTTCCTTTCTTTCATTTTTGATGCGCGATAAGAGCTCCGAGTTACATAGTGGCGGTGGAAAGTTTGAATCGCCGCGTCCGCGTCAAAAGCGCGTCCACTCGCCGTTCATTATCTGGGCCAGGCCTCCTCAGTTCAGTGGCACATCATGAACTCCCGCGTCTCCTGGTCTAACCAATGGTCCGTGGCCAGGTGTTGGGAGAGTCCTTCGCGATGTTGGAAACGATCTCTGCAAAGCGGACAGCGGTGATAAACCGGTTTTACGGGCTGGGCCGGCGGCGCGGAGTTTTCGGGCTGACTGACGGCAGGGTTCATTGGGGAAATCCTCCTTCTCTCTTCTCTATGCGCTGATATTCTAGGCTGCCGCCTTAGACCCCCAATATGACGGACGTCATAGTGTTTGGAATGACTCGTGGACGGCGACGGGACGCGCTTAACTTTTTTACTTTTGCCGAACCTTCAGGGCCCGAAAGTCGAGCCTGCAAGAGGGCCACGCGCCCCTGGCCTCAGGTGTCGTTGCGGCAGCTTGAGGCAGACAAGTACTGACCGGTGCCAGTTGAAAATTGAATTATTGACAATAACTAAGCGGACTGCGGTGACAGCGGCGGTAGATCTTGTCTCAGTAGACGATGGGCAAACCAGGTGATAAGCGGCAGACAAAAGACCACCGGTGCTCCGATGAGTAGGCCTACCGCCGGCCACAACGTGATTGGATCCCCTCCAAAAAGGATGATTAAAAAGGCGCCAAGACACAACGATAAATTAAACATCGCGTGGGCGATGACGGATGTTTTCAGCTGGTTTGTCCGCCAAAATAACCAGGAATTCGAAAGTCCGAAAGCAAGCAGGACACTAAAAAAAGTAATTCCAAAACCAACCGTGAAATGATCAATGACGAACCAGTGGGGCGCAGCCCAAGCCACCGTCGCAATCCCGGCTCCCCACGCGAAGGCTTTCTTTTCTGACGTCCAGGTGATTTTTCTTACAGTCGCCTGAATCCCGATGGTGATGAGGGCTCTGAAACACTCTTCCAACAATGGGGCCAAGAGAACCGCAACTGGCGCAAAGACGACTAATTGAGAAAGGGTTGTCGGTTCATCCGTGCGGTGGGGGCTAGAATTTCCTGGCGGGGTGAGGATCACCAGAAACACAATTTCACTGATCGCTTGAAACAGACTGGCCTGCGCCTTGAGAAGACCAATGCTTAAATCTGAATGGGTCATGTCGCCGAGAGACCAAAACCAATCCCATCGATGAAAAGGACTCTGCAGGGAAGTCCAATCGTCCGAAATACGCGTCCATCGCCATAATCGATGCGTTACGGCTGATACTTTTTTGGCCAGCGATTGCCGGAGCCATAAGGCCCGCACCGCAAAGGCGTCTTGCTGGAAATGAATGACGCACGACATGTCGATGACATGTCCACCTGCACTGGTCAGCGAGGAATGACCCGATGCACTAGACGGTTCCACCAGCAGGGAGGAGACCAGAGCGATGGCGGTGAAGCGAGTGAGGAATTTCGACATAGCCGAATGTTCAAAATATAGCATGAGGCCATTGGTCGTTTGAATGAATCGAAGGGCTAATTATTTAAGCCCAAAAGACCCATGAAACTTTTGAACCGTGCCCGCCGCCAAAGTGGGCGCGCGGCGGCAATTGTAATGGGAGGGGCTAACGAGAGGGCTGGTTTCTGCGGTCGATGTCCCTTCAAAATGTGCGGATCCTCCGTGTAGATGGCCGACACCATGATAATGGGGATGTCATGTCCGTTCGGCAGCATTTTAATCTGCCTAGCTGCTTCATAGCCGTCCATGCCGGGCATCTGGACATTCATGACCATAAGGTTTTCGTCCCTGTCATCGACGAGAAGTATATTGGCCGGCGTCATTTCGTGGTCTGTCGTTGCCATCGGCTTTCCCTGATATGTCAATTATTAGACTGGTGATTTGGTCAGAAGCGCCAGGACATGGAAAGGTAATGAGCTTGATGGCCGGAGCTCAAAGGGGCCCAGGCATAGTAAACATCATGGCCGTGCAGGCTGAGCTTCGTCCCGAAACCGAAATTACTGATCGGAGGCGTGTCATACGCGTGGCGGGGCGTTTCCAAATAACCGAAACGCAGCGGGACCGAGTCCCAATGGTTCCATTCCAGGCCCCCTCGCATGTTCCCCCATTCGTCCGCCGACGCGCGCGAATGGCGCCCTTGACGCAGCGCATTGATGAAGATATGCGGCCCGGCGGCGCCTTCCGCCGCAAAGCCTGCCGCGGTCAATGCGAAGGCGACCAGGATCCCGCCGAGCATGGAACGGTATCCGGCTCTCATACAGGGAGTTTATCAGGGGGTTAGGAGACGAAATCATTAGGACGCGATTTTGTCTCCCGCGCGGGGGCCTAACGAGCGGGTTGCTTCATGCGGTCGATGAGGCGGGTGAGTTCGGCATGCATCTGGGGGGCGGGAAGCTTATGCCGATGGCCATGGCCGGGAAGAACCCATTCAAACTGATAGTCTAGCAGCCGTTCCATGGAGCGGGTTTGTTCGTTCCAGTCGTACCAGCAGTAATCGCGGTACGCCCCTAACCCCGGGATCTCCGGATCCCATTCCAGGTGATCGCCTGTAAATAGAAAGGTCTTGTACAAAAGAACGCTGTGTCCGCGCGTATGGCCGGGGACGGGAATGAGGGTCCATTCAGGGCCCATGGAGACCGCCTCACGGCCGCGGATCAGACGTTCCGCTCCGGGAGCCGCCGACCGGTCCGCTTCATGGATGATGCGCTCGGCGTCAAATTCCTTGGCAAAGAGATCCGCGTCGGCCACATCATCCCGGTGCGTGAGAAAGATGCGCTTCAGACCGCCCCGCGACCGAAACCAATCCACGAGGTGAGGAATAAAGCGCGGCGAATCCACCAGCCAATTGCCGTCCGGGTGCTGGATGAAATAACTGTGCCCGCCGTAGGATTTCGGCGAATTAAAACCACAGTGATAGACGCCCTCTTCAATCAAACGCTCCGCCATACCCGATAGAACAGCGAAATGCCGAAAACGGTTCCGCTGGACGGCGAGCGGTTAGCCTCTTTTAAACTGAGTTCCTATCGTCGCCTCTTCTGACGGCCGACCCTCACGACGGCCGCCGTTCACGTTAGCCTGCTGCAGGTGCGGCTATAGGGCGGGAGCTAGGCGGAGGCGCCTAACACATAGATGCAACTATCGAGCCGGCCGGTCATTGGCGTGAGGACTTGATCAATCCGCTCAAACGGTCTCCGGTAGAAGCGTAGAACGGCTTCAAAGGCCACCCAAGCCCAAGTCTCCATCGGGCCGATATAGAGAACCGCTCCTTGAGGATCGGCCGCGCGAATCAATTTTGAAAAGTAAGAGGAATCCGGAACGCCTCGTCCGGCCGCTACAATCAATCGAAAAGGTCCCATGATCCGCACAAAACGATCCAAGGGATTTTCCCCCTCCGTCCCCATAACGGGGACCAGAGAACCTCCCT
>Ga0207015_1211_pt1 | contig 13156 bp, 16 predicted proteins | sample Alteio_BWMinCont_53_FD_153486 | JGI IMG/M metagenome (GOLD analysis project Ga0207015, IMG submission 153486) | Enriched cells from forest soil in Barre Woods Harvard Forest LTER site, Petersham, Massachusetts, United States -... | ecosystem: Environmental > Terrestrial > Soil > Temperate forest >...
CACGGTCGGAGCAATCGTGTTTGGACACCCACCTAAAGCCTGGCCCTACGTTTTCCACGTTTTGTTAGCTGTCGTATTGCATTAGGGAGAAGACGTCGAAACCGTTTAGTTTTTGGCGGCCTTTGAGGAAGGTGAGTTCTACGGCGAAGGCTGCGCCCTCGACAATGCCGCCGAGTTGTTGGATGAGCTTGGCGGTGGCGGCTGCGGTGCCGCCGGTGGCTAGCAGGTCGTCGCAGATGATTACGCGGTTGCCGGGCTTTACGGCGTCTTCGTGAATTTCGAGAGTGTCGGTGCCGTATTCGAGGGCGTAGGAAATGCTGGCCGTTTTGGATGGCAATTTTTTGGGTTTGCGAACGGGAACGAAGCCGGCGCCGAGACTGTAGGCGAGAGCGGGAGCGAAGATGAAGCCACGGGCTTCGATACCGGCGACGAGATCGATGGTGTGGCCTTTGTAGTGGTCGCAGAGGCGGTCGATTAGCGAGTGGAAGCCTTTCTTGTCCTTGAGCAGCGTGGTGACGTCGTAGAACAAGATGCCCGGCTTGGGATAGTCGGGCACTTCGCGGATCAGTTTCTTCAAGTCATCCATTCGAACGCTCCTGTGATGTGCTCGCTTGCTTAGTCGCCATGCGCGATCACGAATCCGCTGCTGTGTTGCGGATCGGGCTCGGCGGATTCCTCGTGCACTTCGCTGACGCTGGAAAAGCGCGGACCTTTTTCCAGAATGCCACGGAGACTAGCCAATTGCTCCGCTGTGCCGGTAGCCAGCACTTCGACGCGGCCATCGAAACGGTTGCGCACGTAGCCGGCGATGCGCAGCTTTTGGCCGGCGTGCAGAGTGAAGAGACGGAAGCCAACGCCCTGGACAATGCCGGATACGAGATAGCGTTTGGTTTGCCTGGTCTCCGTCACGATTCGGTGCAGCCGCTGGCGCGTGGTGATTTCGAGGTGACGGATCTAAAGATCCGCCACTACGACGGCTTGCGGGCCGGGAAATTGTAGCAGAGACGGGAAGCATCTACCGCTTCGCGACTGCGAGGGTTTCGGCGCGGTGGGTTGGGCGGGTGCTGGGGATTGCGGTAAGCTTTCCGCGACAGCGGGCGGGCGGCTTGCGAGGGCTGCGGTGCATCTAAGTTGGATATGAATCAGGCGGTTGGATTGAGGATGGAACGACGAGCAGTGCAGGCAGGGCGACGGATTTGTGCGGCTGTGGCAATGCTGTTGTGGGCCGGAGCGGTGCGAGGACAAGACCCGCCTACGGGGCCGATGGCTGCCGCGCCCGAGCATCATGTGACGCGGATCTCGAATGTGCCCACGCCGCCGGCGCCGCCATCGCTTCCGGAAGAGCAAATCATCCAGCGATTCGCGCAGAAAGAAGATGAATTCGCGCGAGCACGCGCGCGCTATACGTACAAAAAGACGGTGCGCATTCAGGAGTTCGGCCCGGACGGGCAGCCGGCCGGGGAGTACGTGGTGGTGACGCAACCGGCGCGCAATCCGGATGGGACTTCTTACGAAAAGACCATCGAGCGGCCGCAGTCCACGATGCCGCACATGCATCTGCTGGCCGAGGACCTGGAGATGATTCAACGGATACCGGCGTATCCGCTGACCACGGCGCAACTGGCGAAATACAACGTGAAATACATCGGCAAAGAAAAAGTGGACGAAGTGGAGTGTTACATTTTTCAGCTGAAGCCGAAGGCGCCGGAGCGGGCGGCAGCGCTGTTCGACGGAATTGTGTGGGTGGACGACAAATATCTGGAAGTGGTGAAAACGTACGGGCAGTGGATTTCGGATCTGGGAGTGATGAGGTCGAAGACGCTGCCGTTCACGATTTTCGAGACGTACCGGGAGTATGTGGACGGGAAGTACTGGTTTCCGACGTACGCGCGGTCGGATGACACGGCGGTGGTCGAGAAGACGGAGATTCCGATACGGGTGGTGATTAAGTATAGCGATTTTAAGGCGTTGGGAACGGGGGCGGCGAGTCCAGAGGGAACATCGCCAGCAGCGCCTTCCACGACGCCGCCGGGTCCGGCGCAGCCAACGAAACCGCCTGTTGGTCGCTGAATTCTAGTTGCCAATGTTTGAGTCCGACGGCCCGCCTCAGAAGGCGGGCCCTACAAGGACGGTCGTGTCGCTCTACGCTGCAATTTTGCGAGGAGCTTGGGGAGTTCTGCGATTGAGTTGAGGAGGAATTCGGGGCGGGCGGCGCGCAGGCGTTTTTCGGTGGGAAATGGACCGAGTACGGCGATGGCACGGACACCGGCGCGGCTGGCCATTTCCAGATCCTCGGGAGAATCGCCGACGTAGATGCAAGCTGCGGGCTTGAGCTGTAGGTGACGTAAAGCCAGGCGCAAGGGATCGGGATGGGGTTTGCGGCGAGCGGTGTCACCACTGAACACACGAGCGGAGAAGATTTGAGTGAGGCGAAATTCGCGCAACTGGCGGGTGACGCGATCGCGGTCGCCGCTGGTGACCAATCCGACGTGATGACGCTGTCCGACCCAGCGGAGAACCTGGCGGGCTTTGCCGAGCAAGCGCGGACGATAATTGGCGTAGTGCTTGCGCCAGACAGTGTCCGCGGCGTCCCAGCGATGGCGGGGCAAGCCGGCCGCTTTGTAAACCTGATACCAGTTGGGGGAATAGTGGCGGGCGAGCTCTGCGAGTCCCCAGGAGATGCCCATTTCTTGAAACATGGCGAGGTAGGCGGCAGAGTCGGCGGCGTAGGTGTTGATGAGCGTGCCGTCCCAATCAAAGAGTACGCCTTGGATTTCGCGGGCGCCTGGCGGCTGCATGGCGGACCAGAATAGCAGAGTCGCGGAGGAGGAGCGGCGGGGCGAACGGGCGGCGTGACGATTTCAGAGAGAAGGGCGGGGAGCGAGCGGCGAAGCTAATACTTCAGGTAGCGTGAAGGGATGTTGTCGTCGCGATCGAACTGCACGTCGTCGAAGGAAGCGGCGATGCCGTACCAGCCGGGCATGGCGGCGGGTTCGATGCGGCGAACGCTGGCCATGGAGGCGACGACCACGTTGCCGCGGCCCATGGGGCGGCTGACGAGGACGATTTCGAGTTCGATGGGGGTGCCGACGGCGATTTGCTTGGGGCAGAGGAAATACACGCCGGTGGAGCTGATGTCGCGGGTGACCAGGCTGATGGGGAAATTCTCGGGGACGGCGTCGACGCAGCGTAAGCGGAGCGGAAGCTTGAGCGCAGCGCGGGGATATTCGCGGTGTTCGGGGTGGACGCCTACCGCGTGAGTGGGGACGCGGGCGAAGCGGCGCGGCTGCTCAGGACGGAGCAGCGGCACCAAGCGCAGGGCCGGCGGGTTCGCCGGGCTGAGCGGTGCAATGGTCAGCGGCGATACGAGCGGCCGCTCCCCCTTTTTGAGGAGGCTTGATTCGATTGGAAGTGCGCGTTTTGTCGCGCTCATCTCACCCTCAGAGAGATGCCCGTTTCGCCGTTGCCGGCGTCGAACCTTACAGACTTGCTTTTTTTGAACTTGGCCCCGGAAGCAAAGAAACTAAATGGGCCGCTAAGATGGCATCAGGAGTTGCTCGCGTCAACCTGTGGAAAACGGCGGAAGTGTCTTATCCTCAAATAGATAGTTATAGTACGAGGGTAGGTACACTACATTCTGTGGAGTTTGTAAGGTAGGCCGCTACCAATATGGCGCTGTACGCCGGACGGAGCGGGAAGAAAAATGGAGTGGCGGTAATTTTTTGCGGCTGGCGGGCTGGATGGCGAGAATTTGGCGGTTGGTTTCGGATGGATGGCTCCGCTTCGCCTGGCTAGCGTGTTGAGTTGGACTTCCGAGGAAACCCGCGTTCGCTGATGGCTACCACACCAAGCAAGCTGCCTGAAATGGCTGAGCAGGCTTCTGTTCAAAGCGCTGGACGGGTCAGTGGGCTAGTGATCTTTGCGTTTGGCGTGGTTTATGTGATTTGGGGCTCGACGTATCTGGCGATGCGGGTGGGCATCGAGTCTTTTCCGCCGCTGTTGTTGGCGGGAACGCGGCATCTTTCGGTGGGCCTGGTGTTGTATCCGCTGGTGCGATGGAAGACGGGAGAGCGGCCGAGTTGGGAGCAGTGGCGGACGGCAATGGTAACGGGATCGCTGCTGTTGTTCGTGGGCAATGGCGGAGTTTGTGTCGCGGAAAAGACCGTGCCGTCGGGCGTGGCGGCGCTGCTGGTGACGACGGTCTCGTTGTGGATGGTGGTGGTGGATTGGGTGCGGCCGGGAGGAGTGCGGCCGGCGCCGCGAATTACCGCTGGAATTGTGCTGGGATTTGCGGGGCTGGCGCTGCTGGTGGGGCCGGCACATTTGGGGAATTCCGGGCGAATCGATTTGAAGGGCGCGGTGATTCTGGTGGTGGCGTCGCTGGCGTGGGCTTGCGGGTCGCTGTATTCGAAACACGGGGCGCTGCCGAAGTCGCCGCTGCTGGGCGTGACCATGCAGGGGCTGGCGGGCGGTGCGGTGCTGTGGATTGCGGGATTTTTTACCGGAGAGGTGCATGCGCTGCATTTTGCGGCGATTTCGCTGCGGTCGTGGATTGCGCTGGGTTACTTGATTGTTTTTGGTTCGGTGATTGGATTCACGGCGTATCTGTATATTTTGAAGAAGAGTACGGCGGCGCGAGTGGGGACGTATGCTTTGGTGAATCCGGTGGTGGCGCTGTTTTTGGGGTGGTTGTTGGCCGGGGAGAGCATTACTTTGCGTACGGTGCTGGCGGCTGCGGTGATTCTTACGGCGGTGGTGCTGGTGATAACGGCGCCGCACCGGGCGTCGATTCGGAGCGCGGACGTGGTGCCTGTGGCCGGCGAAGCGGACTGATGCAATTTCCGCTTTGCTGGCGGATTCCGGATAGAATGATGGGAATTGCTCCGCTACTCTGCCTGCATGAACACGATGTCCATGAGTTCCACGAAATCACAATCGCAGACCAACATTTCGGCTGGGGCCGCGGCCCGCTATTGGCGCGCGACGCTGGCCCGCGACCGGCGAGCTGACGGAGCTTTTGTGCTTGCCGTTCGTTCCACGCACATTTACTGCCGGCCGTCGTGCCCGGCGCGGCGGCCGTTGCGGCGGAACGTGACGTTCTTCCGCACCGGTGAAGAAGCGGCGAAGCAGGGCTACCGGCCGTGCCTGCGGTGCCGTCCGAATGAGATCGCGGCTTCGGTTGCGCTGGTACAGCGGGCCGCGGGGCAACTGGCGCGGTCGGATGAACAAGCCGTGCGGCTGGGTCCGTTGGCGCAGGACTTAGGCATTACGGAAGCAACTTTGCGGCGGGCTTTCTTGCAGGTCACCGGATTGACGCCGCGGCAACTTGCGGAAGCGCTTCGCGTACAGCGGTTCAAGGCCATGCTGCGGGCGGGAAGCAAGATTACGGATGCGCTGTACGAAACGGGTTACGGGTCATCGAGCCGGGTCTACGAACGGAGCAACGCGCAATTGGGGATGACGCCGGCGACTTATCAAAAGGGAGGAAAGGGTATGAAGATCGGTTACACGATTGCGAAATCACCGCTGGGAAAAGTTTTGGTTGCGGCCACGGAGCGTGGGGTTTCCGCGGTGTATTTGGGAGATAAAGATTCGGAACTGGTCGCGGAGTTGCACCGCGAATATCCGCAGGCGGAAATTGCCGCGGCACCGGACTCGTACCAGCGCTGGGTGCGCGAGATCGTGCAGCGCACGGAAGGCAAGCAGCCGCAGGTGGAGTTGCCACTGGATCTGCAGGCTACGGCGTTTCAGCGGCGCGTGTGGCAGGAGTTGCAGCGGATACCGCGCGGGGCGACGAGGACGTATTCGCAAGTGGCGCGGGCGCTGGGCAGGCCCAAGGCAGTGCGAGCGGTGGCGCGGGCTTGCGCGACCAACCCGGTATCGGTGGTGGTGCCGTGCCATCGGGTGATTCGCGGGGACGGCAACCTTGCTGGTTATCGCTGGGGGCTTCCGCGCAAGGAACAATTACTCGCCCAGGAACGTACGGCCAACTAACTGAGCTCACCACGTTAGGCAGGAGCGCAGTCTGTCATCGACAGGCTGCCGTTCCGTAGTTTTTGGGTGCGGCAGCACAACTAGTCAGATTGCAGGCTTCGGTCAACCGCGGGGCTTGATTTTGGTGACACCCTTAGGCCAGTCGGGCTTGAACTTGACGTCGCCAAGTTTCAAATTCTTCATCAGGTTAGTGTAATGAAACAAGAAGTAGTCGCCGGAGCCCGGCTCGAAGAATTTTTGCTGCACCGGGAGCCAGGAAGCTTCGTCGATCCACATTTGAATCTTGGTGATCTGCCGGGCTACGGATTCCGATTTGGGAGTCAGTTCGAGGACCACGGTCTTTTTCTGGTCGAACTCTTCTTCGTCCTTGATAGCCACTTCGTAGCTCTTGCGGATGTTTTCGACCTTGGTGCCGAATCCCAGGAGCACGTACTGGTCGACCAGTTGGCGATTCTTCCCTAAATCGTATTCCTCAACGCGATTGATTTTTGGCGTATACACGTACAACTGATCGCCAGTGCGCAGTATGGTGCGTTCATCCGGTTTCTGGATCTCGATGCGCATCTTATCGTCGCGACGCACGTAGAAGCGCCCGGTCTCGACCGAGGTGTCCTTTACAACGGCAGTGTACTTGACGTGCTCAACGTTAGCGCTTAGCGAGTGAAAATCCTGGGCGGACCGGCCCATCATGGCCAGCACGTTGTCTAGGGTGGGCGTTGCGGGAGAAGCCGCATAAGCTGCGGCGACGCAGAGTAGCAAGCCCAGGATAAGGAGCCCAGAAGAACGACGGGGGAGTGAGCCCAGCAAAGGCAATCTCGGTTTCGTCAAGCAGACACCGTTTTCATAGCCCGGAAATCCTAACATACAGAGAGAGATGCACGAACGGCAGTCCGCGTTTCCAAGCTCCGGCCAGGTTGGGCAAGGAAAAAGGCGGGATCAGCGATGAATCTCGACCCGGTAGGCGATAACGGTGCCCTGGTCGTCGCGCACCGGCTCGATTTGCACGATGGAAAAGCGGCCATCGCTGAGCTCCCGCTGGCTGCGTTGCAACACGTTATGGAGTTCGTTGGCGAGCAGAGGGGTTTGCACCGGCGGCGCGAGGACGCGGGTGTCCACCTCGTAGGTCTCGGCAGTGCCACGAGGCGAAATACGCTGGATCCGTTCACTGGTGGCTGGAACGCCAACCCGGGGCTGGTCATGAAACCAGGTTCGTGGCGTGAAGAAGACGAAAATCAAGATGAGCGCTACGGCTACGTCGTACTGCCAGGTCATGCGCTCATAGGACCAGAAGAAAGTTCGCGAGAGGATTTGGCCGAGGCTCGCCATTTCAGTCCGCCGGGACGCCGTCGACGATCACACCGTCGCGCATGTGCACCACGCGATCGAAATAGACGACGGCTTCGGGATTGTGAGTGATCATGACGATGGTTTGGCCAAGGTCCTTGTTCAGCTGACGGAGCATCTGTAACACGATTTCAGAGTTCTTGGAATCCAGGTTCCCGGTGGGCTCGTCGGCCAGTAGGATTTTTGGCTCGTTGACAATCGCACGCGCAATGGCCACGCGTTGTTGTTCGCCGCCGGACATTTCCGAAGGCTTATGTGCGAGGCGTCCGTCGAGGCCAAGCATCTTGGTGACGACTTCAAAGCGGTGGGGGTCGAAGCCATCGCCGTGAATGAACTGCGCGATGGCGATATTGCCTTTAGCAGTCAGCGTGGGGAGAAGATTGAAACGCTGGAAGACGAAGCCGATCTTGTGACGGCGGAGTTTGGTGCGGTCGGCATCACTCATGGTGGTCAGGTCGTTGCCATCGACGAGCACCTGGCCTTTGGAGGCCTGGGCTAAGCCACCGATCACATAGAGGAGCGAGGATTTTCCGCATCCGGAGGGGCCCATCACCGCGACCGACTCACCGGGCTGCACCTCAAAATTCACGCCGCGCAAAGCCGCGACTTCGACCTTACCTGCGCGGTAGAGCTTCCACAGATTCTGTGTCTTGAGTATCGGCTCCACGATCTTTTTTCCCGGGAGGATCAGCCTTTCGGCAGGTTCACGTATTGTAGCTGCGATTCCCATGAGTTCCTAGTTACGCGTATTCCCTCTCTTGGTTGGTTTGCTCGATGGCATAAAATCCGTTGGCCTAGTCGTACGATAGGGCTTCGACGGCGTCCTTGCGGGTAGCCAGCCAGGCCGGATAACTCGCTCCCAAAATCGCGCCAACCATGGCGATGGCACCGGCTTTCAAAATCCAGCCGGGCGTAATGAGGATTGAGAGCGTGGGGAACTTAGCAAGAAATCCCGCGCGCACGACATAGCTCAATCCAATTCCGGCGAAGATTCCGAGGATGCTGAGAGCCGCGGACTCCGAGAGCAGCGCGCGGATGATAAAACTCTTGTCCGCGCCGAGCGACTTCAACACGCCAATGTCGCGGGTGCGCTCGATGACCGTGGTATACATGGTCAGGAAAATCACCAGCAGGCCGATGGTCACGGCCAGCGCGATCATGGCATTGATAAACGTTTGCAAGCCAGGGATGTTGGTGGAGGTCATCAGTGAGAGAAACTCCTTGAGCGGCCGCACTTTATAGTTAGGCAGCGCTTCGTGGATCTCCTGCACGACGTCGTCGGCATGCTCGGGCCTGGTGCACTTGACCAGGAACAGGGAAGCCTTGTCGTGGGCTCCGACCAGGTCTTGCAGCGTTGTCAGCGGCACGAAGAGCCGCGCGCCTTTGCCATGCTCGACGATGCCCACAACGTGCCAATCATGATTCAGGATATTGAATGTGCTGCCCACCTTCAGGTCTTTGGCCTTGGCTGCCCAGTCGTCTACCAGTAAGTCGTCGGCTCCCTCCATGTCATGGCCTTCACGAAAGATCAGCCCGCCGGAGACTTCGTGAAAGCTGTCGCGGTCGATGCCCCAGATCGTGTCAACGCCGCCCGCGGAACTAAATTGCAGCAGCGCGGGGGCCACCGATTGCACGTACTTCAATTCCGCCAGTTTGTCGCCGATTTTCAGGGGCATCGGAGATCCACTGAAATTCAGGAAAATCGACGCCGCCCCGGGCTGCAGCATGAGGTCTGCGCCGATGCCCTCGATACGCTTTGCCGTTTCCTCGAGCAAGCCGCTGGTCAGCCCCACAATCAGCACAACCAACGCTACCTCTACACCAACCGCCAGCACGCCGATGGCAGTGCGCAGCGGACGATGCAGGAGATTCCGGCGGACGAGTTCGCCCATCATGGCTGCGTTTTCTCCCCGGGTTCGCCAACGCGTACAAGTTCCGATCCTGACGGCTGCTCAAGCTTGAAGCGGTCCGCGGGCAGATCTTCGTTCAGCATGACTTTCAGTACCCGTAAGTCGAGTTTATAGTCGTCGTGAGGCCGGGCGATGGAGATGGCCATGGGAAACGCGCCCGGACCGGCGGGCGCCGATCCACTCACACGCTCCTGATCTCCGATGACTGGTTGCCAATTGGAGAATCGCGCATCCGAGAGCAAGGCACCTTTCGGCCCGAAGGTCTGCAAGCGCACGACTTGCAAGTCCGCGCGGTCGAACCAGATCTTACGCAGGATTTCAGTTTGGTAGCCGCCGCGCAGAACGGTCAGCACGTAGTAGCGGGCATTTTCATCGTTGAACTCCTCGAGCAGGACGGTCTCCGCCTTATGCACCACCGGCCAGAGAAGCGCATCCACCAAATGATGCGGGCGTAGATTCTCAATGGGCTTTTCGCTCACGCGCTCGGCGGCTACGTTGCCCACGATGAATTTGTTTTTCGGCGGAATGGAGACGCGAAAGGTCTCGCCATCACTGGCCATGTCAAACACAGTTTTGCCGATCACCGCCACCTGGCCGATCATGCGGATTTTCTCCGGCCGTGCCGCCAGCAGGAAGACTTTGACTTCGTGATATTCCTCGATCACACCGCTGTATGCCGATCCCGCCGTTGGCCGCAACTCTACTGTAGCATTGACGGATTTCACGCCTTCGGCCGCGGCGTTGTATTTCCCCAGTAGCTCTTCCTTCGTGGCGTCCCTGGCGATGGGCCGTTGCCCGATGGGCAGGCGCGTCTTGGTACTGACGGCGCCGCCGCAGCCGCAAGAAATGGCCGCCAGTGTCGCCGCAAACAGGCATCCGAGCACACGTCCCATCAGTGAAATCAGCCCTCACAACAGCAGACATAGCAATCTAGCAACCAGTCAGATGGGCGTCAATGCGAGCAATCCGTGTATTTCGCCAGGATTATTGCGGCCGCGAGATGTACACGTCAAACCCTTGCAGCGCCGGCCGCACCCGCCGGATGACTTCGCTGGGCCACAGGGTCTCGCTGAGCAGCGTCACCCAGCCATCCTCCGGCTCGCAGACCGAGCAGAAAGTGTAGCGCGCATACGCCGCTTGATAGGCGTCGAGGCCCCGTCGAGAAAGCTCGCTCTCCAGAGCGGCATCCGCTGCCTGGGTGGCTGCTCCGGCCCGCACGCCAAACGTTTCCTTTTCGAAGCGTTCGAGCAATTGCCGCAATTTGCCCGGTGCCGGTTTCTCAATTACCAGACAGCGTTCCGCGGCTTCGCGAAAAGGAATCCCTTGCAGCTTGCAGAATTCGCGAACGCGCTCCACATGGCTGAAAAAATCCACTGCGTAAGGTTCTTCCGCTGCCAAAGCGGGAAAAACAGCAGCCCACATTTCCGCGGCAATTCCGCCGGTGACTGGTTCGCGATTCTCCGTCTCCACCAGCTCCAGGCCCACGGCTTTGACGCCGGGGCCCAGATCCATGGCCTGCACGTCCAGCGTGTACGGCGGAAGCTCGAGGGCTTTGCTCTCCACCGCGCCGTTTCCCGCCGCGCTCATTCCTCTTCCTCAAAGTGCGGAAAGTTCGCCTGGAACTCCGGCGATTTCTTGCGCAAGTCCAGCCAGTCGAAAAACGGGTCGGGCGTTTCCAGCCAGATGCGGAACCAGTTGGCGATTTCTTCTTTTTCCGCGCGCTTTTGTTTTTCGACTTTGGCGTTGCGCGCGATCATCTCCGCGCGACGCTTGCCGAGACGCGCCACATTCAGCACCCGCTCCACCGCGGCGCGCTCCCCGTGGGCGCGAAATCGCCGCAGCAACTCATCCAGCCGCATCAAGCTGACTTCCGCATCCTGCAGGGTCTTGAAATGCAGCAAGTCCTCGAATTCTTCTTCGTATTGCTCTTCCGCTTCTTCCTGCAGCGCCAGCGAGACTTTGTATCCGTTATCCTTCAGGACGTCGGCGATGTAGTCCGTGCCGGTCTTGGCCGCTTCGCCATGCTCGGCGAGCAGTCGGCGGCGGAGTTGATCGATTTCCGCCGGGGTCCAGTTCTGCGCGGAGATTTGCCGGGCCGCTTGCAGAATTAGATCCTTTTTTGTCTTCTGCGGTTCGCTCATCGATTCGTTCGTGTTAGCTCGCTACCGGGTCGCTCCCCGGCTGGCACGCTTAGGATGCTTCACCGGATGTTTCGTTGCATGGTTCGGGGGTTGCCGCTTCCGGCTGGCGGGCTTGGGAGCAGCAGGTTCCGGCTCCGGCGGATCGGCCGGAAGGCCAGCCAGCAGGCGGTGATACTTTGTCACGTTTCGATTGTGTTCCGCTAGAGTGGCGCTGAAAAAATGGCCGCCCTGGGTGTTGGCCACAAAATAGAGGTAGTTGGCGTCGGCCGGCTGCAAGGCGGCGCGCAGTGAAGCTTCGCCGGGATTGCCGATGGGTCCGGGGGGCAGGCCGCGATTTACGTAGGTATTGTAGGGCGAGTCGAAGCGCAGATCCTGCAGGGTCAGTTTGCCGTTGTATTGCCCCACGCGCTCCAAGGCATAGACCACAGTGGGATCGCATTGCATGGGCATGTGCAGATTCAGGCGGTTTTCGAAGACCGCCGCGACCAAGGGGCGCTCTTCCGGCTTTGGCGTTTCCCGTTCCACCAACGATGCCAGCGTGACGACGGAAACCAGTGGACGCCCGTCCGCGGTCATCGACTTGTCGGCCGTGGCCGCGTGGCCAGCGGGTGCAACGCGACTCCACGCGTTCTTGAATTGCGTGACCATTTGCGCGGCCAGTTCATTGGCTGCTGGGTGCCGCGGCAAATTGTAAGTCGCGGGATAGAGAAAGCCTTCGAGTGACGCAGCATGCGGCGCGATGTCGCGAACCATCGTCGGATCATTCGCCGCTTTCAGAAAATCGTCCGCCGGCATGAATTTGGCGGCTTCCAGGTCACGGGCGATGTCAAACATGGTTTGGCCTTCACGCACGGTGAAGGGCTGCTCGTAAACCTGGCCCTTGGCCAGTTTCCAGAAAACGTCGCGGCCGGTCGCTGGCTGACCGAAGAAATACTCCCCGGCTTGCAGAGTGCGCTTGGGATGACGGCGCGCATAAATTTCAAACACGATCGAGCTGCGAATTACCCCATTCCCTTGCAGCAAGCGCGCCACACTGCGGCTGGATGCGCCGTGCGGCACGTCGACGAAGACGCCTTGCGCGGGAAAGGCCTGGTATGGCTGGGTGAGCGAATACCTGAAGAATGCTGCCGCACCGCCCGCCGCCAGCAGTAGGAGCAGAATCAATGTCACTAGAATTTTCAATCAGGCCCCCTCAGCCCGCTCGAATGACCGCTCGCGCTGTCCACTTCGGTCAGATGACTGGTCCCGGTTCGCGGAGGCGCTCCAAGTAGTCCCTCAGAATCACCGTCGCTGCCATTGCGTCGACTGAGTCCGCGCCCACGCCGCTGCCGGCTCCCTTGCTCTTCGCACCGCTGCGGATCACTCGCCCAAGTTCCTCTTCGAGCAAGCGTGCTGCTTCCCAGCTGGTTAGCCGCTCATCCACCAATTCCACGGGAACGCCGATTTGCTTGGCCATCCGCTGCGCGAAACGCTCCGCTTCTTCGGCCATTTCGCCGCGCGTTCCATCGAGGCGCAACGGCAATCCCACGATGATGTGCTTTACGCCTTGATCCCGCACTAGTTCCCGCAGCCGGCGCATGTCTTCGTTGCGGTTGATGCGTTCGAGGGTCGCCAGCGGCTTAGGCATTTTCGTAGCGGCATCGGCAATGGCCAGACCGATCCGCGCACGCCCGTAGTCCACCGCCAAAATTTGCTGGCGTTCCGCCGACGTTGCGCGTTGCTGTGCTTGCTCCACCTAATTAGTATACCGACAGGCGTGCCCTCGGC
>Ga0207015_1194_pt1 | contig 13155 bp, 13 predicted proteins | sample Alteio_BWMinCont_53_FD_153486 | JGI IMG/M metagenome (GOLD analysis project Ga0207015, IMG submission 153486) | Enriched cells from forest soil in Barre Woods Harvard Forest LTER site, Petersham, Massachusetts, United States -... | ecosystem: Environmental > Terrestrial > Soil > Temperate forest >...
AAACTCGCCACGGCGATCCAGATATTGACCTCCGGTTGGTCGATATTGCCCGAAATATCGATGCGTGTAGCGAGGCGATCTTTGGCGTGATTTTTCAAGAGGTACGAAACCATTTTCACCGCGAATCCTTTGAACGCTTCGCCGATAGTGGGGTTATCCTTTATTTTCACCAGGTCGGGATGATCCAGCAGGGGTTTGACGTATCCGGCAAATTTGTTGTTGACCGCCGCGCCCTCCATATAAATGGAAAACGTTCCTCTCCTCATTGTCACCGCTAGATAGTGTTTGAAGAAAGCGTTCAGTTCAGGCAAAGGGAGTTGCTGGAGTTCTAATTCCATTTTAAACGTTTTCCCTGACCCGAGGGGATCGACCACCATGTGCAGGCGAAGATCACCACTGGACATCGCCACCCCCTTGGCGTCAATGGTGGCTTTCAACGTTTTCGACAGTCGCCTGCTGTTTGTGAGATTGGTGGCGACAAGGACAAGGTGATGAATCACCAGGTCGACTGGTGGGGCGGCATGGTAATTCCGAAAATGAATTTCCCCATCCTTGACCCCCAGGTGGGCGATTCGCAAGGGAAACAGCTCTTTGACGCGGTCCTGCCAACTGTCGTCAATTGTGACTTGCCCCTCTGCCGGCGTAACTCCAACGACAAAGTTAATGGTCGGCTGTTCCATCTCCACTTTTCCTGAGAGGTTCCCGTGAAAAAGCGGTACCCAGGCCAGAGAGAAATCAATCGATTCGACGTAAACGAAAGGAACCGGGACATCCCCCTTTTGCTTGAGAAGCTTCAGGCTTTTGATCGCATAGGCCCCGCGCCAGAGGTGCATTTCAACGCTGTCAATGTGTCCATCGTAGCCTCGAAGCTTCGCCAGGGTGGCATTGGTTTTATTTAAGATCAGGGTCGGCAGGTACAACCGGAAAGCGACAAGTCCCATGATGGCGACGCTCAATAGAATCAGCCAAATTCTCATTCTCATGCGTTTGCCAGCTGTTAGTGTTCGTCCTGTAAGCTGTCTCTATTTTGAAAGGGTCGGCGTTCCTTCATGCGCGACCAGGAGGTCGTGCATGTCGTTGGCGTGCTCGATTTCATTCACCAGAATCCCTTCCATCATCACGCGCGTCGCGGGATCTTTGTCGGCAAAGAAGCGGATGAGTTCCTGGTAATGATCGCAGGCGATCCGCTCGGCTATCAGGTTTTCCTTGATCATGGCGACCAGGTTCGCGCCTTCGGTGTATTGCGAGGCGGACCTTGAAGCGAGCCCCTCCGGACTAAAATTCGGTTTTCCCCCGAGCTGATTAATCCGTTCCGCGACAGCCCGCGCGTGCCCCGCCTCTTCCTTGGCATGTTCGTCGAATTCTGCCTTGACGCTCTGGCTCGACAGGCCGCTTGCCACCACCGCATTCATCGTGTAGCGCAGCACACAAACAATTTCTGTTGCCAGTACGCTCTGAAGAATGTCGATCGTCTGTTTCACGTCGCCTTGGTACGCCGGGGTCAGGGCGCCCTTTTCAATGTTCTGGCGCGCTTGAATGCGCAACTGCTGGACGTCCGTCAGAAACGGTTGATCATTTTTGATCAGAGATTTCCGGCTTTCTGGTTTCCCGACATGTGTGAGGCGAGTCTTTTCAGCGTTGCCGTTGGTTTTGCTCATAAAGTCTCCTTATTTGTGTTCACAGACGATAGTTAAGTCCCACAGTGATCATGTGCCCGCTATCCCGGATATCTTCTCCCACGCCTTGCGCATTCACCGTATGGAGTTTGTTCAGCCAGATATAGCGATAGGTGGCGTCTAGAAACCAGCGGGAGTTCAGATTAAACTCCGCGCCGGCGCCGGCATGAGGACCGAATTGGTTTTGCGTGGCGCTGAACCCATCCGGCCCTGTGGTCGTGTTGTTGTACCAGCCTACGCCGCCCAGGAGAAATGGCTGCACGATGATAATGTTAGGCAGATAGAGCAACCCGCTCACCTGTACCGGCCATTGGTGCGTAGTGGTAGCCCCGAACGCTTCGCGCCGGTAATCGGCAGAACCTTCCACCCCGAAGAAAAGCGGCAGCCGCAGACGCGCCTGAACGCCGCCCATATACTCGGCACTCCCATCCTGCGGAACAAAATCCACGCTCCGGACTCCGAAAGACAATGGACCGCCGTCCGCAAAAGCGCGAGGGGACATCGCCCACCCCGCCGCACCCAGAAGTGTCACTGTGACCCACAACCGTAACTTTGTTGGCTTGTTCATGAATCCTCCTCAATTGTTCGATACACGTCGAATCCGACGACTGCAGTCTCTTGGCCTATTTCATTTCAGGGTGGTCCACGCCGAGAACGCTTTCGGCCATAGTCGACCGGTGGTCTATCTGAAGCGCCACATGGTCTTTGGGCTCGTAGGTCGAATTATCGGCGGCCTGAACCCTTCCGATTGCCGCCAGGAAAAGGCAAACACCTGTCAGAAGTGTTTTATTGGACATTCATTCTCCTTGTCCCCGGCCCTCTTGAGGTGCCTGGTCGATGGAAGGCGCAAGCGCCGTTTGTCTCAGCTCGCAGACGCAGCGGGTCCCCTTCGCGCATCCCTCGCAGCAATACCGGGTTCCGCCGCTCGTTTCACCCTGCGCGCTGTTAGTGCGCCATTCATTCCTCGAGCGGCCGCAGGCTGGGCACTTTTGCTCTACGGATTCAATGATCACGGGTCTCATGCCTATCGCTCCGGTTCAATTTGTTCCAGCTCTGCTAATTGATCATTCTGCCGTTCGCCCTCGCCTTCCTCATTGAGAGGACCTAAACCGCCCTGCAGGGCTTGAGGATTGTCACTGTCGGGAACATTGTCCTCATCCGGCTGGCTGGTCTCCATGGGGGTAAAAGTATTGTCGGGGGCCTTCTTACGAAGATGCGATTTTAAAACTTCGCGCGTTTTCTGCATTCCGACGGGAACGCGGGAAACCAGAGTTCTTTCTGGTGATTTTGACTTCTTCTTCGTTTTCATACATTTCTCCTAGAGGCGACCGGTCAACAGTAAGATGGCAAGTATCAGGACGACAATTCCTAGTCCACCGCTCGGATAATATCCCCATCCCGTGCTGTAAGGCCACCGAGGCAAAGCACCCAAGAGGGCCAAGATCAAAATGACTAAGAGAATTAAACGCATAGGAACTCCTTTTGCTCCGTTTCTGCTCTACTATTAGATACATGTTAGGAGAAATGGTTACTGCCTTCTATCAGGACAGCGCGCTATATTTGGCATCGGTAAAAGCACTATGCCTGGACTAGGCCATCTTCAAACCGTAGGGCTGGCTTTTGTAGGCCGCGCGTCTGGAGACCTTCGTGATGAAGAGAAAAACTGGCAGGCGTGACTTTTGAGTCGGTTTTTTTCCCTTGCTAATTTGGAGGGAATATTGGAGCGGGTGAAGGGAATCGAACCCTCATCTGATCCTTGGCAAGGACCCATTCTACCACTGAACCACACCCGCGAAAATTGGTGAACAGAAAAAATTATGGTCCCCGGGGGACTCGAACCCCCACGCCTTTCGGCACTACCACCTCAAGATAGCGTGTCTGCCAATTCCACCAGGGGACCGAAATCTTAAAGATCAAAAGGTGCGGGTGGGATTTGAACCCACGAATAACGGTTTTGCAGACCGCCGCGTTAACCGCTTCGCCACCGCACCGAAAATTATAATGAATCGGCGAACTGGAACTGAATAAGAATTGATTTTACTTTATTGGATTTTGTTTCGCAAAGGAGGCTCCGGACAGCGTGACGGCCTGTCCGAAAACCAAACGAAGATCAAGACGACGCGGGGGGTTTAGAGTTGTCTCCTATTCGTTATTGCGCATCGCCATGAGAACGCTGCCGAAGACGGCCCCGACGATAAGAGCCAGGCCGACGGCTTTCCCGGGGTGTTTTTGCATCAATTTTTGGGCGTCCTGCCATGCTTCTTCCACGCTTTCCTGTGCATCGATCATGACTTCTTTGCCCTGAGCGCGCAGCTCGTTCAAAGTCTCGCGGCCTTTTTCCAATGCCGTCTCTGAGACTTCGCGCACCCGTTCCATCGCTTTATCCCCATCTTTTGTGATCATGTCGGTCATTTTTCTCGCATTGTCCATTTTGTCTCCTTAGTTGTTTATCATTCTTGGTTTCACTAAAAATCCTTTCGAAGAACGAGCTGAACGCTGTCGCTGGAAAATCGCGGCAGGACGCTGATATCCGAATGTTTGTTCCGCTCATGGAGGTAGGGGATCAGGGTGCCGATGGCCGTTCCGGCCGCCGCTCCGACCAGGACGTCGCTGTAAAAATGCCGCCCCGAAGAGACGCGCGCGCCGGCCTCCGTGAAACCCACTCCGGCGGTGATCACCCAGGGCCAAACGCTGTGCCCGTAGCGCAGGTTGTACGTCATGGCGGCGGCGCTTAAACCCGCGAAGGTGGAGGCCGTATGACCTGAATAAAAGGAGGCGAAGTCCCCCGGCGGCGAAGGCGCCGGGCTGATGCGATAGGCGTCCGGACGAGGGCGCTGCGTGGTGTATCGAACCAGGTTGCTGACAGAAGAATCCACGGAAAGGACCTCGGCATAGACGACGAAATCCTCCATAAACGTTTTGTTCCATCCGACATCAATGCGGTCCCAAACGGGAGGCGTCACGAGCGCGACAACGACCGTTAAATTGCTGATATTGGCCGCGGCCTGGCTGTGCATTTTGATCACCGGCCGATCAAACGAATTGACCTCACCCGAGTCGCACGGGCATTGTTTTTTGATGATGCGTGATTCAAATACGACAGGCAGTAACGCCCCAAGGGCTGTAATGCCGATGATCGGCCCGTCAATGCCGAGATTGACATGGTAAACGGACAGGTCCGGAACCGCGGATGGAGGGGGCGCGATGACGGTTTCCCCATCGGCGTACAGGGAACATCCCAGCATCAAAACGACCATCATCCTCATTCGGTTCATCAGCGTCCCCACTCGACGGCTCCAAAATTCGGATTAAAAAGATAATTGTAGGCGAGGCTCACGGTCCCCACCGTTTGATGCCGATTGGGAATGTCGGAATAGTGCGCATCGCGCTGCGAATACACATATTGAATTCCGATCGCATGAGGCCCGTAGACGCGGACGTTGAAGGAGGCATCCACGCGCGCGATGCTCTCCGTGGCATTTTCCGTGGCGCCCACGTTCGAGACATAATATTCGCGCGCCGTCGTGTCGAGCATGATCCTGTCGCCGAAGATGAGACGCAGCGCCAAGAGCCCCTGCGGGGTGGTCCCGTAATGATAATCGCGCTCGCCGGATCCTCCTGTGGTGCCTGCCGCTCCGAACCCTACGCCGCCCATGCCGGTCCCCTGCAGCGCGATGTGTCTGGCGAGCCACCACTGCGCCGTGGTCCCCAGGGAAACCGCCGTGCTCGAAACGCGGAAGATCTGCGGAGAGATATAGTCATAGCTCCCATACAGACCCCAGACCCCGCGGTAGTTATCGCCCTTTTCATAGGGGACTCCGAAGAGAAGTCCGCGGGTCAGAATGTTCTCGACCACGTTGGAACTGTTGGCTTTGGCGTTGATTTCAAAGTTAAAGTAGTCCAAGGGACGCAAGTAGCGATACCCGGATTTCCCGGGGAGGCCGTAAGCCATCGAGTAGTCCAGCGTCGCCTCGCTTTTCTGCACGGGATGGGAAGAGTTCAGGTTATCGGCGACGTCCGAGGTTTGACTGACACCCGCCCGCAGCCGCGAGAAGATGGCCGGGTCGCGTTTTTCAAGGGTTGGCGCATATTTATCGCCGAACACGAGTCGATTAAATCCCAAGGACGGCGAAATGACCGCGGCGCCGATTTTGCGCCAAAGCGGAATTTCGTCCTCTCCGCCTTCGAGGACCACGCAGGCCATCCGGTAGAGTTCTTCCCCCAGGATGCTGCCGGCATTGCCGGTCGTGATTTGATCATTGATGGAAGGATTGTCGGTCTCACCCGCTATTTTCCACATAAAGCTGCCCACATTGCTGTAGCCGAGGCTTTCCCAGAAATTGAGGCCGGAGGACCGGGCGAATCCGTACATCATCGATCCCTGATAAGGATGCCATTCCTGATTGACGTTGAATGGATCCGTATCGTATACCCAGGGACCGTGCAGAAGGAAATTCTTCGAGGATTGAAGTCCGCTATTGTAGACCGTATCCGGATAGGCGACCCGGTCGTACTGGTTCAGAAGAATGAGAAAGCTCGGGATTTCCAAGGCTGGAACCAGGTAGTTTTTGCGCTGAGGCCGTTCGCCGGGCAAAACCCGGTTCAAGGACGTAGGACCTTGGTTGTCTGGACTGTCTTTCGTCGACTTGGTGACCGTTTCCAGCGTGCCCGTCGAACTTTTGATCTCCGTATTGAGGGCATAAAGAGGCGTTGATATTGTGAATAGAACGATAAGAATTCTGTATTTTTGCATGGTTCTTTACATATTGCTTATGCTTGAGCGCACACTCGTTTTCATCAGGATGAGATTACGCCGAACGATGCCCCCGGTGTAGGGATTGGTCCAGAATCTCGCGCACACTAGAACATAGTTTTTCCGCGGAAAAGGCTTTCTCGATGAAGCCCGAGCCGGACTCCATGACTCCATGACGCGCGACCATTTCACGGCTATAGCCGGACATATAGAGGATACGCGTGTCCGGCCGCGTTCGCTTGAGTGCGGCCGCCAGTTCCTGGCCGTTCATTCCCGGCATTACGACATCCGTCAATAAAAGATCGATCCGTCCGGAATGCGCCTTGCTGAGTTTGAGGGCTTCCTTCGCGTCATGCGACTGAATCACCCGATAGCCTTTTTTCTCCAGCGCTCGGACGGAAATCTTCCTTACAATTTCTTCATCTTCCGCGATAAGGATGGTTTCGGCCCCTCCCAGCTTTGGGTGCGGCTTGACAGGATGCAGGCGCGAAACCTTGATCGTCCCTGCTAACCGAGGCAGAAAAAATTGAAAAGTAGTGCCTTTTCCAGGCGCGCTTTTGACGCAGATATCTCCCCCATGCTGCTTGATGATGCCGTAAGCCGTCGCTAAGCCCATACCTGTGCCTGTGTTGGTCTTCTTTGTGGTATAGAACGGTTCGAAAAGATGCTTCATCGTTTCAGCGTCTATGCCGGACCCCGTATCAGAGACACAGACCGTGACATACCGGCCTGGACTGATATCGCATAGGGCCCGCGTGTCGCCTTTCTCCAGCGTCACATTTGCGCTGGTAATCTTAATTTTGCCGCCGCGAGGCATTGCGTCTTTCGCATTGAGCACAAGGTTCAACAGGACCTGTTCAAGTTGACTCTTGTCTGCCATCACTTTCCCTAATCGTGAATCAAAATGGGAGTTCACCCGAACATTTTCAGGAAGAACGCGGGAAAATAATTTATTCATGTCATGGATCACGCAATTGATCATGACCACGGTGGGGCGGGCAACCTGCCGGCGACCAAATGCCAGGAGCTGCCGGGTGAGCTGGGAGGCCTTGTTGGCCGCGGTCATGACGTTCGCGAGATCCTCTCGATGTGGGTCCTTAGGTCCAAGATCGTTCGAGACGTCTTCCACAATACCGAGTATGCCCGTGATCAGGTTATTAAAATCGTGCGCGACTCCGCCCGCCAGCCTGCCGATGGCCTCCAGCTTCTGAGCTTGAACCAACGCGTCCTGGGAGCGGGTCAACTCCTGGGTCCGTTCTAGGACTTTGCTTTCGAGGTTCTTGTTGAGCTCCGTGATGGTGTTTTCTCTCTGTTGGGTCTCGGCCTGGTGAGAGCGCGCTTCGTATTGTCGCTTTCGATCTCGCAGCCCGCTCAAAACGGAGGTGATCAATGTCTCCGTATGAAATGGACGTTCTAAGATCGTCAAGTTGCCCAATTGTTGGAGCCGGTTGAAGCGTTTGGCGCTTAGATCCGGGGAATGGCTGGCGGCCGCGATGAGGACCAGAGGGAAATCCGACCACCGAGGCTGCTTTTCCAGGAGGTGAAAACAATTCACCAGCCCGCCCAAGGTTATAGACTCTTCAGCCAATAGACCCAAGCCGGCGCCTTCCTCCATCAGAAGAAGAAAATCCTTCAGGTCCGGACAAATGACGCATGACAGACCTCGTCCTGCTAAAGTCTGCTGTGTGAGTTCCGCATCCCGTGTATTCGGGGCCAGAATAAGGACTCGTTCATCCAGCGAAGGCATGGGATTTGATACCGTTCCCCGATTTAACGGTCGGGGACCCCGTCAAGATGCCATCAAGGTCCGCGAGCGGAGCGCCAATCCGGACCCCTTGAGACGTCACTTCAAACTCCCGGATCGTGGAATCGTGCTCGCTCGTACGTTTTTTTAAAACGGAGATGGCCTTCTTGATGGAACCCCGGGATTCAAATTGGCGCAGAAGAACAACCGTGTCGGCCATATAGCTGACATCGACAGGCGCCTGCACATTGTTTCCCAGAAGACCATGCTGGGCCAGGACCAGGAGCGTAAGAACGCCATGGTCTGTGAGATAAGTCAGGAGTTCGTACATCTGAATCATCAGGAAGCGCTCGCTCGGCATGGCGTTGATATACCCATTAAGACTGTCAATGAGAATAACGCTGGTCTTCTTCTTTTCCACTTCTTCTTTGACGCGGAAAGCGAATTCGCCGGGAGAGAGTTTCGATGGGTCTATCTGCTCAATTCCCATCCCGCCCCTATCGATGTGGACTTTTAAGTCCATGCCCATGTTCAACGCCCTCTGCACGAAGGACTTGCGTCCCTCCTCGAATAAATAGCAGGCCACGCGGTCCTTTCGCTTGGCGCTTTGCCACGCATACTGGGTGACAAAGCTCGACTTGCCGCAGCCGGAAGGCCCTATGACCAGGGTGCTGGACCCATGCGCCAAGCCGCCACCCAGCATCTTGTCCAACTCCGGAACCCCGCTCAAAACGTTACCGGTCTGGCCGCTTCCAGCGCCGCTTCCGCGTTCCACTGCGGCATTGAGGCGGGGATAGACCGTAATACCGCCCGTTTTAATTTCAAAATCATGGCTCCCCTCCGAAAAAGCCACGCCGCGCATCTTAAGCACACGCAGACGACGCGCTGTGGTTCCATAGTCCGTAGGGGTGTTTTCAAGAGCGAGAACGCCATGAGCGATCGTTTCCAGCTGCAGTTCCGGATCGTTCGAGGAGCGATCATCCAGCAGTAAAACCGTGCAGTGTCGGCTCGTAAAGAATTGTTTGAGGGCAAGAATTTGGCGGCGGTAACGGAGCGGATCTTGCGCTAGCAGCCGCATTTCAGAGAGCGAATCAAACACCACTCGAGTCGGCTTAAGCTGCGCGACTTCCTGGCAAATGCGCTCGGTCGTCTCGGTTAATTCCACATCCGCCGGATGGAAAAATGTGTACTCCTTAGCGGATTCCTTACCTTTCGAGCCTTTTTCCAGCTCATGGAACATTATGCCGTCCAAGTTCCAGCCGTGAGTCTTCGCCGCCTGGGTGAGTTCATCTTTTGTTTCCGACAACGTCACGTAGATCACTTTTTGCCCGCAGTGCACTGCATCCAGCAAAAACTGCAAAGCGAGCGTGGTCTTTCCAGTGCCGGGTTGTCCTTCAACCAGATAAATCCGGTCTTCCGGAAAACCTCCTCCTAAAATATCATCTAAACCCGAGATGCCACTGCTGATCCGTTTTTCAGTGTCTCGCGCGATCGCTTTCGTTGTCTTAGACATGGTCGTTTCTCCTTTCTACGCTAATTGCCGATGCGGGAGTTTCCTGTAGACAGCCTGTTTGGACGCGGATTTCCTTTGGAGCCGGCCATTCCATTGGGCGAGACTCGCCCGGCGATGGGTTTGGGATTTCAAAAGGTGTTTTAGCTCGGTAGCGATTTCGACGAGTTCGGCGTAGTGATGGATTGGGCGGATCGCCGTGTCAATGACGGCGCAGGACAATTTCATCATGGGAAAAAATTGTTTGCGGTATTGACGGTTGGACGTGATCAGTCCGCCGCGTTGTTTGTCCTTGGACGCGTAATAGCCCCCAGACTCCCGATCGAAGCTCGCGAGAACGATTTTGAGGATGGCGCGCATCTCTTCGGCCGTGCTGATGATCACAAAATCATCACCGCCCACATGCCCCACGAAGGACTCAGTGGAGATGGAACCTGCGGCCGCGACCAGCAAGCGGGAGAGGTCCTTGAGCACGCGGTCACCAGACTCATACCCGTAGACGTCGTTGTAGGCCTTGAAATCATCGATGTCGATGTAGGAAAAAGCAAACGGCCTGTTTTCGGACAGACGCCGGTTCGCCTCAAGTTCTATGGACGGATTACCCGGGAGACCCGACAAGGGATTGCTTGAAAGGGCCCGTTGATTGCGGACCACGAGCCGGTCCAGTCGGGCCTTTACTTCGCGCACGTGAAAGGGTTTGGTGATGTAATCATCAGCTCCGGCCCGGAACCCATCCAGTCGTTCTTCCAGTTGTGACTCTGTGCTGATCATGATGATCGGCACGCCTGAAGTCATTGGATTTTTGCGTATTTTTCGGCAGAAGGCCTTGCCATCCATTCCCGGCATCAACAGGTCCGTCACAATGACTTCCGGAACAGAACGCTCGATGCGTCTTAAGGCCGCTGAAGCATTGGTGGCTGTCGAGACGAGATACCCGATATTCGTCAGCGCTTTTTCAAGGATACAGAGAATCACGGGATCGTCATCCACTACGAGGGCCTCCCCGAGGGAAGGCCCCGGCCGTTTGACCTCGACGGGTGCCACGGCCGCGCTATTCATGAGGGGCCGTCAAGAAGTGGTCAATACGGACGAACTCTTTCTCAGTCCGGTTCACAAGCTGCGCGGCCGTCGAATTGAGCTGGTGCGACCGACCCATTTTCACCAAGGCAGACAAAGGTTTGCCGATCTCGGTTGCCCCTACAAACCGGCTGGATCCTAGGAACTGATGGGCCAGCATGACGATCTGGTCCGGATCTTGACCTTCGACCGCGGACCGCAACGCTTTGACTTTCTTGACCCCCTCATGGAGGTAGATTGAAATGACTTCTTTCATAGCGCCTTTGTCGTTATCGGTGGCGGCGCGTAAGACATTCCAGTCTACGGGATCTCTGCTGGACATCGTAGCGCCTAATTGTTCTCGGCCTTCACTGGAATCCGGATGGAGTCGCCGGACACAATGAGTTCGACGCGCCGGTTGCTCTGGCGGCCGTCAGCTGTGTCATTGGAACCAATAGGCCTCGTACTGCCAAAACCGCGCGAGACAATGGAATCCTCCGACACCCCCTGGTTCACGAGGTAATCGCGCGCACCCTGGGCCCGTTTTTCAGACAAGGTTTGGTTGGAGGTATCCGAACCCACGCTGTCGGTATGGCCTTCGACTTCGAGCTTTAGACCGGGATGAGCCAGGACAATGCCGGAGATTTTTGCCAATTTCTCGCGGGCTGCCGGCCGTAGGTCCGACTTTCCCGTTTCAAAAAGGACCCCGGACATATTCACGATCAAGCCGCGCGCGCTGTCCCGTGTTTGAAGAATGGTGTTCAATTGCTGCAGCAACTGGACGCGCAAAAGGGCTTTTTCGCCTTCCGCGCGCTGCACTTGGCCCACCGCGACGTTACGCTGATCGGCGGCCTGATGTCTCGCCAGCTCGGACGCCGCCGCGGCGGCTTCAGCGGCGGTGCGTCCCGCGTTGGCCTGGCTGGCGGCTTCAGCGGCGGTGGCGCTTGCGGCTTCAGCCGTTGTGCGTGCCGCATCCGATTGCCCCTTGGCGAGCTCCGCCTTGGCTTGGGCGGTTTCCGCTTGGGCTTGTCCTAAAGCGGCCGTCGTAGCGGCGCCTTTGGCCAACCCGATCTGGTCCTTGGAAGCTTGGCGCTCGGTTGCTAAACTCTCAGCTTCCTGGCGCTTAATCGATACTAAACGGGCATCCTCAGCCCTTTGCACGGCCTCGCGGGCCGTTGCGGACCGCCCTTTTTTGCCCCCTTCTTTCGTTTCGGCCTGTGCGAGAAGCTGTTGCGCGTTGTTAAACGCATCGGACGCATAGGCCTCGGCGCCGGCAGCTTTGGCGATACGCACCGCGTTGCGGGCTTCATAGACCGCTAAGGGCGTTTTCTTGTCCATCGTCATACCGAGCTCGGTAGGCGCGATATTCACTTCATATTGGCCTCTCTCCAGAAGCTCAAACTTCGCGTCGATGGATTCCACTTTCCCCTTGGTGTCTTTGCGGATAGCGTTTTCCAAAACGACCACGTTGCTCGGTTGGGAAATGGCAAAGTAGGGTTCGGCCGTGACCACCAAGCCGAAGGCCTGGAGTTGTTCGGTCACCTTTAAATCGCTTTTTCCATTCTTGACGATGAGTTCACCGAGGTTGGTCGGGCGTCCTTCCGGAGAAATGGCCCAAAGAACGTAGGTCAAATATTCAGGACCGAACTGCGTCGCGGCCGGGAGGTTTTCAAATTCCGCGTCGATCTCCGTCGCGCCGGCTTTGCTTTTGATTTCGGCGGACCCCTTCGCATCGGCCAAGAGGACGGTCCCCTTAAAATCAATCATCGTGGATGATTTCAAATAACGGTAATTGATGGCTTTGGCGGAATTCTGAACGACCGTCACCTTATAAAGCGGAACCGAAGCAGGCGCGGCCTGCGCCTGAATGAACAGCATGGAACATGCGGCAAAAACTATAAGCGACTTCATCCTCTTCATACATTTACCTCCCGGTAAACTGGCTTTTTCTCAATAGATTTTTCTTCGTTGGCCCGCTGATGCGCCGGATCGTTATTCAAATTTTGACCGTTATTCTTAGGAATATTCTTTTTGTCGGGTATTTCTCCCCGTGAATCGTTGAACCCCTGGCCGACCTTCGAGATTTCTTTATCTTTATTCATCGATCACCTCTCTAAAACGGCTTGTGAATACATGTTAAACGAGTACCGGCGCATTGCCTATCAGGACGGCGAGCTATATTCCCTCTGCGTCAAACCACTAGGGTGGACTAGGGAAAACACTTAGGGAGATTAATGGATGATTCGGCATTTCGTGGAAAAACGGACCGTAGACTCTACTCATGAAGAGAAACAATTACGCGTTGTTCATAGCGATCGTATTCCTGTGCAGCGTCCGGGCGCAGGCCTCCTCTGGAACGGAAGGCGCAAGCTTCCTGGATATTCCGGTAGGGGCTGGGCCGGCGGCTTTGGGCGGG
>Ga0207015_1208_pt2 | contig 13114 bp, 9 predicted proteins | sample Alteio_BWMinCont_53_FD_153486 | JGI IMG/M metagenome (GOLD analysis project Ga0207015, IMG submission 153486) | Enriched cells from forest soil in Barre Woods Harvard Forest LTER site, Petersham, Massachusetts, United States -... | ecosystem: Environmental > Terrestrial > Soil > Temperate forest >...
AGTAAGCATCGTTGGCGAAAAGTTGGAACCCGCCGTATCCGTTCACGCCTTGCACACGCGAGCGAGCTACCGCATTGGCGGCGGTGTTGGTGGTGATGACGCAAGGGCTGGGCGTGCAGAACGGGCTATCAATGGTCACCGGGTGGGCGACCGAAGCCCGCTGCGACTGCATGCTGTCCCGCGTTTCACGCAGGTGCACCCCGTGCGTGCCCACGTAACCGGCCTCCAGGATCCACTGGCGCCCCAGCGCACGCTGCACCGTCAGGTTCCACTGCTGCGTGCTGGGCACTCTGAACTGCCTGGGTACTCCGAGATCGAAAACGTTGGTGGAAAGAAGCGGCCCCGGGCAAGCACTGCCGCCGGCGGGTCCATAGTTCGCAGCTTTGTTGCTATCGTTGCCGGCAAATCCCTGAAACACCGCCAGGCACGGAACGAACGCCGGATCCAGCGTTCCCGCCTGGGGCAGCGCGTTGGGATTTGGGCTTGGGCAATTTGCCGGAGGCGTCGCCGAATACAGGCTGCCCATGCAACCAGCCACGCTGACGCCCGCCGCCACCGGAAGAAAGGGAGCTTGAAAGGAAAGTTGATCCGCGGTGCCTACGTCCTCGCGAACGTAATAGATTCCAAAACCCGCGCGAATGGTGGTGGTATGGCGGCCCAGAAGGTCATAAGCCACCCCGATACGCGGCCCAAGTGCTGTGGAATAGTTTTTGCCCAGCGTGGAGCCATAGCGGGTGTTTCCGGAAAGCCCGGCGAGGCCCAGATGGTTCGCGCAATTGGGATAGATGTACGGAAACTGCCCCGCGGCCGCCAGCGATGGATCGAAGTTTCCAATGTGGCAAAGATTGTCGTGAAAGGCCCCGAACACTTCGGTCCGCACGCCGAGATTCAGAGTCAGATTACGGCGGATCTTCCAATCGTCCTGTGCGTAGAATCCGAAATCATTGGAGCGATATTGGTGGTTGAACACACCGCCGCCGCCAAAGGTGAATTGCGGCGTACCCAGAAGGAAATTCTGGAAGTCGGTGTCGCCGTCGCTAGTATTGGTGAAGAACAGCTCGCCATTGAAAACCTGCGGGAATAGCTTGTCCAGATTGACCCGGGTATAGTCGCCGCCAAATCGGAAAACGTGTGAACCCTTCACCCAGCTCACCGTGTCCACGAGGTTGTAGTTGTCCTGGGTCTGCGACTGGTCCGCGAAAGGCGCCGGGCCAATCTCAAACCCTGAGCTGGCGAATACGAACTTGTAGATCGAATCGGTAACGCTGTTGGTGGGCCGGTCGATGTCCAAGTCTTTGGCGGTGACCGGCGCAATGTTTTTCAGCGCGTAGTTGATGTGCACCAAACCGAAGCGCAATTCGTTCACCAGGCTTGGCGAGAACAGATGGGTCTCCGTAATGGTGAAAAAGCGGGAGCGCACCGGAGTATCGAATGGAAAATTGAGCGCCGTGGAAGCGATGCTGCTGGCCAGCGTGCTGCCCAGCGATTCCTGCAAGTCGCCGGCGCCAAACGGCAAGAAGGCCTCGGAATTGGAAAAGAAGAAGCGCGCCGAGAGCTTGTCCTGGCCGCCGCGGAATTCGCGGTCCCAGTTGCTGGAGAATTGGTCGTCGTTGTAGCGCCCGGGCTTGCTGATGGCAAATCGGCCGCTGCCTGGTATCAGGAAGCCGTCCGGGCTGTTGAACTGATTGCTCTTGAACTGCAGTAATTTCACCGCGACGGGATCCAGCCCGGTGACGCCCGCGGGCAATCCATCCGGGAAGAATGTGGAGATGAGCGCCGCTTCGCTGCGGCTGGGCGGCAACACTGGAATTGAGGTGCTGATAAAAGTACCCGGTGAAAGGCCGCTGCGCTGGCGAGCGCCCTGGTAGTTGGCAAAAAAGAAGCCGTATTTTTCCGTGCCCAGCGGCCCGCCCACGCTGCCACCAAAAATATTTTGCTTCACGGAGGGGCGCGGCTGGCCGTCGCGGTTCAGGAAGTACTCGTTGCCATTGAACACATCGTTGCGAAAGAATTCATAGATGTCACCGTGTAATTCCCGGCTGCCGCTCTTGAGAATGGCGTTGACGTTGCCCCCGCCGTTGCGTCCCTGGCTGGCGTCGTACAGTGAGGTTTGCACTTTGAATTCCTGGATCACATCAGGATTCGGCAGCGGCACGTACGTGGCTTGCGCGACGTTGTAGTCCGTGGCGCTGATGCCTTCGATCAGAAAATTGTTGTTATCTTCGCGCTGCCCGTTCACAAACAGCTTCACGCTGCCGCGCCCCAATTGCGCCGCCGCGTTCAGTTCACTCTGCGCGCCGGAGGACAGAGTCAACAGTTGCTGGTAGTTCTGCGTGGCTAAAGGCAGATCGCGGATGGTCTGCGTACCGATGGATTCCCCGGTAGCGGCCGTGCTGGTTTCCACGGCGGTGACTTGCGCGATCACTTCAACCTTTTCGGAAAGGGTTCCCGGCTTCATGGTGATGGTCACTCGAGTGGTTTCCGTGACGCGCACCGGAACGCCTTCAGCCCTGGCTTCGGCAAAGCCCGATTGGTTCACGACCACGATGTAAGCGCCCGGAGGCAATAGCGTTGCGAAAAATTCTCCTTCCGCATTCGCGGTGACTCGGCGGACCAGGTCCAGCGTATTGCCATTGATGATTTGAATTTCGGCTCCGCCGACCGTAACGGCGCCGGTATCCACGACCGTTCCGCTTATCGCTCCGGTGGCGCCGCCCTGCCCGTATGCGCGGCCGCCCGCCAAGCCGGCTAGCAACAACAACAGTGCAATTGCCCGGTAAACCCTTCCCATAATTCCCCCTCCCCGGAAATAAGGGCACTGCTTTGCGCCGCGGCCGTTGCGAACGCACGCAGTTTTTCCCGCACGCTATTGGCAGAAATGAGTACGTGAGCCGCGCCAGGAAGGGGGGGCAGCGCGGACAAACCCTTGCCCCATCTTGAAACTAGCTGCAGCCTCCCGGAGAGTCAACAAATCAAAGGTAAGAATTTCCCTACGGCGCAACAGCGCGAGAAGCCACCGAGAAGCCACCGACTTGCCCACCCCGTAACGGCGTGTTCTATTGACTCGGCAGGATTCCGGCGAGAACATGTAAGACGTCTCCAGGTAACGCCAAGTCCGTCGCTGGCGTCTAATCATTTGCTACTCGTTTTCCCCGTTAGGGGGTGGGCTTCATGGCTTCCCGCACGTTATTCCGTTCTTCTTGTCTACTCGCGATCTTGGCTTTGGCGCTGCCGCCCGTTTGGGCCGACAGCAGTCATGTGCGAATCGTCCGGCTGAGCCAGGTGCAAGGCGATATGCGCTTCACACGCGATGCCCACGGCGCGGACCCGCTGGCCGATTCCTCGCTGGTCTGGGAAGCTGGGCAACTCAACCTGCCCATCCGGCAGGGCTACATCCTGGCCACCGACAATGGCCGCGCCGAAGTCGAATTTGAGAACGGTGCCATGGCTTTTCTGGCCGCCGACACGGTGCTGGAGTTCTACGACCTTTCGCTGCAAGACGGCGCCAAAACTACGCGCTTGGTCCTGCGCCAGGGCTCGGCATCTTTCTATGTGAACCCCGGCGGCGGCGAGTATTTCAGTGTGACCGGCGGCGACTTCACGGTCGAAGCCGCGGGCCGTACGGAATTTCGCCTGGATAACTACGACGACGGCAGTAACGTCAACGTCAGCAAAGGCCGCGTGACCATTCTGCGCAAGGGCGCTGGCAGCACCGAGCTTTCCAAGGGGCAGTCGCTGTCCATTAAAGCAGGCGACGCTTCCTCGTTGGCCGTCGGACGTTCCTCCAACGATGATGACTTCGATCGCTGGGTGTCCGGGCGCGTTGACAGCGCCTCCAACGCCAGCAATGTCGCCATGCAATACAACGCCGGCTCCGGATACACTTCCGGCTTCTCGGACCTGGCGCTATACGGGTCGTGGTTCCCGATGAGTGGTTGCGGCGGATTCGGTTGGCGGCCGTATGGATACGGAGTCGGCTGGTCTCCCTTTGACAGCGGAGGTTGGGCATTCGATCCCCTGCTGGGATGGAATTTCGTGGGAGCGCAGCCGTGGGGCTGGGTGCCCTATCATTACGGCGGATGGGCGTATCAGTCCGGGCTAGGTTGGGCGTGGTCCACCTGCGGATTCGGGACTGGCTTGCAGTGGCGGCCGTCCACCGGAGTGTTTTTACGCCACCGGGGAGGAACCATCGGCGTCGTTCCCATTCATCCGCTGGACCGGCGCGGCAAGACGCCGATCAACCTGGCGCGTGGAGTATTCCCGTTGCAGCGCGGGGGCGTGGGCGGCACGTCGCAGCCGGCGGTAGGCGAGGAATGGAAAGTGATGAAGGCTCCGCCGCGCGAAGCGTTGGCCAGTTCCTTCGTGCGCGTGGCGCCTCCGGACCGGGTCTCCCGTACCTTGCTGGCCGGCCCGGCGGGCACTCGTGCGGTGACGATCACGCGGGATTCTTCGATTGCCTACGATGCTCGCGAGCACAAATTTGTGAATACCAATAATGCTCCGTCGGGCGCGGCAGCTGGTGCTTCGGCTGGCACGGAGACTCGCGAAAACAGGGTGGTTGCGGCCACTGGCGCGGCCGGTCAGCGTGTCGCTACTCCGGGCAGCCCTGCGGCATCCGGCAATCCATCAGTGGTGGTGCGAACGCCGGCGCCTCCTGTTAACTCCGCACGCAACTCTGCACCGCCATCCGCGTCTCGCATGATTACGCCTCCTCCCGCGCCGCGCAGTTCTGGCGGCGGGAGCTACTCTGGTGGCAGCAGTGCAGGAAGCAGCCGCGGCAGTTCCGGCGGAGCGTCGGGCGGCAGCTCAGCCGGTCGCACGTCGTCCTCCGGTGGCGGCTCGACCGCGCATCCTTCGTCATCCGGCGGCGGGCGTTCTCACTAGCTGTTCTTCAATAGGACCATCGATAGCTTAGGGTCTGTTCGGACAGGTTGCCGCAGCTGTGCACGCGGGATGGACCTAATTTACTGGGAGTGCTTCGCGGATCAAGCAGGCTTCGAGGGCTTGCCTCTGATCTTGATGGCCTTCTGCGTGGCGGCGTCGTAATAGATGGTCACTTTGTCGCCGTATTGATAGCCGCCCTTGTCCACAATCTGCTGCATTTTCGCCGCGGCTGCTTCCGACAATGGGAAAGTCTGGATGGCCATATCGTTGCCCTTGGCGCGCGCGGTGATTTGCGCGATGTTCGCATTCAGGACGAAGCCCTCGAATTTCACGGTGCCCTTGGGCTGCTTGGGCGTCACCGTTTTCACGATAATCGCTTCTGCCGTATCCACCACGACCGGTGTTAGCACCGGCGGTATCGGTCCCTGCGCCCCAGCTCGCGGCGCGAGCACGCTGGCCAGCGCCATCAGCACCGGTAAGCCTGCGCTTGCGGATTTGCACAAAATCTTCATTCGATGTCGTCCGTAGCAATGCGCAGTGACTTCAGAAAGCGCACGTCTTGCGGCGTCATGGTCAGCCGCGCCGCTGGTTTCCGGTCCGGGTCTTCGTTGAACGATTCCTGATCCACCTGAATCCGTAACGACTCCAGAAAGCGCCGGTCTTGCGTGGTCAATTTCGCTGCTGCTTCCGCTGCCGCGTCGCGCTTGGCCAGGCCGATCGTCGCATCTAGCTTCAGCACGATGTCGTATCCGTGCGCGCGAACTCCCGCTATGGCGCCGGTGATGCGGTCTGATTCGGACACCGTATCGTTGATCGCGTGTCCCAATTCGCGGAGCAGGTTTTTGAGGTGATCATCAAGTTGCAAGGCCGGCTCTCCTCACTTCCTCGGTAATTCTAGGCTCACGTTTCGCCGGACACAAGAGAGCTTCGTTTGGTTGTCTCCAATCTGTCCATAGCCCCCTTGGACAGGTTTTTATGGAGTGCGGCAGCCCAGCCGCCGCTTTTCGGGCCGCAGCGCATTGAGCGAATGGCCGCTAATCCGCCTCCTCCACAACTCGGTCGCCATTCTGCGCTAGAATTTCCCTATGTCGTCCGTTGCAGCAAATCCAGCCGCGTCCGCTCCCGCTGTCACCGGTTTCCGCCTCGTCTGGCGGGTGCTGCGCCAGCTCTTTCACGAAGTAGCCGCCGCGATTTTTGCGCTGCTGGCTTTCGCCTGGATCAATTACGCCTTGCGCGCCTGGAATCGCGACGCTGCCCGCTGGCTCTTTGCTGCTTCGCTTGGCTTAGCCGCTCTGTTCGCTTTTTTTGCGGTCACATCCTTCCGCCGCTCCCGTAGGATATGATGCTCCTGCTCACTGCGGTCGCAACAGCATCCCGCCCGGCACAACATGTCTGAAAACAAAACCAAATCGCCCGCCCCTCGCGAAGACAAGAAGCAATTCACAACCCTCTCGGGTCTTCCTCTCGACCGCCTCTACACGGAAGAGAGCCTCGGCGACTGGGACCCCGACTCCGCTCTCAGCTATCCCGGCGAATTTCCCTACACTCGCGGCATTTACCCCACTATGTACCGCGGCCGCTTCTGGACCATGCGCCAGTACGCCGGCTTCGGCTCCGCCGCGGAATCCAACCAGCGCTACCGCTACTTGCTCGGCAAAGGCCAGAAGGGCCTCTCCGTCGCTTTCGACCTGCCCACGCAAATCGGCATGGACTCCGACCACTCCCTCGCGCTTGGCGAAGTTGGCAAAGTCGGCGTTGCCATTGACTCGCTCGAAGACATGGAAACGCTTTTCGACGGGATCCCCCTCGAAAAAGTCTCCACCTCCATGACCATCAACGCTACCGCCGCGATTCTTCTCTGTCTCTACGTAGCCGTCGCAAAGAGGCAAGGCGCCGATCTCGCAAAAATCTCCGGCACGGTTCAGAACGACGTCCTCAAGGAATACATCGCCCGCGGCACTTACATTTACCCCGTCCGCCCGGCCATGCGCATCGTCACCGATATTTTCGCCTGGTGCCACGACCATCTGCCCAAGTGGAACACCATCTCCATCTCCGGCTATCACATCCGCGAAGCCGGCTCGACCGCCGTTCAGGAAGTCGCCTTCACTCTCGCCGATGGCATGGCGTACGTTCAAGCCGCACTCGACGCCGGCCTTTCCGTCGACGATTTCGCTCCGCAGCTCTCCTTCTTCTTCAACGCCCACAACGATCTGCTCGAAGAAATCGCTAAGTACCGCGCCGCCCGCCGCCTCTGGGCTCGCATTATGCGCGACCGCTTCGCCGCCAAAGACGGGCGCTCGCTCCTGCTGCGTTTCCACGCGCAAACCGCTGGCTCGTCGCTCACCGCCCAGCAACCGGAAAACAATATCGTCCGTGTAGCCATCCAGGCTCTCGCTGCGGTTCTCGGCGGCTGCCAATCCCTGCACACCAATTCGATGGACGAAGCTCTCGCTCTGCCCACCGAAGACGCCGCACTCATCGCCCTGCGCACCCAGCAAATCATCGCCAACGAAACCGGCGTCACCAACACCATCGATCCCGTCGCCGGCTCCTACGCCATCGAACATCTCACCAACGAAATTGAATCCGGCGCTGTCACGTACATGGAAAAGATTGATGCGATGGGAGGCATGCTCAAGGCTATCGAATCCGGCTTCGTGCAAAGCGAAATCCAGAAAGCCGCCTTCGACTTCCAGCGCGCCGTAGAAACCAGACAGCAAATCGTCGTCGGCGTGAACGATTTCGTCGCACCCGTTGGAGAAAATGGCGACTGCAGTATCCCTATTCTCCGTATCGACCCCGAAATCGAACGTACCCAAATCGCCCGCCTCCACGCCCTCCGCGCCAAACGCGACTCTGCCAAAACGCAATCCGCCTTAGTCGAACTCCAGCGCCGCGCCGCCACCTCCGAAAATCTTCTCCCCACCATCCTCACCGCCGTCGAAGCCTACGCCACAGTAGGCGAAATCTCCGACACCCTCCGCCACATCTTCGGCGAATACCAGGAATCCGTCGTCATCTAGCCGGGGACGCCGCGTTCCGCTAGTCGGGCACTTATCGAAACGGTCCAACCGCGTCTGTCGGGCTGTACACACGTGCCGGTCTCAGTCGGGGGAATACACGTTTGACACGCTCCGAAGTCATGAAATACGCGAGCCACGCGCCTAACATGACCAGTCGGAGGACGTTCCACAGTAGCGACTCCTTGAAATAGAGAGCATCCAGGACCACGGGCAGAAGTAGCATCAGCATCGCTGCAAGCAAGACAAACTTCAGATTGCGCACCCAATACCACTCACGTCGTCGCAACAAAATGGTCCCCACGACAGCCACCATGAGAAATCCCAAGATTCTCGGCAGCGCAGCGGTTAGAAAAATGATGTGGTCGGCTTCTTCATCCCAGTAGGAAATTCTATACGGATCTGGAAACTGCACCACCTGCAGCGCGAAGAGCACCAGGCTGCCGTAAATCTGATAGTAGAAAAACATCAACCATCCACCGATATCTTCGTTCCGTCGGATGTAACACGTGACGACGAGAATCAGCGCGATCGGGCGCAACAAACCGATAACGTTGGCGGCGCCGATTGACGTACCGACTAAGGTGCCAAGGTCCATCCGGCGATCTTCTCCGCGGGAACCATATTATTCAAGGTCGCGGCGGTCAACCTTGCCTGGACCAAAGCACAGGCTGTCATCGCCCTCTCCGTGTAGTATCCTTCCCGCACTGTCGCCATGCTTCTCGACTCGAGCATCCCAACCAATCGCACTCAGCCGACCCAGCCACGCACCAAGGCTCGCAAGTCACCAATCACCATTCACCAGTCACCCTCATGAAGCTCATCCTTGCTTCCGCCTCCCCGCGCCGCGCCGAAATCCTTCGCGCCGCCGGCTTCTCTTTTGCCGTGATGTCTTCCGCCGTCGACGAAACGCCCTATCCCAGCGAATCGCCCCAGGATCACGTCCAGCGCCTCGCCGCCGCCAAAGCCGAACTGGTCGCCGCCCGCGCCGTCGGCCCCGCCATCGTCATCGCCGCGGACACTGTGGTCACGCTCGAAGGCAAAATCCTCGGCAAACCCCGTTCCACCGAGGACGCCCGCAAAATGCTCGAGCAGCTCTCCGGCCGCACCCATTCCGTGCTCACCGGCGTCATGCTCATTCGCCTTCCCGACGCCGAAAGCCGCTCCTTCCTCGAATCCACGCTGGTCCACTTCGCCCGACTCTCCGAAGACGACATCATGCAATATCTCTCCACCGACGAGCCTTACGACAAAGCCGGCTCCTACGCCATCCAGGGCCGCGCCGGCCGCTACATTCCGCGTGTTGAAGGCTGCTACTTCAACGTCGTCGGCCTCCCGCTCGCCCACCTCACCCGCACTCTAGCCGAGCTAGGCTGGTCCCCCGACTAAGCTCACTCCTCATCGCCGGCTGAACTCGCTTCTCACCACAGCTGAACTCGCTTCTCACGACCGTAGGGGCACGATACATCGTGCCCTCCGCGCCGCCCACTCCACCTCACCCACCAGAATTGCGCTTCCTCGCACTATAATCACGCCATGAGTTCCTCCCCCTCGCGCGCCCGCCCCGATCCGCACCTCCGTCTGCACTGCGTGAACGTCTACGTCCGCGATCAGGATCGCAGCCTGCGCTTCTACCTCGAGCAACTCGGGTTTCAGTTGGCCTTTGACACCCGCCTGCAATCCGGCGAACGCTGGGTGGCTGTCTCTCCTCCCGATGGCAGCGCTCTTCTCGCTCTGGTCGCTCCCAAACCCACCTCCGCACAATACAAACTCATCGGCCGCGCCACCCAAGTCGTCTTCATCACCGACGATGTCACCGCCAAATTTCACGAGTGGTCGCGCCGCGGCATTCGCTTTATGACCGCGCCGCGCTTGAAGCGCATCAAGTTCGATCCCCGCGCGGAGTCCCGCCCCTCGCCTTCTCCTTCTATGCTGCTCGGCGGCGAGTCCGCGATTTGGGGCGGCGTCTTCGCCCGCTTCCGTGATATCGACGGAAACTCCTTCAGCCTGGTCAGCTTTGACGAAGTCACTCACTCTCTCGAAGCCGAGCGCCGCGCCATCGCCGAAAAACGCGAAGCCGAACGCCGCGCCGCCCAGGAACTGGAAATTGCCAAACAAGTCCAGTCGCGTCTCTTCCCGCAAAAGTTTCCGCCGCTCAAAACTCTCGACTATGCCGGAACCTGCCTCCAGGCCCGCAAAGTGGGCGGCGACTACTACGATTTCCTCGACCTCGGCGGCAATCGCCTCGGCTTCGTCATCGGCGACATTTCCGGAAAAGGTATCGCCGCCGCTCTTCTGATGGCCAATCTGCAAGCCAATTTGCGCAGCCAGTGCGCCATCGCCTTGGATCAACCGTTGCGCCTGCTGTGCGCCGTCAATCAATTATTTTGCGAGAACACTCTCGACGGCGCCTTCGCCACACTCTTCTTTGCCGAGTACGACGACCACGCCGGCACTCTGCGCTACGCCAACTGCGGCCATCTGCCTGCTCTCGTGCTGCACAGCGACCACACCGTGGAACGCCTGCACGCCACCGCCACAGTGCTCGGCATTTTCAAGCAATGGGACTGCACCATGGGAGAAACTCAGTTGCAACCGGGCGACACCTTCGCGCTCTACACCGACGGCATCACCGAGTCGTACGACGCCAACGCCGACGAGCAATTCGGCGAAGACCGCCTGATCGAAGCCCTGCGCCAACACAACGGCGCCTCTCCGCAAGCCTTGCTCGACTCCATCGTCTCCGCCGTGCAGCGCTTCAGCCCCGGCGAACAGCACGACGACATCACCCTGATCGTCGCCAAGCATCGCGGTACGAACTTCTCTGCCGCTTAGTCCTGCGCCCCTCGCGTTCGCAGCAACTCATCCACTTCCACATACCCACACGGATACTCAACACCCTCCACAGAAGCTCCCGCATTCAGCAACGCCTCCACCGATTCCGGCGTCCTCCGGTCCTTCCAGTACGAGTCCACGCAAGCCTTCACAGCTAGCATCAATGCAGTGCGCTGCTTCCCATCGACGGCATTCACCGGTGCCCCGCGCTCGATCAGCAGCTTCACGGTCGCAGGCCGCCCGCGCCACGCCGCCACGTGCAACGCTGTGCTGTAAGTCGCGATGTCAAAATACCCGTCACCGGCCGTGTACAACGCGCTCGCCTCAACTCCCAAGTCGAGCAGCATCCGCACGCCCTCGCTGTTTCCCACCCCCGCAAACTCCGCCAGCAGCGTCCCGCCTTCCGCAACCAGTTCGCGAACCAGCTGCGGCTCTTGCTCGGCGATTGCACTCGCGCCAGCCGCATCATTTCTCGCGCACGCCGCAATCAGCCGCTCTACCCCCTGCCACTCGATCGCAATCCCACGCTTTTCGATCAACGCTAGAACATCCCCGCGCCCTCTTCGCGCCGCTATCGAGATTGCAGACTTCCCGGAACTCGGCGTCTGCTGCCCACGGTTGGGCCGCTCGGAAACAATCGCTGGGTCCGCGCCATGCTTCAGCAACACCTCGAAAATCTCCATGCTGTTGTCGCTCAGCACTGCGTTGTGAAACGCCGATTTCCCCCAATGCGTCCCGTAGTTCGGATCAACTCCATGCTCCAGCAGCCATTTCAACCCTTCAAAGTCATGCCAATCCGTCTTGCGCAGCAGCATCGTCGTCAAGCTGTCCTTGTTCAGCTTGCCGCTCTCTACCAAAACCTTCATCGCATCGTTGTCGTAGCTCTCCGGCACATGGTAGGGAGTCTCGCCATCGTTCGGGTCCGCCCCGCGCTCCAGCAACAACCGCGTCAATTCCGCATGATGCGCAATTCCCGCCGCGCCATAAATCACACTTTCCCATTCTGGATTCGGCTGGTGATTCGATTCCATCCACCCCGTATTCGGATTCGCCCCCGCATCCAGCAGCGCTCTCGCCGCTCGCAAGAAACCCTCCGACCGCGCGCGATCGCGTTGCAGATACCGCGAGAAACACAAATGCGTCAGCGCATCCCATCCATACGGCCCGCCCTTCGCAATCGCCAGATTTCTGCCGCCAGTCAGAAAGCTCCGCACCGCCTCTCTGTCGCCGAGCACTGCCGCCGTATAGATGTTGTCGCCCGCCACCTCGGGATGCGCCGCCAGAATCGCCTCCGCCCGCTCCAGCGTCCCCGAAGCGTGCCACGCATCTCGGGGAGTGCACGCCGCCACGATAAACGCCGCCACCGGATCACTCACCGCAGCCGCCGCTTCCGCATGCGCCAGTGCTTCAATATGCTTCGCAAATTTCGGCCAGCTCTCGAATCCATGCTCCAGCGCAATCACAAACTGCGCGTCCGCCAGCACAAATCTCGTCCCCGCAACTTCCTCCGCGGAAAGCTTGGCAAACCGCGGATGCCGCTGCCGCAAGTGTTCGAGCACTCCCGCATCCGGCGGCTTGCCCGATGCGCGCACCTGCGCTTGCCACGCGCGAAACGCCTTAACCATTTCTTTCGCTTGTTTTTTGTATTGTTCCAGGCTCGGACGAGCCGGCAACGGCTTGCTATTCATACGACCTTCCTTTCATTTGCGCCTGGGGTCCGCCCAAATCAGGCTGAAAGAAAGTTCGTAAATTTCCCCGCAAATTAAGGTGGGCACTGCCCTTCCCGCGGACCGGATGCGCCCTTCGCGCTTGCCAAACTCTAATCCCGCTCACTGCCCAGGTCAACAGAATCGCGAGTGGTGTCTATTCTTCTCTGTGCCCTCTGCGAACTCTGTGTTAAGACCTCCCTGCGCCCATTTGGTCAACTCGCTGGAGCGCGGACCCGATGCGTTAAGATCCAATTGTTGAGACTAAGTTTCCTTGATCGCCATCGAACCCATCACGCCCCTGAACCTCTCCCACTTCAAAGACGTTCGCCTCCGTGCGTTGCAGGAATCTCCCCAGGCTTTCGGCTCAACCTACGCGAGAGAGTCTCAGTTCCCCGAATCGGAGTGGCTCGCCCGCCTCGAACGCTGGAATGGCCAACGCGGCGCCGGCTTCCTCGCCATGGATGGCGCCTCACCTTGCGGAATTGCCGGCTCGCTTCTCGACCTGACCGATCCCACCCGCGCTCAACTGGTCTCCATGTGGACTGCGCCAACCCATCGCCAGCGCGGCATCGGCCGCTTACTCGTGAACGAAGTTCTCCGCTGGGCGCAAAGCCTCCACGTCCAGCTCTTGCTCCTCATGGTCACCAGCACCAACCAACCCGC
>Ga0207015_1213_pt1 | contig 13056 bp, 10 predicted proteins | sample Alteio_BWMinCont_53_FD_153486 | JGI IMG/M metagenome (GOLD analysis project Ga0207015, IMG submission 153486) | Enriched cells from forest soil in Barre Woods Harvard Forest LTER site, Petersham, Massachusetts, United States -... | ecosystem: Environmental > Terrestrial > Soil > Temperate forest >...
TGCGAGAATAAGTGGGATGCGATCAAGAAGAAAGAACCCCGGAAGTATCTTCCCCTGACCGACCAGGTTATCCTGGATCATCTCTCCGGCGCAAAGACCATCGGCGTCTATCCGCTGCTCAAGGACAATAAGTGTTGCTTCCTGGCCTGCGATTTCGATGGTCAAGGTTGGCAGTTGGACGCTCTCGCTTATCTGGAAATTTGCGCCCGATACGGCGTCCCCTCTTACCTGGAGCGTTCTCGGTCGGGAGACGGAGGCCACGCTTGGATTTTTTTCGGCGCTCCAGTTAAAGCGGAGATTGCCCGGCAACTTGGGATGCGCCTCTTGCGGCAAGTAATGGAAGTTCGTGCGGAAATGGACCTGGCCAGCTACGACCGCTTCTTCCCCAGCCAGGACTTTACGCCAAGAGGAGGTTTCGGCAATTTGATTGCGCTCCCGCTCCAAAAGAAATGTCGCCCACTTGGAAATTCGGAGTTCGTTGATCCGGCAAACCCCGAGCTGAAATCATGGCCGGACCAGTGGGCGTTCCTCAGTCAAATGAAGCGTATTTCTCCCCATGAATTGAACGGGATTCTGCTACGGGTCCCGCTGATCACCGTGGGACTGGAAACGGCATTATCCGCCGCCTTACCATCGCCGACGCAGCGGCTTCCAGCGCCGGAGCGCGTGCGCGGCAGTATTCGATCGATGCTCAGCATTGAAAAATCCGGTATTCCTCCCTGGCTCCTGTCCCGGCTAAAGCACCTCGCCTCTCTCTGGAACCCGGTCTTCTTTGAGCGACAAAGAAAGCGCTTTTCGACTTACGGCATCCCGCCGCTCATCCGCTGTTACGAAGAGGACATGAGTCATCTGCATCTGCCACGAGGGACCCGGGAGGAAGTGGAAACGCTCTTCAAAGAAGTCGGAACCCGCTTGGAGGTCGAAGACCTTCATCCAAACCTGCCAACACTCTCGCTGGCATTTCACGGCAAACTGAACGATGCCCAGGTCCTGGCGATGCGGACGATGCTTTCGCAGGACATCGGTGTATTGGTAGCTCCTCCCGGCGCAGGGAAGACGGTAATGGGCTGCTATGCGATCGCGCAGCGTAACTTGCCGACTCTCGTTCTGTCGCACCGAAAGCCGATCCTGGAGCAGTGGCGTCGCCACCTCATGGAATTCCTGAAGCTGGAATCGTCACAAATCGGCCAGATGGGTGGTGGAAGGGACCGTCAGACAGGTATTGTCGACCTGGGGATGCTGCAAAGTCTTGAGGGTAAGCCACCCATCGAGAGGGATGCCTTTTTCTCTCGGTACGGCTTCGTTGTGATCGACGAATGCCATCACATTCCTGCAGTGACCTTTGAAGCCTCTCTTAAACGGGTGACCGCCCGTTTCATTCTGGGATTGACCGCTACCCCACACCGAAGCGACGGCCTTCATGACATGATTCCGATGCAATGCGGCCCCATCCGTTATCGAATGGCGACGGAAGACAGCGGCGTGCCGCGCCAACTCATCGTCCGCGAAACCCCGATGCAGCCGCTTGCACATGAATTAACGATACAAGACGTTTTCAAGGCCATGTCCCTGGACGAGGGCCGAAACCGGCTTATCGTTAACGATGTCCTTCAGGCTCTCTCGCAGGGGCGCAAATGCCTGATCCTGAGCCAACGGAAAGAGCATTGCCGCGTGCTGACAGATCGTCTAAAGCAAAATGGAAAATCTCCTTATTTATTGAGCGGTGCGGTCGGAAAGAAGGAGCGAACTGCCATCTTGAAGGAGATCAAGGATCAGGCGGCGCAAAACGAGCTGTTGATCATTGCCACCGGCCAGTACTTGGGCGAAGGATTCGACTGCCCACAAGTCGACACGCTGCTTCTTGCTTTTCCCATCGCCTTCCGCGGCAAGCTCATTCAATACGTCGGCCGCATTCTGCGCAAGCATGCAAGCAAGACCAGCGTGGTCGTCTACGATTACCTCGATAAGCAGGTGCCGGTACTCAACGCCATGTTCTTCCGTAGAGTTAAGGCTTATAAAACGATGAAGTTTGTCGTTTAGCAATGGATTTCCATGTGGAAAGAATTTGGAAAACCGTACGCGCAAATGCTTGAACGAAATCGTTCTTCGGCATATGGGGTTTGTCGCCTTCAGACTCCATAAGCGAGGATTTCCCGAATTCGTCAGGCGCTACGGAGAGGATCTTCTGTCAGAGTCCATCCCGATCCTATACCGGCACATCAAAAGCTACGACCTCGAGTACAGGGATTCGGAAGGCAGGCCGAGACCTGTTAAGTTCGCGACCTACATTTGGAAGAGGATTGACGGGTTTATTATCGATTTCCTACGGAAGGAAATGCTGAGAGAAAAAACACACTGCGAATGCGATGGATAGAGCGACAACGCAGTTTCACAATACGAGCAAATATTTCTAGTTCTGTGCGCTAGGAAGACAGGGCATTTTATGGTCATTTTCCTGTAGGGGACTGACTATCTGCATAAAGGTTACATTGAATGTAACCTTTATGCATGGACGGAAGGTTCCCCCGATAAAGGCATTGGGCCCGGGGCCAACCCGGCCATATCTACCCCCTCCTCCCGTTTTCCGGGGGCACGTTCGAGCGGTGGAATGACTTTTCTATTTAGACAGAATATCCAGAATTCCGTCCATTTTGGAACAGTTCTTGCATTCAGTACTGAGAGGTGGCGGGGTTTCTTGTTTGAAGATAGCCAGTGCCTTTGCTAGGAGATTGGAAATTAGGTCTTTCTTCAGTTCGATCTCATGGATTTTGGGATTAAACATCAGAGAGAATCCTTCTTCACTCACCTTTTGCGCGGAGATTCTAACTTGGTTGTTGGTTAAACATTACCCTGCAGACCCAATTTTCTCCGTTTTCAGCGTCATCTGGTCGTAACGGCTGCGTAAGGAGGGTTCTAATTCTTTTTCAGAATGATGTGCGTAGCGTTTTCGCCAGGGAGGGTTTGGGTCGGGACGTAGCCGAGTTTGGAAAGATTTAGGCCGGAGAAAAGTGCTTCCCCTTCGTCCATGAGAACGGGCGTAAGAGCCAAATGCAATTCGTCGATTTGGCCTGCTGTGAGGTATTGACGGATCGTTGCGACGCCGCCCCCGATTCGGACATCCTTTCCCTTCGCGGCGTCTTTCGCTTTCTTTAACGCAATGTCCGGGCCTTCGGTGACGAAATAAAACGTTGTACCGCCTTTCATCGTGAGTGGCGCCCGGGCGTGATGGGTGAGCACGAACACTGGTACGTGATAAGGGGGTTCCTCCCCCCACCAGCCTTTCCAGGTTTCATCTGGCCAAGATCCTCGGATCGGGCCGAACATATTCCGACCCATGATCCAAGCGCCAACGTTCTCAAACGACTTGAGCGCCATATCGTTATCCACGCCTTTAGAGCCGTCCTTGGATCCCCCTTGCCGGCCATGCATCTTGAGAAAAACATCTGTCGGGAAAAACCACTGAAAGATTTCTGGGCCGCGAACGCCTAGCGGGTTTTGCAAGTCCTGTTGAGGACCCGCACCAAACCCATCTAAGGAAATTGAAAACGCCGCCACTCGAACTTTCGACATAAGGGTATTATAACCGGCCGCGGAGTGCGATGTGGTTCTGGATATTTTTCATTTGCTTGGTCCAACCACCATCATTCATCCGGAACGCTTCAGCCTGGCGTTCGCCAGGAATCTTGTCAAAACCGGTCTCGGTGAGGGCGGAACCCCATCTTCCATTCGTTGCGGAGTTGGACGCGCCAAATTGGGTGTCGCCTTCGAGTGAGTTAGGTGTCTAAATGAGTGGAGATGCATAGATGGTTACTCTGGCCCCCGCCAAGATATTGATTGTCGATGACCGACCGGACAACCTGTTGGTGATGGAAGCTGTCCTGAAGGATTCCCCTGAATACCAAATCCTTACCGCCTCCTCCGGATTGGCAGCGATCGAGCTCGTCAGACAGCATCCATTTGCGCTGATCCTGCTCGATATCCAAATGCCGCAAATGGACGGTTACGAGACCGCACGGCGAATCAAACAGATGGACCAGGGGAAGGACGTCCCCATCATCATGGTGACGGCCATTTACACCGAAGACCCCCATGTCCTCAAGGGCTATGAAGTCGGCGCCATCGATTATGTGGCCAAACCTTTCAATCCAGACATTCTGCGGGCCAAGGTCGGCATTTATGCGAATTTGTTTTTTAAATCCCAGCAGTTGATCGCTCAAAATAAATACCTGCGCGAAGCCGAACGATTGCTGGAAGAGGAAGCCAATACGCGAACCATCTTTGAGACGCTCCCGATCGGCGTCATGGTGGCTGACAAATCCGGAAAAATCCATCAGATGAACAAGGAAGCCACGCAGATTTGGGGAGGCGCAAAGCTGGTCGATCTCAATCATTACGATGAATATCGGGGGTGGTGGGCCGGTAACGGACGACTCATCGAATCCCACGAGTGGGGTCTCGCGCGCGCCTTTGCGAAGGGCGAGACCGCGCAGTACGAAATCATCAACATCGAATCGTTCGACGGGACCCGAAAAACCATTTTATATTCCGCTTCCCCCATCCGGAATGGCCACATCAAGGGGGCTGTGGCCGTCCTGCAGGACATTACCCACCAAAGAGAAGTGGAAATGGCCTTGAAGGAACGTCCGATTTCCCGGCTCTAGCGGACCGCCGATGATCCGAGGAGATAGAGGTTAATGAAGCGAAAGCTGAATCAGGCGGCGGAATGCTTTTAAAGATGTGAGAAGCCGCATCCAGGGGTTGGCGGCCAATTTCGAGCGGCCCCACGCGCGGGGTTCGTAGGACACTTCAAACTCGAGGAGCCGGTATCCGGCCGCTTGCGCGGCATGCAGGACGAAGAGATCGAAGGTGAAATCGAGCGGTCCCTCCAGCAAACGCTTCACCAGCGATATCGGGAACAGCTTCGGTTCCGCGTTGACGTCCAGCGTCACATTCATCCTCAGGAGAATCCGCGTCAGGTGGTTGTAGAACCATGTGACAATACGGTCCGCCGTTGGGCGGCGTCCTTTCCGGCGTCCTTTCACGAGGCAAGGCCCGGCGGCTGATTCTTTTTTATAGATCCCGTAAGCCGTTAAGAGGTCCTCCGGCGGGCATTGCAGGTCCGCATGGCTGAAGGCGACGACGTTCGTGCGGCATTCCTTCAGTCCGGCTTGAATACCGTAACCGTAACCGATATTTTTTTCCACGGTCACGCGGAGAGCGAAGGCGTTCTCCGGGCGTCCCAGTGCCTCTTGGAGGATCGCTTTCGTATTGTCCGTGGAGCCGTTGTCGACAAGGATGAGGTCCAGGGGAACTTTTGAAGCGAGCGGGCGATAGCGGTCCAGTATGTTTTTCAGGTTGCCGGATTCGTTATAACAAGGCAGGACGACGGACAGCTCCGGCATTACCGGCGCTCCGAATAATTTAGGAAGGCCAACAGGACCAGCTGGTTAATCCCGCTCAAGTCGGGCAGCCACAGCGGTTTGGACAACTGGAAATCATCGAGGTTGGGAAACAATCGATAGGCGATGCGTTCGACTTCGGATTCGGGTAACCGTCCGGACACCTCGAAGACCTGCCGATGGAGATCCGCATCCATGGTCCAAGAGACCGATAACTCAGGCCGCGCGGGCCGGGACAAGGCTTCCATGAGATCCTCGACTTCCACCAGAACGCTGGACACGCGATGGCGGGCTTTGATCTCAAAGACTTCGGAGGCGCCGGCCTCGGTCGCCGTGTCTGCGGCGGAGTATTCAATTACCCAGTCGGCAAATTGGGCTTGGGGGCGGATGTAACGGCGGGAGTCTTCCTCTCGCCGCTGCATCTCCTCCAAAATCTTTTCGCGGCTGTAGCCCCGCTCGCGCATGTCGCGCTCCAGTTTCCACTTCTGGCGAAGCGATTCGTCCGTTGCGAGGAAGACCTTGAGGTCGAACACATCGCGCATCCGCTGAAAGACGAAAGGGTGCAATCCTTCGAAGAGGATCACGCGGTTGGCGTGGATGGCGACCGGATCGGTAAAGACGCCCTTTGTGTGATCGTAGATCGGCTTAGTGATGGTCATTCCGAGCTTGAGCTCCTGGATATGTTCGATCGGCTGGCGGACATAATTGGATCGCGGGTCCAGGTGCGTCAGCGATTTCCAGGCCTCATGCTCGCGGGGAAAGCGGTGGTAATCGTCCCCGTGCAGGCGAATGACGTTCGGAAGCCCAAATAGCGCCGAAAATGTTTCCGCCAGCGTGTGCTTGCCCGAGGCGGAATCCCCCCCGATTCCGAGCGTCAAGGTCTTTTGATGGATTTTGTATTTCGCGTAGGCTTTGACTCCCACCCGGTAAACCCAGATCGCGACCAGCGCGAGCGAGGCCTGCATCAAGGTGAAGGTGAGGTCGCGTCCATGATTGATCTGGCTGATGCGGGAGTCGGGCGACGCCGCGTAAACGGGAGCAAAATAAAAGAAGTACAGCAGATAACTGATGTTGTAGATCCAGTACGGAAGGTAGGTCATCATGCCGTGACGCACGAGGAAATAACAAAGAAACGGAATGCTCCAGTAACTCCAGCCGGGTGCCGGAGGAACCAGCAGGATGAGCAGCATATAGAGAAGGCCGGTGTAGAGGATGAGCACGTCCTTCGTAATTTTCTCATAGGAAAAGAAGTGCAGGATGAGTGCCATCACGGCCAATGGGCAAATCAGGATGCGAGTGCCTTGCGGCATCACCCAGCTCAACTCGTAAACCCACCGCGTCTCTTTTGCTCCCAAAACCAGCGTGCGGTACCCCTCCGAAAAAAGAAGAGGGCCGATGAAGACGGCGCATCCGGCGGCCAGTGAAAGAAGAAATTTAGAAACGATTTGAGGCCTTTCGGCCGGCGTGGCCTTCTTAAAAAGATAAAGAGTGATCAAGGGAATGGCTGCCGCCAGGTGAAATTTGCAGCCGAGTCCCATCGCCAGGATGAGTCCCGCCGCGACCGGAGACAGACGCGTCGCCAGCCACAGGCTCATCAGGAGGAACGCCGTGGGGATGGAATCCACTTGGCCGTGGATGTAGCTGATATAAAAGAGAATCGGACAGCACCAATAAACCCACATCACCGACCGCCATTTTGATTCAAACCACCGGCACAAAAGGACATAAATGGCCAGGTCGGCGGCGAGCATCGGGACGCGCATGAGGAAGAGCTGCAGGTTCCAGGGGATATGGTCCACGCCGCCGAAGAGCACCGCCCCAAACCAGTGCGGGATCGTGAAGGAGGCGAGCATGACGGAGGAATAAGGAAAAGCGTCCAAAACCCCCCGCCGCAGGAATTCCGACCAGGGGTCCGCGAACCGGGAGGCGATGAAATAATGAACGAAGGGAAGGAAGAGATCCTTCAAATAATGCGAAGCAAAAATGGATCCCGCGCAGACCTTCAAGCCCAGGACGATCCAGAAGAAAGGATGCGAAAAAAATGTCCGGCAGGAATTCGAGACTTCCTTAAGGCGTCTCATAAATTCACGTGATGATAGATCCTGACGCCGGCGTTGCGATAAACCACGTGAAAGTCCTTCCGCTCGTCGGCCCCGATATCCAATAAATGGTCGTCCGCATTGTTGAGCCAGACATAATAATCTTCCTGAAGCGCTTGCGCCGAGGAATAGACGCGGTCAAGCATCTCCTTCAAATGGCCTGCGGCGTAAGGCCGTCCTTTGTCGAGTCCCGCATAATGACCCATGGTCACCGACCAATTCGTTTCATAGAGGGAATTTTCCAGGGGAGCGAATCCTCTCAGCCTCTTGGGGACGTCCGTCGCGCCGGGTTCATGATACCAGCGTTCTTGAATAAATTTCTCCTTCGGGATGGAGAGCGTTTTCAGGAGGACGGCCAGACGCCGGAGGTTGTCTTCGGTCGATACATCGGACAGAATGGGGAACCCATCTCCGGCTTGGAGTTTGACGCGCGTGTAGACGGGCAGGAGCTGGGTCATCAACGCGGAAACGGTGAGAACTTTCGTATCTTTATCGAGGTTCTGATTGCTCCAGTCCAAGGCTTGTTCCCAGGTGCGGGGCAAAGCCGCCGACACAAAATAGCGTTCGGCGAAGCATTTGTTGTTAAAAAAAAGAATCCCCAGGAGACCGGCGATCGCATACCCTGCATGCAGGTCGGAACGGGACCGCTTTTCCAACCAGATGAGTAATCCCGCGCCCGCCATCAAAATCAGGACGAGATTGAGTTCCCGGTACCAGAGATACTTTTGGACCGAAAATCGCAGTACAAGATCGGCATTGAGAATGACGCCTCCGGCGATCGAGGCGGCGCCCATCACCCTCCAAAACGGACTGGATAACTTTGCGCCCGCACGACGCCCGGCCGCAAGCGTCCAAAGACCCAGTGCGATCGGGAAGACCGCACCCACATCGAAATGAAAGACATGAATCATTCCCGCCCGCTCCAAGACGCTTTTATCGGTTTCCCGGACGGCCAAATAAATCCAGGGGGCCATTCCGACGATCATCATGAGGAACGCGGGCCAAACCACCCGACGATCTTGATGAAAATGAGGGACGACGAGGCTGGCCGCCGCAAGGACGCCCAGCGTGCCTAGCACAAAGGTCCAATTGTAGAAGTGAACAAAGTAAAAGAGCGCTGCCGACAGCCCCACGAACACTCCCTTGATGGCGGAAGGTCGGCCGGATAAGCTCCGAATCAACCCCCCCAGCCAGGGCACCATCAGCAGGAGGGTTAAGAGCGGCGACGTTAGGCGCATAAATTCAAGTCCGCGCCATTTATAAGTATCGATATTGATCAGCGCGGTCAGCAATTTGCCGGCATTGGGAATGGAAAAATCGACCCGGAGCGGTATCCAGGCATCCGCCGTCACGAGAATCAGAACAGAGACGAACAGAATCAACAGCGGACGAACAGGATGCCGGGCGACATGGGTCCGGAAAAAAGCATAAAGAGCCAAGAGCCATGCCACCATCAGCGCATAGGAAACATACAGCCAGGCGGTGCTCAAGTGTTTGAAGGGCGAGCTGAGCAGCGCGATGATGTAAAAACAAAGCCCGTCGGCCATCGCGCTGCGCAGGCTGCGCTGATCCGCAAAAAAGGGATTGTACGGGACGCCATGGATCCGTATCTGATTGACTTTGGCGGCGTAGTGGACTTGGTCTTCAAAAGTCCATGGTAAAAGAAGATTGGTGGAACCGTCGTAAGGGGTCGCCGCCCAGGATTCGGGAGGCTCGTGCCATAATTTCGCGCGCAGGTGCTGGATGTAAATGTATTCGAACAGGCACACGCTGAAGAGGGCCAACGCTGTCAGGCCGACAACTCGGGCTTCTTTAGGCGTGATCATGCTCAAGGGGTTTTAGCTTTAGAAATCCGTATAATTTCATATTTTGTCGCTGTCATCTTACTAAAAATTTGTCCGGCGCTCGCCCGAATTCGACGGCGTTTTCCATGTTAAAATAGCCGCACTCCATGGAAATGATTTCGCATCGCGTCAACGATTTATCGACGCTTCAGAAGCTTGACCCCTCTTACGGGGCGGAAATTGACATCCGTTCCGCCGGAGGTCAACTGATCCTCGCGCACGAACCCTTCGCGGCGGGAGTTTCAGTGGATGAATTTCTTCAGCGCTATGCCAAGACACATTCTAAAGCCCTCCTGATCCTCAATCCGAAGGAAGACGGCCTCGAAGACTTATTGCTGGAAAAAGTTCGCAGCCATGGGATTGAGCGGTTCTTCTTTCTCGATCTGACGCTTCCGACGCTCGTGCGTTTGGCGGTACGGAAGAACGAAAAACGAGCAGCGGTCCGCGTTTCCGAATATGAACCTGAAGAAGCCACCCGTCGCCTGGCAGGAATCGTCGAATGGGTATGGCTTGATTGCTTTACGGGGGAACCGCCGCAAACGGAGTTAATTCGACGGCTTCGACATTCATTTAAAGTTTGTCTCGTATCGCCGGAGCTCCAGGGATATGCATCCGAGCGCATCACGGCTTTTCGACCGCTGGCGCCTGAAATAGACGCTGTCTGCACCAAGTTCCCCGCGTTGTGGTCATGACGATCCGGCTGGTCCTTTTCGATCTGGATGACACTCTTTTTCCCTCCACGGAGGCTTATCAAAACGGTCTGCGCGCTGCATGGAAACGGCTTCGGAAGGACCGGGGTTTGTCCTGGTCGGAATTCGACCAAGCCTATCAGCGCGCAAGACAGGATGTAAAAAAAAGATTGGGGACAAGTCCCGCGGCCCGGAATCGGCTGCTCTATTTTAAGCGACTCGTCGAGATTGTCTATGGGAGTCCCCATCCGGGTAAAGTGTTGGCACTCATGTCCGCTTACAACGCCTGCTGGTCCACGGTGGACGTGCGTTCCCCCCGGAGAGTCCTGCGTCAGTTGGCGCGCCGGTTCGTGTTAGGGGTTGTGACCAACCAGGTGGGTGAGATGCAGATGAGAAAGCTGGCGCGGTTGGATCCTGACGGACGCTATTTAAAAGTCGTGGTAACATCGGAAGAAGTCGGGGTGGAAAAACCCGACCCCAGAATTTTTCGGGAGGCTTGCCGCTTGGCGGACTGCCGGCCTCAGGAAGCGATCCTGGTCGGGGATTCCTGGAAAGATGACGTGCAGGGAGCGCTTAAGGCCGGGATGCGCGCCGTCTTTCTCCATTCTGGGTCTGTCCGACGATCCTTACCGTCTGGCGTGCACTCCCTCTCACGTCTTGAGGATCTCCCGAAATGGCTGGCCTGACATCCAAGGCCACCGCCGCGGCCGTCATCCGGTTGAGCCACGTCTTTGGCGCCGACCGGCTCCTCGTCCAGGCCGGAGGCGGCAACATCTCCGCCAAAACAGCGCCTGACCGGATGGCCATCAAGGCCTCGGGCTGCCTCCTGCGTGAAGTCGATGCCCATCGAGGATGGACCTGGGTCAATCCCGAAGAGATCTGTCAGGGCCTGCGACGTATTTCGTCCACCTTCACATCGACTCAGAAAGAAATGGCCTACGCCGGGCTGCTGGGAAAATCGTCGGAAAACCCGGGGCTGCGCCCTTCGATGGAAGCGGGATTTCATGCCATTTTGCCGGACCGGTACATCGCTCACGCCCACAGTCTGGCGGGAATTCTCTTAGGCCTCCTGCCTCGTAAACGGGCCCTTTCTCTCCTGCGGGAGGCCGGTCCGAAAGCCTGGAACATGGAATGGATCTCTCCCCATCTGCCGGGATACGCTTTGTCGCACCTCCTGTTGGCGCGATCACGGTCCCTCCATTCCCGGTCGACCCCGACGCTGCGGATCCTGCAGAATCATGGGATAATCTGGACGGGGCCCGTTGAATCGGGGATTGTGAAAGCGTCGCGGCGGTTTGAAAAATTTTTCCGGGCCTATTTTTCCTTAGAAAGATATCCCTTTCCCCATTCCGAGGGCTCACGGGGCTGCCGGTCACGCTCCCAGCGCAGCTCCGATCTTTGTTTCTGCGCCTGGCCCTCCTTTCGCTGGGACCTGCGTCCGCTCTTTCCGGACTTCGTCATCTATTTTGACCTTTGGTCCGGGAACGCTCCCGATGTATCGCGGACCGGCGACCGCACCGTTCGGGTTTTGGCGTCCGACGCCCGGAACCTGCGGGACAAGACGGAAGTTTTCTTCGCGCATGCGGCGGTACATACCGTGGCTTCGCGATTCGGCCGGTATCCGGCGCTGCCGGAGTCGATGGTGGGAGCGCTCAAGCAAATGGAAACCGAGCGTTTGCGGATTTTGCAGGCTCGCGCGTCATGACCCCCTTGCAGGTCGTCATCCCGATGTCGGGTGTCGGCGATCGCTTCCGAAAGGCCGGCTACACGCAGCCCAAACCCCTGTTGGACGTGGCCGGCCAGCCGCTGATCGCGAGGCTTTTAGCCAATTTCCCTAAGGACTGCCGTTTCGTGTTTATCTGTAATGAAGAACATCTGCGCGACACCCCGCTGCGCCAGGTGCTCCTCGCTCAGGCTCCCCGGGCGGAGATCGTTGGCATTCCCGGGCATAAGTTAGGTCCGGTCCACACGGTCCTTCAGGGCGTCGACAAAATCGCGGACGACCTCCCTACTCTCGTCAATTACTGTGATTTTTCTTTTTCCTGGAAGTTTGAAGATTTTCTCGCCTTTACGCGCAGTTCCTCCTGCCAAGGCGCCATCCTTTGCTATCGCGGGTTTCACCCGCATTATCTCCGGACCACGCTGTACGCTTATTGCCGCGAAGAGGCCGGCCGCGTGCTTGAAGTGCGCGAAAAAGGGCATTTCACACCGGACCGCACGAAGGAGTTCGCCTCCTCGGGAAGTTATTATTTTTCCTCCGGGAAACTCGTAAAAACCTATTTCGCGAAGGCGGTGGAAGAAGGCCTCAAGACGAACGGCGAATATTATGTCAGTCTCGTTTACAACCTCTTGATCCGGGATCATCTGGACGTGCGTGTGTACGAAATTCCCTTTTTTCTGCAGTGGGGCACGCCGGAGGATTTGGAGGACTATCTCTATTGGCACCGCGCCTTCGAGAATTTTGCGCGGCAGGACAAGACTTCAACAATTAGCGGCATTCGATTGATCATGCCGATGGCGGGACTGGGATCGCGTTTCCAGGGAGAAAGTCTCCCCAAACCACTGATTCCGGTCCTGGGTCAGCCCATGTATAAGACCGCGCAGCGCTTCCTGCCGGTGCGGCGGTCCTCCCCGATCCTGATTCTCCGCTCTGAAATTGAGCCGATGGTGCGGTCCACCGCCGGCGATGCCGAACTCGTCGTTTTGCCCGGCCCCACACCGGGTCAGGCTGATACGACCCTGGTCGGGGTTCTCAAAGCCGATCCGGAAGAGCCGGTCATCGTCTCAGCCTGCGATCACGGGTTGCTTTGGGATGCCGAAAAGTGGGAGGTCCTGATGCGCGAGCGTCCCGACGTGGTGGTAGTGGGCCAGCGCGGATATCCCGGAGCTCGTCGGACTCCCATGGCCTTCGCCTACATCGATGCTGACTTCGGGGGCCGTATCAATGCGGTCTCCGTCAAACGTCCTAAGACAAGCCAGCCGCAAAACGAGCTTGTCTTAGTTGGGACCTTCTGGAGGCGGAACG
>Ga0207015_1204_pt2 | contig 13040 bp, 14 predicted proteins | sample Alteio_BWMinCont_53_FD_153486 | JGI IMG/M metagenome (GOLD analysis project Ga0207015, IMG submission 153486) | Enriched cells from forest soil in Barre Woods Harvard Forest LTER site, Petersham, Massachusetts, United States -... | ecosystem: Environmental > Terrestrial > Soil > Temperate forest >...
TTCATATTGCTGACCGGCGAAGTCGGAACGGGCAAAACGACGCTGCTGAACCGGCTGCTCGATTGGCTGCATGGACAGCGTGTGGCCACAGCTTTTGTCTTCAATTCGCAGTTGAACGTGAGCCAACTCTTTGATTTCATGATGGCTGACTTCGAAATTCCTTGTGAGACGCGTCACAAGAGCCAGGTCCTACTGAAGCTTAACGCCTGGTTGCTAGAACGATATCGAGCCGGCGAAACGGCGGTTTTGATCGTGGACGAGGCTCAGAACTTATCGTTGCAGGTACTTGAAGAAATCCGGTTGCTGACGAATCTGGAAACCTCCACCGAAAAGCTGCTGCAGATTGTGTTGACCGGTCAACCGGAGCTTGAAGAGAAACTTAAATTGCCGCAACTGCGCCAGCTTCGCCAGCGCATCACGCTGAGATGCCGCACCGGCGCTCTCACGCTGGAGGAAACATTCGGGTACATCGCCGAGCGTTTGCGCATCGCTGGCGCCAATGGCGACCCGATATTCTCGAAGGAAGCCATTCAGACCGTTCACCTATATTCCCGAGGAATCCCACGCATTGTGAACCTGCTTTGTGAACACGCTTTGATCAACGCCTATGTGGATCACCTGCGACCCGTTCCGGCGCACTTGGTGGAAGAAGTAGCGCGCGAGTTTCAACTCGATGAAATCGAGCCGATCGCACCTGTCGGTATTTCAAATGGAAACAGGCCTCCTGTAGACGCACAAGTATTGCTTCAGAACCTGGATGAACTGCTCAGCCGCCTTCGCGAGGCGAATATCATGCCGGTGACAACGCGCGAGAGGAAACCATGAGTCGTATTCACGAAGCCTTGAAGAAGGCCGAACAAGAACGGGCCGTGAACCAAGCTGCAGACGGCGCTGCGCCTACGCAAGGCGCCGCAGTGGATGTCGGCACGCTGCCGACCAACGGCGATTCTGTTCCGGATATTTTCAAGCAGGCTCCGGCTGTCACCGCCCAATCGGGCACTCTGAGGCGTTTTGAAGATCTTTGCCAGCGTTGCGCTCATCCGCATTGGCACCCGGATCTGAATGTAAGCATTTTTCACAACCCGGCTCTAAGCGTGCATGCCGCGGAGCAGTTCAGAACTTTGCGGTCGCGGCTTTACCAATTGCGCGGAAGCCAGCAACTTCGGACATTGTTAATAGCCAGCTCGATGCCGGCAGAAGGAAAGACGTTCGTAACCAACAATCTTGCGCAAGCGATCGTTCGCCAGCCGGACCGCAGGTGCCTAATTATCGATGCGGACCTGCGATGCTCGCGCCTTCACGTTCCTCTTGGCGCGCCGCCCTCGCCAGGCTTGACGGACTACCTGCTGGGAGAAGCCGATGAGATGGCCGTGATCCAACACGGAGCCGAGGGCAATCTCTGTTTTATTCCGGGCGGGAAGGAAGTGTCCAATCCAAGCGAACTGCTTTTGAATGGGCGGCTCAAGACTTTGTTGGAACGTGTCACGCCGGTGTTCGATTGGGTCATCCTGGACTCACCTCCATTGCTTCCTGTGGCGGACGCAAGCTTACTAGCTGACCATGTTGACGGAGTGATTTTGGTTCTTCGTGCCGCGTCCACGCAGACGTCAACTGCCGAAAGAGCCTGCCAAGAACTGCAGGGACGGAATCTCGTTGGAGTAGTGCTAAATGCCGTGGAAAAGGCGCATGCGTACGGTTCGTATTACTACCATGGGTACGGTACGGGCTATGGACACGAAGACGTCAAACCAATCCAGGCATAGGGTTCCGATTCAGTCCGGGTCCGTTCTCTGTACGCTGGGAATGCTGGTTTTCGAGAATTTAGTTTATGTCCTTTGTTAAGTTTTACTTGCAGTGCGGAAAATTATTGCAACTATGGGATAGCAATGTTCTTGAAATTATACGGCGGCTGGGTTCTTTGAACTAGTTTAGCAGCCGTCTGTTCTGTAAAGGTATTAGAAACACCGGCTTAACGGAACCAAGACTAGGTTGGCGGGTGGCAACTGTCGTGCAAACCTAGATAAACTTCAGGAGAGTCGATTGGGACTCTAACGGCGGTAGCACAGTTGGGTATTTATTAGAATGATAACAAAACCACAATTCGATGCGAACGCCGGTACGACAAGCGACGACAGTCGCACTGTTAAGTATCCGTGGTTTGCTTTGCAGGTGAGATCTCGCCACGAATCTGGCGTCGCGGATTATCTAGACGGACAGGGATATGAATGGTTCCTTCCGCTTTACAAGAGCAGAAAGCGTTGGTCTGATCGAATCAAGGAAGTGGAATCGCCGCTCTTTCCAGGCTATCTATTCTGTCGATTTAACCAACATGATCGGCTGCCGATTCTGAAGACGCCCGGAGTAATACAGATAGTTGGTTTCAATCGAGTGCCAGCGGTTGTCGAAGAATCCGAGATCAGCGCGCTTCAAACTTTGATGGCGACAGGTGTTCCGAATCATCCCTGCGCATTCTTGGAATTGGGCGACAAAGTGAGAATTGAATCGGGTCCGCTGCGAGGTCTTGAAGGGATTCTAATGGATTTCAAAGGCCACCATCGGTTGGTCCTCTCAGTCACTCTACTGCAGCGTTCGGTGGCGGTGGAAATTGACTCAGCATTGGTAACTCCGGTGAACGGCGCGCCGCAGCCATCCGCCGAAGATAAAGCGCACGCTCGAAACCGTGCAGTTCAGTTTGTGGTCTAGAACACGATATACAAATTTATGAAAACGAAATCAGAAGAAGACTTCCAAGACAGACAGTCGCTCGGGACTCATTTTCCCTTGGCCAAGTCCAAGTCCGCCGAGAAGTCGAATGGGAACGGAAATAACGCCGGCGACCCGGGCAACTTCCTTTCAGAAGAGCATTTCCGCCGGATGCTGGCGCGAGAAAGAAAAAGGTCGGAACGGTCGCGCAAACACTTGGTCTTGATGCTAATCGACGGGGGTTTAAAAAATAAGAAGACCGACGCTCTTCTTGAGCAGATTGCGGTTGTATTGGGCGCATCCATCCGCGAGACAGATTTGGCTGGCTGGTTCGAAGCCAACTCCGTGTTCGGAGTCATCTTCACCGAGTTTGGAGATAGCGACGTAAGCGCCGCCGTCAAGACAATCGAATCGAAAGTCACTGCTAGCCTTCAGAAGGCGTTCAAGGCCACTCAACTAAGCAGCTTTCAAATTTCCTTTTACGCCTTTCCGGATGGGTGGAAGGGTGGCGGGCACCAGCGTCCGGTTGACCCGACCATGTACCCTGACCTTTTCGAAGTGAAAGAGAGAAAGAAGCTGTCACTGTTGACCAAACGAGTGATGGATACGCTTGGCGCTTCGGTGGCCTTGCTGTTCTTGTCGCCCGTCTTTCTGCTACTCGCGATACTGATCAAGCTCACCTCGAAGGGTCCCATATTTTTCCGTCAGGAGCGAGTGGGCCAGTTCGGTTCACGCTTTGTATTTCTGAAATTCAGGTCCATGTATGTTTCCACGGACGCTGCCATCCACAAGGAATACGTCAGGAATTTCATCGCGGGGAAAGCGAATTCTGAAGCTCGAGAGGGCAGCAAGAAGGGCGTCTATAAGATCACGAACGACCCTCGAGTGACCTGGATTGGAAAATTCATGCGGCGCACAAGCTTGGATGAGATTCCCCAATTCTGGAACGTGCTGATCGGCGAGATGTCATTGGTAGGGCCGCGGCCTCCGATCCCCTACGAAATTGAGGCTTATGATATTTGGCACCGCCGGCGTTTGCTGGAGTCCAGACCTGGTATCACCGGTCTGTGGCAGGTGCGCGGACGCAGCAAGACTACCTTTGACGAAATGGTGCGGCTGGACTTGCAGTATTCTCGAATGTGGTCCCCGATGTTGGACGTGAAGATCCTGCTTCAGACTCCCCGCGCGGTATTCACGGGCGATGGCGCATATTAACCTCATGGCGCTCACGGGAAAATTGGCGACCAGCGCATTTCCGATTTAGACCGCTCTGCATCTTCTGCGAAGTTTCCTTTCTGTTAGGCGCAACGATTTGGCTCCTTCAGGGTTTGCATTCCAAGGTGAAAAATGGCTACTCGTCTCGATGCAGGCGAAATGAAAGCTCAAAAACAAAACAATTCAACCGACGTGATCAGAATGGGCGTGGTCGGGTACGGATATTGGGGCCCGAACATCGTGCGAAACTTCCACGGGCAAGAGCGTTCGCGCGTCGTAGCTATTTGCGATCAAAGCCCGAAGTCACAAAATCGCGCGCGGCAATCGTATCCGGATATACGCGTAATCGCGGAATGTAACGACATCCTGACCGCTACGGACATCGATGCAATCGCTATCGTGACGCCCGTGTGGACTCATTACGAGCTTGCAAAACTGGCACTCGAGCACGGCAAGCACGTCTTCGTCGAAAAGCCATTTACCTGCACCACCGCGCAAGCCGAGGAGTTGATCGAGCTAGCCGACCGGAAACGCCTGAAAATCATGGTGGACCACACTTTCTTGTTCACCGGAGCGGTCAAGCGCATTAAAGAATTCATCGATAACGGCACGCTGGGAGATCTTTATTATTACGATTCCACGCGCGTAAATCTGGGCCTCTTTCAGCACGATGTGAATGTGCTATGGGATCTGGCTCCGCACGATCTTTCGATCATGGATTATTTGATCAAAGGCAAGCCTGAAGCGGTAGTCGCCACTGGCGAACGCCATTTGAATGGAGTGGCCGACATTGCGTTTCTTACTCTTTATTATCCCAACAACATGATCGGGCACATCAATGTGAACTGGCTGTCTCCGGTAAAGGTGCGCACGACATTAATCGGCGGCGAGAAAAAAATGTTGGTCTGGAACGACCTGGAAGCCGACGAGAAACTAAAGATATACGACAAGGGCGTGCAGATGAGCGGCGACGGCGTTTATCAGCTGCTCGTGAGCTATCGTTCCGGCGACATGTGGGCGCCTCGAGTGGAGCAAGTGGAAGCTCTGAAGCTGGAAGCGGCTTATTTCGTCGATTGCATTTTGAACGATCAAAAACCCTTTAACGATGGAGCTGCGGGACTGCACGTCGTACAAGTCTTGGAAGCCGCCGACCAATCGCTGCAACAAAGAGGCAAAGTCATCAAGCTCTAGAATTTCCCAGTATCTGCTTAAGCTCGCCTGAATCTTAAATAAAGGAAGAATTCAAGCATGGACCAGTACTTGTGTGTAGCGCCGGACGTCAAACTTGGCAAGAACGTAAAACTATCAAAGTTCATTAACTTATATGGCTGTGAAATAGGCGACGACACGAAAATTGGGGCTTTCGTGGAAATTCAGAAGAATTCGAAGATCGGCAAGAATTGCAAAGTTTCAAGCCACACGTTTATATGCGAAGGCGTGACCCTTGAAGACGGCGTGTTTGTGGGTCACGGCGTCGTTTTCATCAACGATTCCTATCCGCGCGCAACTACAGAAGAAGGGCAGTTGCAAACCGAACAGGATTGGAAAGTGGAAAAGACCCTGGTGAAGGCACGCGCCTCCATCGGTTCGGGCTCCACCATCCTTTCCAAGGTTGTTATCGGCGAGAATGCGATTGTTGGCGCAGGAAGCGTGGTCACCAAAGACGTTCCCAACGACACTATCGTAGCCGGCAATCCTGCGCGAGTGCTGCGCCACATCACGCGAGAAAAGACAACTGTATAGCAACCGGACGAATATGGCGGCGGATGGAATCGCTGCGATGAATTTTTCGTGTCAGAAGTAATTTACTAAGGAATCGAGGAACGTTTATGTCCCTTACCGATAAAATCCCGTTTTTAGACCTGGTTACCCCTCATATGGAGCTCGAGCCTGAGCTGACTGCGGTGTTCCACAAGGTTTTAAGCACCGCTGGTTTCGTCGGCGGTCCGATGGTAGAGAACTTCGAAAAGGCTTTTGCCGCATTTTGCGATGCGAAGAATTGCGTGGGTGTAGCAAGCGGAACCGATGCGGTCCGCTTTGCCTTGACGGCCGCCGGCGTGCAACCCGGAGACATCGTGGTTACCGTTCCGCATACGTTTATTGCCACCACGGAAGCCATTAGTCAGGCCGGAGCGCGTCCCGATTTTATCGATATCGACGAGCGCACGTATTCGATGGACGTCGCCAACTTGCGCGAATACCTCGAACGGGAATGTTATCTTGACCGCGAGACGGGAAAACCGTACCACAGAAAGTTTCGCGCACCCGTCACGGCAGTGGTGCCTGTCCACATCTATGGTCAGTGCGCGGATATGGATCCCATCCTGGAGCTGGCTCGCCGCTACAACTTGATTGTTGTGGAAGACGCTTGCCAAGCTCACGGCGCGGAGTATTTCTCGCAGAAAGAAAATCGCTGGAGGAAAGCGGGCTCCATGGGTCACGCTGCAGCTTTTAGTTTTTATCCAGGAAAGAATCTAGGCGCTTGCGGAGAAGCCGGCGCGATCACCACCAATAGTGACGCAATGGCGCGCACGATGCGCATTCTGCGCGACCACGGCCAGTCAAAAAAGTATTACCACGACATGGAAGGATATAACGGGCGTCTGGACTCGCTACAAGCGGGCCTACTTAGCGTAAAACTCCAACATTTGGCGGAGTGGAATCGGAAACGACAGGAAGCAGCGGCTCGTTACGACAAGATGCTGGCATCGTTGGATGGCGTAGTTGCGCCATATCAGCCTACCTGGTCGCGCCCGGTCCATCATCTGTATGTGGTGCGAGTGTCGGATCGCGACGGCTTGCAGAAGCGCCTAGCTGAAGCCAAGATCGATACCGGTATTCACTATCCTATTCCGCTTCATTTGCAAAAAGCCTACGAAACGTTTGGTTTCAGAAAAGGTGACTTCCCGGTCACCGAAAAAATTGCTTTGGAGATCCTCTCTCTTCCCATGTATCCGCAACTTCAGCCCGCGGCGCAGGAGCGCGTCGTTCAGAAGATCCAGGAATTTGCCTCCGTCGGCGTCCTCCGTTAGGCATGTTTTTCCTAATATAATCAACGCAGCCTGGGGCTTCGCGGAGGGGGCGAGGTCGGGGCGCGAGCCCACTCGGTGCACGGCAGTACCATTACTAGGACTCCGCATTCGAACTCGGTCGGACAGACTTCAGGTATCTCCGGCGCTGTTCTACACATCTAGTTTGGTGGGGAATTCACCGCCAACGATAGTCGACGAGGAACGAATAAATTTTCGCCAGCTTAATCGAACGAGACCATCAAGGAGGTTCAGCGGTGAAGCAAGAAAATAGTGTTGTTGTGGTGGGGCTCGGAGAAGTGGGCCGGCCCCTGCTCGAACTTCTCTCCAAGCATTACAAGACCGTGGGAGTAGATCTCGTGCTGCCGGAACACTCCGTGGGGAAAGTGGACGTCTTGCACGTCTGCTACCCGTTTGAGATCAAAGATTTTGTGGGCGAGACCGCGCGTTACATTGATTTATTTAAGCCGACATTGACGATTATCAATAGCACCGTCGCAATCGGGACCACTCGAGCGGTAGCAGCGCGAACTGGGACGGCTTTGGCGCACAGTCCCGTACGCGGGAAGCATGTGCGAATGTTGCACGAGTTGGAAACCTATACGAAATTTATAGGGCCCATCGACGCTGCCAGTGGCAAGCTTGCAGCGGAACATTTTCAAGGGGCGGGTCTGAAAACGAAGGTCTTGGCGGCTCCGGAAGCGACCGAGTTGGCGAAGTTGACGGAGACCACGTACTTCGGCTTGTTGATCTCCTGGGCGCAAGAGCTTGAGAGATATTGCCAGAAAACGGGACAGTCGTACGATGAAATTTGGAGCATTTACGAAGAGATCGGATTTTTCCCCAAGACCAAATACTTTCCGGGGGTTATCGGCGGCCACTGCGTCATGCCGAATATTGAGCTTTTGTTAAAGTTCGATGATTCATCGCTTTTGAGGGCCATCCAGACCTCAAATCGTGCGAAAATCGAGCGTGAATCGCGCAAAAAGCAGGATGAGCAGAAGGTAGAGACCACCCGCTCCAGGGGTTGAACACGGAACTCAGCGACTGCGGGTCTGGTCACCGCGTCTAAATAACTGTAAACGATATATCAATGACAAGTTCTACGATGACGCAAACGACGACTACCACGTCGCTTGAAAGCTCGCCTACCGCGGCCGTAAAGAGGCTTGCCGGGAAACGTGTGGCGATGGTCACATTTTCCTCTTATCCGTTCGACCCTCGCCCGCGGCGGTCTATAGATGCGCTATTAGCAGAAGGCGCTACGGTGGATCTAATTTGCCTCGGTAATAAGAACGATGCCAAGGGTGTAGTGCCCGTGGGCGTGAAAGTATTCCGCGTACCACTGAAACATCCTCGTCGTGGGAAATTCGAATATGCGATTCGGTATGGGACGTTCATCCTCATTTCGTCCCTGGCCTTTGCCCTTCGATCACTGGGCCGCCGCTATGACTTAGTTTACGTACACAATATGCCCGACATTCTCGTGGCAAGTTCTCTGATACCTAAGATGTTGGGAGCCAAGGTGGTACTGGATTTACACGACCCGATGCCCGAACTAATGATGACGATTTTTCGCACACCTGAAGACAATAGAAGCGTGCGGATGATGAAGCGCCTTGAAAGATGGAGCATCGCGCGGACAGATTTGGCGGTCACGGTTAATGTCGCGTGCAAACGAATCTTTTCCTCGCGCAGTTGCCCGGCGGAAAAGATTGCTGTGGTTATGAACGCCCCGGACGGCCAGATTTTTCCTTTCCGAGAGGCACGATTGAGCGTATCGCCAAAGCAAGGCAGTGATCGGCCCTTCGTTATCATGTACCACGGCTCTATTGTGGAGCGGAACGGATTGGACCTCGCTCTCGATGCGCTTGCGCGAGTTCGAGAGACTATACCGGGCGCGGAATTGCGTGTCTTTGGTTCGCGAACCGCCTTCCTGGATCTGGTGATGGATAAAGCCCAAAGTATGGGGCTACAAGATAAAATCCGGTTTATGGGCCCTCGGCGCCTGGAAGAGCTCGTAACCGAAATCGAGAAGTGCGACTTGGGGATTATCCCGAACCAGCGAAATCCGTTTACGGATATCAATACGCCTACTCGCGTTTTCGAGTATCTGGCCATGGGCAAACCGGTGATTGCTCCCTCTACGCAGGGCATACTGGATTATTTCGACAAAGATTCTCTTCTATTTTTCGAGCCCGGCAACGCCGCAGAGCTGGCGCAACAGATCGAATATGCGTTCTTCCATCCGCGTGAAGTTCTGGAAATAGCCCGAAAAGGGCAAGAGGTCTTCGTGGAACACACCTGGGACCGCGAACGAGAAACCCTGGTCGACTGTGTAAGCGCGCTTTTTAATTAGCCGTCGGAACCTCCACAATAGCCACTCTTATTGTGCTTCACGCAGGTCTGGTTTAGTAGAGACAACGTTCTAACTTCGGAACTCCACAGTTCTCATGAAACAAATCGCATTGGTAACCGGTGCAGAGGGCTTCATTGGCTCTCACCTGGTCAATTTTCTGTCCGCGGACGGCTGGAAGGTGATTGGTGCATATCTTAACCAGGGCCCTGCCACTTCGGCTGAGCTTCCGAATGTGCGTTTTGAGCAGTGTGATCTCCGGAACGGCCAGCGCATCTCGCAAATCTTGAATGAACATCAGCCGACGCACATATTTCATTTAGGGGCGCAGAGCCTACCAACGTTGTCATGGTCCAATCCGGTGGAGACCTTCGAGTCGAATATCATGGGTTCGCTACACTTGTTCGAGGCCGTGCGTCATGCAAAAAAGCCTGCTACGGTGGTCTCCGCTTGTTCGAGCGCTGAATATGGACACGTTCCCCCGGCTGCTATTCCAGTCACTGAAGAGCAACCGTTTCGGCCATTACATCCGTATGGCATCAGCAAAGTTTGTTTGGATTTGCTGGCGCGGGAGTATTTCCTGGATTACAAAATCCCAGCTATCAATTTGCGGCTCTTTAATACCACTGGGCCGGGTAAGACCAGCGATGCGCCCTCGGACTTCGTACGTCAGTTAGTTCGAATTAAGAAGGGCCTGCAGCCACCGGTCATAGAAGTCGGGAATCTGAAACCCCACCGCGCGTTTCTAGATGTTGATGACACTGTTCGTGGCTTTTACCTCGCTGCACTAAAAGGGAAACATGGCGAGGCTTACAACCTGTGCGCCACCAAGACCCATGAAATTGGTGAGCTATTGCGCACGGCCATACGCCTATCTGGAGTGAAAGCGGAAATACGACCCGTGCCGCGTTTGATGCGTCCTTCCGACGAGAAAATTATTTTCGGCAGCACTCGCAAGATTCGTAGGGATACAGGTTGGAAACCGCTGAAGTCGATCGAGCAGACCTTGAAGTCCATGCTGGAGTATTGGGACGCGAATATGTAAACGCCGGCATGTTGCGGCGTTTAATTGATCAAACGCGTAGTCAAAATGAACCCTTTCAAAATGACTCCCGCGCGACTGGATGCTGACCTTCAAGATATACCGGCCGTCCTGCTTGTTGGCGGAATGGGTACACGTCTGCGATCTGTTCTGCCGTCGACACCCAAACCGTTGGCCCGGGTTGGAAATCTGCCTTTCCTGCAGCTCTTGGTTCTGCAGCTTCGCTCACAAGGCATTCGGCGCATCGTAATGTGCACCGGTCATCTTGCCGAGCAGATCGAAAAAGAATTCGGCGACGGCCACAAGTGGGATGTTGGGATTGATTATTCGAAGGAATTGAAGCCGCTTGGAACCGCGGGAGCAGTGAAACTCGCCGAGCGCTATCTTCAAAATGCTTCCGACTTCCTAGTTATGAACGGCGATTCATTTCTAGAACTTGATTTTCGAGAGTTCATCCGCTTTCATCGGGAGCGCGGCGGTTTGATCAGCATGGCGGTTCGCAGAGTTCACGACGCGGCGCGATACGGAAGCGTTCAACTCGACGCAAATCGGCGAGTGCTTGGGTTCCGCGAGAAAACGAGTGACTCGGTTCCCGGCATGGTAAATGGCGGCGTGTATGTGTTCAACCATTCCATCCTGAAGCAAATTCCTGAAGGACCGGCTAGCTTAGAACGGGATATATTTCCGCAGGCACTCGAACGCGGGGTCTACGCACTCGATCAGCAAGGCATGTTTATAGACATTGGGACGCCTGAAGATTACGCGAGAGCCCAAACGCTCGCTGAGAATCTTTACCAGGCAGCCTCATCTAAATCGTAAATTGACAAAAGGCCTACGTTGTATGAGCAAAGCAGTCTTTTTGGATCGCGACGGCGTTATCAATCAGAAGCCCCCCGAGGGCGACTACGTAACTCGCTGGGAGGATTTTCATATCCTTCCAGGAGTGGCAGAAGGCGTTGCTCTGCTAAACCGAGCCGGATTTACCGTAATTGTCGTTACCAATCAGCGCTGCATCGCGAAAGGTCTGCTGACCGTGGTTGAGTTGGAGAACATGCACCAAAGAATGACTGAACTCCTCGCCGGGTCCGGTGCAATCATTGATGGGACTTTTTACTGCCCGCACGAAATCGAGCCTGTCTGTGAGTGTCGCAAACCCGCGCCGGCAATGTTGCTAAAAGCGGCGAGCTTGCACGGGATTGATTTATCAGCATCCTGGATGATTGGCGATTCCGACATCGATATACAGGCCGGCGTAAATGCGGGCTGCAAAACAGTCCGGCTGATAGAAGGGGTCGAAGCGCCAGACAACGCGAAGCGCGCTTCTGGCTCAACAACTCACGCGGATATCATTGCGCGGTCATTTTTAGAGGCTATTCGCCGGATATTCGAACGGGAGGGAGTCGCCATCGACTCGTTTTCCAGTACACCTACGGCGATATAGAACTTAAATTCTCGACGAGACATGACAGTCCACATGAACAAAAGGAAACGAACCGCATGATAACAACGCGCACTCCTATGCGTATTTCATTCTTCGGCGGCGGCACCGATTATCCGATTTGGTTTCGCGAGTTCGGCGGCTCGGTGCTGTCCACCGCTATTGATAAGAGTTGCTACATTACTTGCCGGCGTCTTCCGCCGTTTTTCGAATACCACAGCCGCATTTCGTACTCGAGAATCGAAAACGTCAATGAAAACAACGCGATTGAACATCCCTCTGTCCGTGGATGTTTACAGTATATGGGCGTTGACGAAGGAGTTGAGATTCACCACGTAGCCGATCTTCCCGCCCGCACCGGCTTGGGTACGAGTTCGGCATTTACAGTAGGGCTTTTGTTGGGTCTGTACGCGCTGCGGGATCAGATGCGCAACAAGCACGCACTCGCTTCCGACGCAATCCACGTGGAGCAGGAAGTGATCAAAGAGGCGGTTGGCTCACAGGACCAAATTAGCGCCGCCTACGGCGGATTTAATCGCATCAACTTTAATACCGACGGAAGTTTCGAGGTCAAGCCGATCATAACTTCCCCAGACAGATTGGCTGCACTGCAGCAAAACTGTGCGCTCTACTTCACGGGATTTTCGAGAATAGCTGCGGAGATTGCTAAAGAGCAGATCAGACTGACGCCGCAGCGAAAGAATGAGCTAGAGCGGATGCGTCAGATGGTGGATGAAGCCGAAGCTATCGTAACAAATCCGAATCGCCCTATAGATGAATTTGGACATTTGTTGCATGAATGCTGGCATTGAATGCATAAACTTTCGCAGCGAAATTTCGTTCACGCCGTACGGGAAGATTTACTAATTCTAACCAGTCATATTTCGCAGCATATTTTTCTACAATGCTTCCTGTGTCGTCCGTGGACCCGTCGTTCACAATCACCCATTTTTGGGGTAGGACGGTCTGACAAACCATCGTTTGGATGGTCTTCTCGATGAATGCCGCTTCGTTTCGGGCAGGGGTGACCACAACATAGGGTGGAAAAGAGGCCCGTTGACTCATGTTATCCTCGACCATCGTTTTGCTAGACCAGTTTATTCTGCTGAAACTGCACAGCAGATCTCGCGATTCAATTCTTTACCGTGCTAGTTAACCCCAGGGCGTGGCTGGGCATACACTTCAGAGCGTTCGATGGTAAGCGACTCGTCGTACTTTTCTTCCGGCTCGTAAACAACCACATGGCTACCGCGATCC
>Ga0207015_1198_pt1 | contig 13010 bp, 15 predicted proteins | sample Alteio_BWMinCont_53_FD_153486 | JGI IMG/M metagenome (GOLD analysis project Ga0207015, IMG submission 153486) | Enriched cells from forest soil in Barre Woods Harvard Forest LTER site, Petersham, Massachusetts, United States -... | ecosystem: Environmental > Terrestrial > Soil > Temperate forest >...
CCGCAGCGCGGAGAGCGCAAAGCTTCCGCCTGGTCAATATTTGACTACGGACTTCCCAGTATTGTCCGCCGGCCCAACACCTCACGTGCCGCTCGACCGCTGGGAATTTACGATCAACGACGGAAACAAGCTCTTGCGAAAATGGGATTGGAAATCCTTTCGTGAGTTGCCCAGCGAGACCATTACCGTGGACCTCCACTGCGTGACACGCTGGTCGAAACTCGGTACCGTTTGGGAAGGCGTTTCTCTCGACACGTTACTTGCAGGCATCCAAACCGATGCTTCTTACGCCATGGCGCACTCCTATGGCGACTACTCAACAAATCTGCCTCTCAACGATCTCAAAGACAAAAAGGCTTGGATCGCTTTTCGATTCGACGGCAAGGATCTGGAACCCGAACACGGCGGCCCAGCACGGCTTCTCGTCCCTCATCTCTATCTCTGGAAGAGTGCCAAGTGGGTGCGCGGCATCACGCTGATGCGTCAGGACAAGCCTGGTTTCTGGGAAGGACTCGGCTACCACATCTACGGAGATCCATGGCGGGAGCAGCGTTATTCGGGCGACGAGTGATGTGGCGTATCGGAACGGTCGTTGCTCTTCGCGACGAAACACCGACGGCACGGACGATCACTCTCGAAGTTTCGGACTGGCCCGGGCACGTCCCAGGCCAGCACGTTGACGTGCGTGTGACGGCCCCCGATGGATACTCGGCCGTCAGGTCTTACTCGATCGCCTCTGCCCCGAATTCCAACGGGCGAATTGAACTAACCGTCGAAAGGCTGCCAAACGGCGAAGTCTCGCCGTATCTCACACAAGAAGTCGTCGCCGGCGACCGTTTTGAATTGCGTGGTCCTATCGGCGGTTGGTTCGTGTGGCGCACGGAACAAACCGAACCTGTTCAGCTGATCGCGGGTGGTTCCGGAATCGTTCCGCTCATGGCCATGATTCGCTCTCATGTATCCGCGAGAAACAAGTCCCAATTTCGATTGCTGTATTCCGTGCGCGAACCGGAAGCGATTTTCTACAGGGATGAATTGGGAGCTCTTTCCAAGGACAAGTATTCCGTGGGCGTCACATACGCCTACACGCGGACCACTCCTAAGGATTGGCCGCGGCCGCCAGGCCGTATCGACGCCACTTTGATTGCTAACTCAACTTGGCCGTCAGTCCTTGCGCCAACTTGCTACGTTTGCGGCCCGACTTCGTTCGTAGAAAGCGCAACCAGCCTCCTCAGCGCCTCCGGCATCGACCGCGACAAGATCAGGACGGAGCGTTTTGGCTCCACGGGAGAGAGAAAATGACTTCGCTTACCTCCAACTACCTCGACGGGAACGCCGCCGCTGGCGAATTGAGCAGAATATTCGCTATGGACCTTACGGCCGCAGAAGGACAGTGCGCGAACTGCGGCGCAAGAAAGCGCTTTGCCGACGCGCATGTGTACATGCAGAGTCCCGGCGTCGTGGCTCGATGCGCCGTTTGCCAACACGTACTCCTTCGTATTGTAAGCGTTCGCCACCGCGTGTTCCTTGACTTGCGCGGCATGACATACCTGAATCTCGACACGACAGACCTTCAGCCATCCGTGTTCGCACGACCAGACTCTTGAGCTGCCTGCTCACTCTCGGATTTGCTGTTCAAAGAACTCTTCGCTGACCCATCAGACCGTTGGTGGAAACATGAGACGCAGACTCGGAGCATTCGACGATCCAGAGCTGAAATCTTGGCTGCTGGAATTGATCGCCGATCCGTCACCAAGCTTTCTTGGCGCTCTCGCTGAAGCAGTACTAACGGCTACGCTCGAAGACTATTGCGTCGTTCGCCCATGCCTTATGCGGCTCAGAGAGAAATACCGCCGGGTGCCGAAGAAAGCCCGGGTTCACAGAGAGAAAACGATTCATCACGGCACACCGACCGCAATGCCTGAGCTGGAAAGTACGAGCCTAAGGAGAAGTGCACGCTGATTTGAACACAAGAAACGATCGGGATAGAACTCAGTAAGACTGCGCGCTTTCGGCTTTCAACCGAATGGTTGGAACTAATTACTGTCTCCATGGAGCTTCAGAATGGTGGTTCGCCTCTTTGATGCATCTGTGTTAGTATGAATTTCGCATGAGCGCGCTGATTCTTACAGGCGGTTTACAGGCGGTTTTGCCAGGAAAGCTTGCAGTCAGGGGCAATCCAGGCGGCCAGTGCGCGGTATGCGAAACTTGCAAAGCCATTATTTGCAAGGTTTTACGCTAAGTTGTTGATTCCACGGCTGGGGACGTAGTTCAGTTGGTTAGAACGCTGCCCTGTCACGGCAGAGGTCGCGAGTTCGAGTCTCGTCGTCCCCGCCATTCCTTCCAAAGAGTTGGGCTAGTATCATCGAAATCATCGGAAAAGCACGCTGCACCCCATCCTCGCCGCATAACGGTGCAGTGCGGCTTCGGGCCTGAATTCCATTTACAACTAATTCTTGAGGCGAAGATTATGACCAAGATAGAGCGACTCGGTCTAACCGCGGCAGCGGCTTTCGTTTTCGCAACGTGCGGCGGAAATGTGCTTGCGAGCGATACAAACGCCGATGACACGCCTGAAAGGACCGCTTCGGCCAGACCTACAAAGGTTGCGCTTTTAGCACTCGAAAAGAGTGCCTACGAGGCTTGGAAGTCCAAGGACGCGGAGTTCTGGGTTACGTTTCTTTCCGATAAGTTTGTCGGGTGGGGTTCGTTTGGCAAGCTCGATAAGGCATCAGCGACAAAAGAGTACACCGGCGCTGATTGCGAGATCAAAAGCTACGCTCTGTCCGACGAGCAAGTGAGCTTGCTTGGTAAGGACGCAGCGCTTATCACCTATAAGGCAACGGTTAACGGCACATGTGGCGGACAACAGCTCCCGACCAATAGTCGGGCGGCAGCGATATATATTCGCGACGACGGTAAATGGAAGCGAGCCTTCCACGCCCGAGCTGCGATTGTCGATCCAAAAGCGACTCTCGCGAAGCCGGTTGCCACGCAGCAGGCGCTTAATGAGGACAATGCTCAACCGGCCAATCGAAATGCCCGCACCGACGCCATGCTCGCGCTTGAAAGGAATGTCTGGGAAGCCTGGAGAGCACACGATGCTAAAAAGCTTGGGGACCTGACGGCCAAGGATATTTCGTTCATCAACATTTTTGGTGTTTACCTCGCATCCAAAAACGATGCCATGCAGGACTGGTCCGGGACTTATTGCGATGTCAAAAGCGTCAGCATCACCGACGCCGCGGGCACGATGCTCTCGCCGACGGTCGGCATCCTGACATTCAAGGCCACTGCGGACGGCACGTGCTACGGTCAGAAGGTTGGACCCGTTTGGGGTTCGTCGGTCTACGTTAAGTACGGCCATGTGTGGAAATGGACCTTTGGCATTAATTTACCCGCACGCCAGGGACGCACCTAGAGGCCGCAGCTCGTGCTCGGGAGTTTTCCAACCCACAATCCAACCCACAGCACGCCGTGTCTTGCGCGATTTTCAACGCCTTACGCGGTCCTTGGCAGTCCCCGCGGTCTTGTAAGTTGTTGTCAAACCCTTCAGGGGGCCGCTGTCACGGCAGAGGTCGCGAGTTCGAGTCTCGTCGTCCCCGCCATATCTTTTCAATCGCGAAAAAGGAAGCGGCGAGCCGTCGCATCGAGGAGTTGCAGGCCGCCGCCGGTTCGCGCTCTAGTCCACATCGCCAGCGGCTCGATTAAACATGAGCTGACCGAGCAAGCCCGCCGATTACGGCGGATGTGCTCATGATCGGAAGAAGCCCGCACTCCGGCGTCTTGGGGCGCCTGCGGGATCTCGGCCACGCGATGGTGATCGCCTGTATTGCCTGTGGAATGGAGGACAAAAGACGTGGAGGATAGCTTCTCCCGCAGGAGCCGCCGCCTGTAAGATTACACCCAGGGAAAGAGGTTATTGCTCTATGCAGGAAGCGGCGAAAAATCTACTCCTGGTTCTCGTTGCGCTCTTCCCGATCGTGGATCCACTTGGGGGCAGCCCCTTCTTCCTGGCGCTAACCAGGGAATACGCGCCGGAAGCGCGCAGAGCATTGTCTTGGCGCATTGCCATCAACAGTCTTTTCCTGTTGCTTGGGTCCTATTTTGTCGGGACGTACATTCTTGCGTTCTTTGGGATTTCGCTCCCGGTGGTGCAGGTCGGCGGAGGGCTGATCCTCGTCGCCACGGGATGGGCGCTGCTGAAGCAACGGGACGACGAAAAACACGACGTTCATAGAACGGTCCAGCCGCAGGACACATTCCGCCACGCATTCTATCCCTTGACGCTGCCGCTGACCGTAGGCCCTGGATCGATCTCCGTCGCGATCACGCTGGGCGCGAACGCGGCGCACCGTCACACGCTTCATCCTTTGACGATCTTGGCCGCACTTATTGGAATGGCGTTAATCGCCATCAGTATTTTGCTCTGCTATGGATTTGCCGACCGGTTGGCAAGAATCCTGGGAGCAACCGGGATGATCGTGATCACACAATTGTCTTCGTTTTTCCTGGTTTGCATCGGCGTGCAAATCGCTTGGAACGGAATCAAGGAGTTGCTGGAGTCGGTGACCCTGCATATCGGCTGACCAATTACTTCCAGCTTGCGGACGATTGGCTCATGACAGGCAAGGGGGCAAAACGTTGTAACGGCTTTGGCATTTTCGAATCAAAGATATAAGCTCGGGTAGAATCGCCTTGCGCGCCCAGTCTTGCTCGGTCGTCGCAGACACTGTGCGCCTCCTCGAGGTACCCCAGCGGAGCTTGGCTATGCCTTCCACTGAAAAACTGGACACTCACCACAAAGCGCTTACTCTCAATCTTGATCCATCTACGTTTGGTTCCTTTGCGGAAATCGGCGCTGGGCAGGAAGTCGCGCGATGGTTCCTGGTAGTGGGAGGGGCTTCTGGCACGGTCGCCAAGACCATTTCCGCATACGACAAGGAAGTCAGCGATGATCTTTACGGCTCCGGATCGCGCTACGTATCGCGACAGCGGCTCGAGGCCATGCTCGACCACGAATGGCGCGAGCTTCTCGCGCAACTAAGCAAAACTCGTGGGTCGCAAACTCGCTTCTTCTCGTTCGTTGACACGGTTTCCGCGCGTAACTTCGCCGGAACCAACGACCCGCATGGCTGGGTCGGTCTCCGGTTTCAATTGCAGCCCGGCGGCCCTCCCCAGGACGTCCTGCTGCACGTCAATATGCTCGATCCTTCCAATGTACTCCAGCAGGAAGCCATCGGTATTCTGGGCGTCAATCTCATCTATACCGCGTTTTATGGGCTGCAAAGCAAGGAATCATTTCTGGAAGGATTGGCGCAAGACGTGGTCAAGGAGCGGATCGAGATCGACTACGTGGATTTTCGCGGTTCGGCATTCGAGAGTTGGGATCGCAGCGTAGTGCTGGCTCAATTGGTTTCCGCAGGACTCGCGGAGGCTGTATTTTTCTCGTCGAAAGGGTCTGCTGCCCCGGCGACGGAGGCCCTCTACAAGAAAGCCGTCGTGCTTGCGCCGGGATACTTCGGGCACGTGGATCAAGCACACGCCCAAGTTCACGCGGACTTGTTGGCTTCCGGTATTCATGAGCTTCGCAATGAACTGGGCCAAGCGCACTCGGCGCCCGCCGGTTTTTTCTGCCTGACCATTGCTCCGCTCTCCCCCAAGGAGCCGGTTCCGGACATGGCCGGGTTGCTTCATCGCATCGAGGCGCTTCTCGCGACGGGCGGCGACGTGCTGCTGTTTCGGCGAGGCGAGCTCTATCACATGACCGCTCTGGTCAACCGCTATACCAACGCGCCGGTACGATTCGTTGTAGGTCTCTCGCTGCTGATTCGAGCGTTTGAAGATTTTTACGGCGATCTCGAGGGCAGCCTTCTGGAGGCCCTCGGCCGTCTTTTCGCGCAGAACGTCCGTATTTACGCTTATCCGATGACCGCCGCGGATCTGCGGGAATGGCTCAGCACTACTTCCGCCTCCGGTTGGGAATGGAGTGAGACCAATGGATGGGTTTCCGCCGCACAACTGCGTCGCGCACCCCCTCTTGGACATCTCCTCGCGTATCTTCTCGCCAGCAACTTTATTGCCCCAATGCAAGCGCCCGCGGCCCTGAAAGCCGACGCTTGACCGCCATATCTGAAAACTTGCCTGGATAAGTACCGGAAAGTCGGCATCTCGTCAGGAAATCAAGCACTCACGACATGCGCGTTTGTTGCTACTAACCCGGGCGAGCTGACAACTTCCGGGTTGCCCGTCATCCGCCCACAATCTCGGCGGCCCCAAAGTAGGTTTTGAACTCCAACCCGGGGCTGGATCGTGACTCAGCTATGAGATTTCGTTCCTCTTGATGTAAAGTCGCTTCCACTCAGCAGAGCATCGTTATAACGGAGAAGGGTGAAAGGAGATAAGGGCATGACGGAATTAAGCGCAGGGCGGCAAGCAATTATCGAAGCCTCGCCTGAGCCGATCTCCATCGATACGGCGCGGACTGCGGTGATCGTTGTCGACATGCAGAACGATTTCGGGAGCAAAGGCGGAATGTTCGACCGCGCAGGGGTTGACATCGCTCCCATTCAAAAGGTTGTTGAGCCCATTTCAAGGGTTCTTGAATCGGCGCGTCGTGCGGGCATGAAGATCATTTATCTAAAGATGGGCTTTCGTCCGGATCTTTCCGACGCCGGTCCTGCGGATTCTCCAAACCAGCTGAAGCTTTCGCGCATGCGATATGGAGACGCCATGCGCGCTCCGGATGGAACCGACGGCCGGATTCTGATTCGAGATACTTGGAACACGGAGATTGTAGATGAGCTCAAGCCTCACTCTGTGGACATTATCATTTACAAGACTCGCTTCAGCGGATTTTATCAAACCGGATTGGATAACATCCTCAAGACACTGAACGCCCGCTATCTCGTGGTCACCGGATGCACCACCAGCGTGTGCGTGGAATCTACCGTCAGGGACGCGATGTTCAGAGATTATTCCTGCTTGCTCCTCGAAGACTGCATGGCCGAGCCGATCGGGAATGTCGGTAACAATTCCACGAGAAGCAATCATGAGGCGTCGCTTCTGGTGATCCGAGCGCTGTTTGGTTGGGTTTCCCGGTCGGACGAGTTCATTGGGGCTCTTGAGCCGCGCGCCGCTCGAACGTCGGCATCGCGAGCGTAGTAAACGCACTTTGTAGTCTCTTCGCGTGTTGTCCGCTAACCGGAAGCTAGGCGTGGCAGGACCTGCCGTTTTCGCTGCTTTCGCGCAGAGGAAGCCGCGAGAACGGAAATGCTCGCCCGCAAATCATTCTCCTTTGGACCATTGCAGAAACGCGCATTTGCGTCGATATTCCCTGGGAGCTTCGCCCATCTCGCGGCTAAAGACACGACTGAAAGAACTTTCCGATCCGTATCCAATGGCTGACGCCACCTCCGAGAACGACATATTGTTGGAGCGAATCATCGCGCCTGCTTTGTGCATCCGCCAGCGAGTAAGGTATTCGAGAGGCGTCTGGCCCAAAACACTCTTAAATTTTAGGGCGAAGGCAGACCTCGACATGCGTGCTTCGCGAGCCAGTGACGCAACAGACCAGATCCGATCAATGCCCGCGTGCATTGCTTGTATGGCCTTGCTGAGATGCTGGTCTGACATGGCCGCCAACCAACCCCTCGGCGGAGCCGCGGAGCTGCTTGTGTAAGCTCGAATGGCGTAGACAAATAGCGATTCATAAAGACAACTGATCAAGCGCGATGAGGCTATACCGGGCTGCGCCGTTTCTGCCGCCAAAAGATCCAGCACGGATTGGAAGGCGTGGCTTCGACTTTGGTCAAGGCGCAGGTGCAGATAACGCGGCAGAATCGTAGAAATGAGCGGGGCCTCGAACGCACTCATGGCAAACGACCCGCTCACCAAAGTTGTCGGCGCGCCGCCTCCTCCGTAATGAATCACGCAATCCACTTCCAATTTTCTTAATTCGCGGTAATCGGCGACACGGGAACGCGGATGATCCACCAATGTAAAAGGTTCATGGCTGAGAATGAAAATGAAAACATCGCCGGCGGAGAGCGGAATGGCTTGCCGCTGGTTCTTGAATTTTAGAAGCCCCGATCCGCGAACCATCAACCCGAAGCGTACCCGCGGAACTGTATCCCCCGGGTAGTGAAAACCCCAGGGAGCCGTCACCTCCAGGCGCGTGTACACCGCCTCCTGAATTCTCATCGATCCAAAGACTTCAGACAGCGGGTCCATGCGGTGTTCGAATACTGGACGATCGGTCATGTTTTTTAGACGCATGGCACCCGCGAGTCCCGAGTTTATCGCATCTATCTCTCGGGCCACCAAACATTTCAATTGGAGAAAAAGATGACTCTAAGAGAGCGTCGCTCTACACCTTCCATTTGCATGACCATGATCGCCCTATGCCTTTCCGCCGCGTTTTCGCCGGTTGTCGCGTCGCAGGAAACGAAAAAGGAGCCTGAGCTCTGTCGCAGCCCTGCGAATGCGGCGTTTCCTTGCCGTTCCGCGGCCGCCACAAAAGAAATCCCGGAAACTCCCGGCCAACAGGCAGCCAACCTTCCTGACGCGCCGCAGCCTCAAGGCCAAAGCAACCTGCCAAACTCACCATCCCATCCCCAAGATGAAAATAGTGCTGTGTTGTTCTTGCCCGTCAAAAGCGCTGGCCGTCTGTCCTTCGGCGATAAATTTACAATCTACGCTCATCAAACATTCGGGCCGCCCGCGCTTATCTTGCCGGCGTTCAGGGCCGGTATAGGCATGGCCAATCCAACAAATCACTACCCCCGCGATTGGAAGGACGGGGCAGGGGCGTTCGGGAGGCTCTATGGAGATTCCATCGCCACGGTCACATCCCAGCGAACCGCGCGCTTTTTGACGGGTGTTGCCTTGCACGAAGATCCCCGCTACGTGCGGTCCACTAGTAAAAATCCTCTTCTACGAACCGGTCACGCACTTGTATTTACTTTTATCGATAAGACCGACTCCGGGAGAAACACCATCGCCTTCTCGAATTTTGCTGGCGCGGCTGCCGGCGGTTTTGTGGGTAATGCTTATCTGCCGCATGGATACAACGATCTCACGCACGCAGAGCAAAGAATGGCCGCTCAGTTCGCGGGCATTGCCATTCAAAATATAGCCGCTGAATTTCAACCGCAGTGGGGACCCATTGTGCGCAAGCTGCGCATCAACAAAATCATTCCCGAGTGGTGGGTTCCTCAGCACGAAAAATAAGCTCCGCCAAATGCCGCCGCCGGGAACAGCTGGCGTAAGGAAGCTGACGACGTGTGCAAAGACACGTTGTTTTCGAGCCTGCGCTGGAGCAACCGGCGGTATTCACCCCGCATGCCGGCTGAACCCGCTGCCTGGGCCTTTGTGTTTTACATGCCTTGACACGCATATGCTCTGTGGAGCATACTAAAGGTATGCAATCCGCTTTCGAAATCATTGCCGAGCCCAGCCGCCGCGCCATATTGAGCCTCCTGGTCTCCTCACAACAGTCGGTTGGCGAAATCGAACGCCACCTTCGCATGCCCCAGCCGGCCGTCTCCAAGCACCTGCGCATCCTGCGCGACGCCGGTTTCGTGGAATCCACGGTGGACGCACAGCGCCGCCTCTACCGGCTGAAACCTGGACCATTTCAGCAGGTCGATGCCTGGCTGACTCAATTCCGCCGGTTCTGGTCCGCTCACGTAGATGCCCTCGAACGCCACCTCGACCGCATGGAACCTTCGACACAAAAGGTGGCAACTCCAAAGAAAAGAAAAACAAGGAGGAGAAAATGACCGATCGCGAGCAGTACACACCGGGTCCGGCCAGCGGCGCGCAGGTACGCAAGGACGGAGAGAAGTGGACGCTCATTCTCGTAAGAGAACTGCGCCACTCGCCAGAAAAAGTCTGGCAGGCGCTTACCGACCCGGCGCATCTGCGCGAGTGGGCTCCGTTCGAGGTCGATGGGAGCATGGGTACGGTCGGAACGGTGCAGCTCACTTGGTTGGGAGCGCCCAAGCCGCTCGAAACAAGAGTGACGCGAGCCGATGCTCCCAAGGTGCTGGAGTACAACGATACTCGCTGGGAACTCGAATCCTTCGCTGGTGGCACGCGCCTCACGCTGTGGACCAAGCTCGATCGCCGCTTCATCTCCATGGGTGCCGCCGGGTGGCACATCGCTTTCGATGTTCTCGATCACTTGCTCAGCGGAACTCCCATCGGCCGCATCGCTGGCGGTGACGCCGTGAAGTTCAGTGGCTGGCAGCGATTGAACGCCGAGTACGCCAAGCAGTTCGGCATTGCAGCGCCCAACTGGCCGCCTAAACCGGCTCAAAAGTAGTGAATCCAGGTTTAAGGGTTTGTACTTACAAACCCTGAGTTGCAAAAAGAAAAGGAGAGAATACAAATCATGCAGGAAGCCACCAAGCGTTCGATTTTCCGCTGCATTCACATCGTCTTTAGCATTCCGATATTCGGTTATATTTATAGTCCGTTTGAAAAACTTCCGGACTACGCGCCGCCAACTCGGTTTGTCTTCTTTCCTGTAATGGTCCTTACGGGATTGTGGATGTGGAAAGGCCATGTCCTTCGCCGCCTTATTTCGAAAAGACCGGCCTAACCCTCGCTAAGCACGCAGCTAAAATAGCTGCAAGAATTGGAGTCATACATGAAAAAACACGTAGCGGTGGAATCGGCCTCTGCATTGATCGACCAGAAGATCAACGGACTTGCGGACTGGCGCGGCAAGACCCTCGCCAAAATCCGCGAAATCATTCTCCAGGCTGACCCGGCGATCCTCGAAGAGTGGAAGTGGGGCACTCCCGTCTGGTCCCACGGCGGCATCGTCTGCACTGGCGAGACCTACAAGAACGCCGTCAAGATGACCTTCGCCAAGGGCGCTGCGTTGCCAGACCCTTCCCGTCTATTCAACTCCAGCCTCGACGGCAATGTCCGGCGCGCCATCGACATCCACCAAGGCAACACGATCGATGAAGCGGCCTTGCAACATCTCATCCGCGCCGCCGTAGCCCTCAATCTCAAGGGCCACAGCAAGCCCAAGCCCCGGCGAGCAGCTCAAAAGTCGTGAAGCGAGATGGATCGCAAAACAAAGCACCAACCGCGCTTGCAGAGGCGACCAAGATTCAATTCACTTGAAGAATACTTAGGCTCACTGGACGACCCTACAAAAGAAAAGACCCTCAAATCTGTAATTGATTTGATTCTCACTCAGTTTCCAGACCTCGAGTTCAAAATTTCCTGGAACGTACCGACCATCCACCGCAATGGAAAATATGTCGCGGGCATTTGTGCTTACAAGCATCATCTGACATTTGCACCCTGGAGCCCTCGCGTAATAGCAGCCTTTAAGCCGAGGTTGCGGAAGTTTGTCGTCTTCAAAAACTGTTTTCAGATCCCCGTCGATTGGCGAGTCGATAGAGCACTGGTGAAGGATTTGGTCCGCGCCAGACTAGCCGAAGTGGATTAGGAATACCCTGGCTTGGAATCGGCTCGTGGCCGCGGCCCGAAAAGACGATAATGCTCTGCGCTATTCCCGGCTTAGCATTGGAGAAAGGATGCCACGCATGACTCCCATCACTCGCCGTTCATTCATGGAAATGGCTATCGCACTGGGTGCGACTGCCGCCTGGAGCAATCCTTTTGCCGCGCCATCCAAGCTTCGCTGGAAGGAACGCCGCGATCTCTTTCCCGAGGGCGTGGCCTCCGGCGATCCAGACAGCACCAGCGTCCTGCTCTGGACTCGCCGCCAGCCGGCCAGCTCTCAGGCCGCGGAAAAACTGGCTGTCGAAATCGGCGAGGACCCATCTTTCCAAAAAGTCGTGGCCACCGCCGAAGCTCCCATCTCCGAAGCTTCCGACTGGACTTGCCGCGTCCTCGTCGGCGGACTAAAACCCGCCCACGTTTACTGGTACCGCTTCACCGACCACGACGGCAACGGCAGCCGCGTCGGCCGCACCATCACCGCGCCCGCCGACAACGACCCCAGACCCGTTCGCTTCGCCTTCATCAGTTGCCAGAACGCCAATGATGGCGCGCAAAACGCCTATCGCCGCATGATTTTCGAGGATGAACGCGCCGCCGAGCAGGATCGCCTCGGCTTTGTCCTGCATCTCGGCGACTTCATTTATGAAATCGTCTGGTACCCCGAGGATCGCCCGCAAGGCATGTACGACCGCCGCTTGCGCGATATCGTCCGTTACCCGCATGGCGAAAAGTACGCCGACTTCCACATCCCCACCGTCCTCGACGACTATCGCGCCATCTATCGCGCCTACCTCCACGATCCGGATCTGCAAGACGCCCGCGCGCATTTCCCCTTCGTCTGCATGTGGGACAATCACGAATTCAGTTGGCTCGGCTGGCAATCCTTTCAAAAATTTCAAGGCGTCACCCGGCCCGCACAAACCCGTAAGGTCGCCGCCAATCAAGCGTTCTTCGAATATCAACCGGCGCGCCTGTTCAAACCCAGCGGCCCTTCGCTCAATCAATTCGATCCGCCCCAGGTAAAAGACGCTTCCATCGCGGCTTTTGACGATCATGGCCTCGGCCAGGAACCCAACAACCTCACAGCCATCGCCAGCCTGTGCGGCTATCGAGCCTTGCGCTGGGGCCGCAACATCGAGCTGATCATCACCGACCAGCGCAGCTATCGCTCCGAGGATCCCAGCGGCCGCCCCGAAGCCGACATTTTCTCCAGCAAAGACTTCCCCGAATTCTTTCCCCAAGAAGCCTTGGAAATACTCGATGCCGGACGCGCCTACAACGGCGGTCAGCCCCCGGCATCTCTTCGCTTCGGCAGCGAGGAAATTCCGAATTTCCGCAAAGATCAGCCGCCGCAAACCATTCTCGGCGCCCCACAAAAAGCCTGGTTCCTCGATCGGCTGCTGCAATCAAAAGCCACCTGGAAGATTTGGGGCAACACGACCGGAACTCTGGACTTTCGCGCCGATCCGCAAAACCTTCCGCCAGGCATCACCAAGCCTTGGCCCGGCGCCGGATACGCT
>Ga0207015_1216_pt1 | contig 12825 bp, 10 predicted proteins | sample Alteio_BWMinCont_53_FD_153486 | JGI IMG/M metagenome (GOLD analysis project Ga0207015, IMG submission 153486) | Enriched cells from forest soil in Barre Woods Harvard Forest LTER site, Petersham, Massachusetts, United States -... | ecosystem: Environmental > Terrestrial > Soil > Temperate forest >...
TAGCGAGTTTCGAGTGCATCGCCACTGGTTTTTGAGCAGCGCCATGGACGAACTGCTCGGCGTCGATTTTGCAGTAGCTGAAAAAGACCGGCTCTATCGTTGCCTGGACCGGCTGCTGGAGCACAAACAAGATCTTTTCATGTGGCTCAAACAGAAATGGGCGGACCTGTTTTCCGCCGACTTCGACGTGTTGCTCTACGATCTGACGAGCACTTACTTTGAAGGAGAGATGGAAGCCAACGCAAAAGCCAAACGCGGCTACAGCCGTGACGGGCGCCCCGATTGTTTGCAGGTCGTCATTGCGTTGGTGATCACGACCGACGGGTTTCCGCTGGCCTATGAGGTGATGGACGGCAACACGTCGGACCGCACGACGTTGCGGGGCTTTCTCAAGAAGATCGAAACTACCTACGGAAAAGCCAAGCGGATGTGGGTGATGGATCGCGGCATTCCGACCGAAGAGATTCTGGCCGAGATGCGCGATCCGGAACGGCAAGTGTCCTATCTGGTGGGAACGCCCAAGAGCAAGATCCAGCAATACGAACAGAAATGGCTCGATCTGCCGTGGAAAAAGGTTCGCGATTCGGTGGATGTGAAGCTCTTTGAAGACGGCGGCGAGCTCTACGTGCTGGCCAGGAGCACCGGCAGGCAAGCCAAAGAAACCGCCATGCGAAGGAAACGGCTGGTGCGCTTGTTACGCAAACTGCGAGCCATGCGCCACAGTCTGCCGTCACGCGATCAACTGCTCATGCGCATTGGTGCGGCTAAGACCGAAGCGGGCCGTGCATTTGGTTTCGTTCAAATCGATGTCCCCGATGAAGGACAGGCCGTCACCCGGCAATCGTTTCGATTTCGAGTCGACAAAGCCAAACTCCACGCCACCCAATTACGCGACGGTCATTACCTGCTCAGGTCCAATCTCACCGCTGAAGATCCCGAAGTACTCTGGACTCGCTATGTGCAATTGACGCAAATCGAGGCGGCTTTTCGATCGCTCAAAAGTGAACTGCGCGTCCGCCCGATTTATCATCAACTCACCCATCGTGCCGATGCGCACATCCTGGTTGCCTTTCTGGCCTACTGTCTTCAGGTCACTTTGAAGAACCGCCTGATGGCTCACGCTCCAGGACTGACGCCTGTTTCTGCAATGGAAAAACTCTCAACAATTCAAATGATCGATGTCTGCATTCCCACCGTCGACGGCCGTTGGCTAATCCTGCCTCGATATACTCAGCCCGACACCGACACCAGGATCCTGCTCCACAAACTCCGAATGGATTTGCCGCCTCAACCGCCACCCCGTATTACCGCCAACCCCGCGCTTTCTGCCCCTGCTCCTGCCCCGACCCCCATGCTCTTGTAGTGAAGACCTACGGGTAGCGTTTACTGAATCAAAAGCACTTACCTGCTTCTTTGACCTTGAACTGCGAAAGTCAGGCTAGACATAGGCGTCCTTCGATCGAGCTTTGGGTCGCATATTGGAACACTCTTTTGTCGCGTTTGATTCGGAGAGCGGAAGAGGAGGAGGTCAGGTGACCGGCGCAGGTTGCCGAAGCTGCTCGACGAATCCCAGACGGTCCACGACCTGCCAATGCCCAGCGACTTGCCCGTCCTTCATCTCGTAGATCGTTTGTTCGGCGAACCGCAGGCGCTTGCCGGTCGCAGGTAGCCCGCGCAGATCGCCCGAGTGCGTACCCTCTGCTCTCCATCGCACGGCAACGCGATCTCCCACTGCAACGACCTCGTCCGAATTGAAGACCAAGTCGGGAAACGCGTGACGCGAGTACTCGACTCGCTCCTTGTAACCCTTTCGGTCGAGGCTCTGACCCTGCCACGGATCACCCGGGTCGGAGTGGATCACGTACCGCGGAGCGACCAGACGCTCGATGGCGTCGTAGTCACCGCAACTCCAAATAAGTTGGTGAAGTTCGATCACGATCGCGCCCGCATCGAGAGGCGCTCCGTCGGCAAGAGCGGCTTCCTTGGCTCTTTCCACGGCATACTCACGAATGTCCTTGGGCCAACGCCGAACGAGTGCGTCGAACCGCGCGGTATCGCCGCTGAAGAGAGCGCGCGTAGCTTCCTCGTAGTGGGGGCGGTCTCCTGCCATGCTCGACAGGAATCGACTCAGCGCCGCGCGATTCCGTCGCGCTCGCTCCTTTCCTGGCTGGTCCCTGATCGCCTGTTCCACAAGCCTGCGGAGCGCCCCAGAAGCGCTGGTGGACTGCTGTTCCAGCCAATCCCAGTGGCGCGGGAGGAGCGAAATCTCGCGGCCGGTGACCCCGAGCTTCGGGCGGCCAGAGCCGCGCGGATGTGCCGGCGCTTCGCGCGCGATCACCTCGTCGAGCGAGCCGCGAAGATCGAAGTCGACCTGGCGCCCGCTCTCCGTCTCGAACACCAAGACCAGTTCCGAGCTGTCACGATCAAATCGGCGCTTGAGTTCGGGCAGCACCTCTCGCAGAGCACCAGCCGCGACTCGACGCGTGCCCGCGAACGCTGTGTAGATAGTCTCGGCTTGCATACCAAAGAGTTTAACCTGGGTAAAATTCAGCGTCAATATTATCCGGGTAAAATTGTCTTCCGGTGGCTGGAGGCTAGGACATCCGAGCGGTCTGGGCAACGCGTTCTCCGCCAAGGAGAGCCAGCATACGAACAATAAAAAATGTTGCCCTTTATGCTTCGAGTGAGGGGCCGTCTCCTGCGGTGCGATCCATTTCCGAAACTCCCGCTGTATAACATTGTCCGGTTTTCGGCGATGTTTCGGACATGGTCTTGCCGTCAGCTCGTCGAATGGCCTTGTCGATTTTGAATGCACGGATAGGTACCGATAGGTCGCGAAGCGTTTTACCGATCCAGCGAAGCACTTGTCCGTATTACCGGCTACCCGTAGATCTGGCATGCGTTTTCTTCTCTCGTTTCCCCCGCCCTTTATAGATTCCCGAGGGGATGCTATTCTTCCAATGTAACCATTAACGTCAAAGCGATGGATATTCAATTCACAACTCGCATCTTCAAAGAAGGCCGCAGCTACGTGGCTCACGCCCTGGAGTTGGACGTCTCCTCCTGCGGCGGCACGAAAGAGAAGGCCCTCAAGAATCTCAAGGAGGCCGTGAGGCTGTTTGTGGAAGAGGCCGAGAAGATGGGCACTCTCAAACAGATCCTCGAAGAATCGGGCTTCAGCACGCACGGCCCGAAGATCAGCCCAAAGTTCATCAGTGTCCAGCGAGTGACTCTCCCGCTTTCGCTGACACATGTCAAAGCTTAGCCCCCGTCTCCTACAAACAACTCGTCAAGGTTTTTGAGGCCGATGGGTTCCGTTGTGTGCGCACCGAAGGTGATCACATGGTGTTCACCAAGCCCGGCGTCATCCGACCAGTCGTGATTCCCAAATACGCCGCTGTCCCCGTATTCATCATTAAAAACAACTTGAGAACAGCCGGAATGTCCCGCGAACGTTACCTCGAACTTCTCGACGCGTAGAGTTTGCAGGTTCGGCAAAGAGGTTCAAGTCACGGAGCGGCTAACCGAAGGTTCGGATGAGGCGGTCCGATTACAAAAGTCCTACAAGATGTCTTTCGACGGTCAGAGTGCTGTCGAATTGTTTTTGTTCCAAACGGGCTCTGGAGTCCTTTCCTTTTCCATCCTCGCAAAGCCGGAGACAGGGCTGACATTGCCGGAGGCAAAGTCGATCAACTACCGGATGAGTCAGTACTATTTTGATAAGTCGGGGTTCCTGGCCAAGCCGAGGCATCCGCGCGCGCCCGCTCCACCTTTTCCCGAAGAAACCGACAACACACTGATCGACAGGTTGGGAAAGCCCGGAGGATGGTTCCGTTTAACAGAATTGGCAGTGTATCTGAAATGTAGGAAGGATAAGCAGCTCGACCAAAGTATCCCAAGTTCCATGTCGTGGATTGAACTTTATGTGGAAATGCTGAGCGCGGCTTCAGTGCGGATTAGAGAGGGGATTTTGAAGCTGTTAATATGCCATGTACTTGGTCTTCTGAGATTTTCCCGAAAATAATATGTTAGTGGAGCGACTGGACATTATCCGACGCATAGAACCCAGTTTTCCATACGTCAAGACCAGCAGTGGTCCCCGTGAAAAGGCGCGTCAAACGCCGCGACCATTGCCGGGCTTCATTTTTACACCCGACCGGGGTCTAACGTAAGTAAATTGTTGGTAATGAAGCATTTCCGGGAGGTGTGGGCGTGTCCAAAGATAAACCCGCCAATTTCCTGTTCATCCTTATTATTATTGTCGCGTTCGTTTTTGCAAAAAGTCTGCGCTTCCAAATGACCGCATGCGCCCGCCGAAAGTTCCGCCAACGAAGATCAAAACCTTCAATTTTGCCTTCCTTTCCCGTTTGCGACATCAGCCTGGAAATCGAATTATTGATGTATTGAGTGAGGCCGGTATTTCTCGGCGTTCTTGGGGTATCTTATTTGTTCCAGAGGACCGTTGATGAGGAATGTTCGCTGAGGAAGGTAAAAGTTGTTGTGAAAATTATTTCGAATGAATCAAAAACATCATTTCCGGCCCTAGCCAAGTTGGATCTGACGGAATTTGTGTCGGAGCTACTTCCGAGGATTCTTGAACCTAAAAGAGACCTGCCGAAGCTCCAGAAGAATCCAAAACTTCCTGCAGTGGTCCGCGAACCAGTCGCTCGGACAGGGTGGATGGTCCTGACCACTATGCAACGGTTATCGCCTTCGGGGACGCGTAATGAACTCTGACAATCGTGAACTGGAGGCCCAAAATGCTTTTGCCGACGCGGTCCGGGAAGGACTTTCAAAGACGGGCCAAAAAGAACTGCCATATTCCTACCTATACGACGAACTCGGCAGTGCCCTCTTTGATGCCATCACGTTTCTGCAGGAGTATGGTGTCACCAGGGCGGAGGGGAGGCTGCTTCGACGCCATGCTAAAACTATCGCGGACATGCTGCAATCTGTCCGCAGAGTTGCAGAATTGGGGAGCGGTAACGGTTCCAAAACCCGATCGCTGTTGGAGGCTCTGGCCGCCCGTGGGCCGTTAGATTATTTTCCGATCGATGTATCGGAATATGCGCTGGCGTGCTGCAAGCGCGAGTTGACTGATCTGTCAGCGGTGCACGTTTCTCCCCTTAGATTACCGTACATGGATGGTTTGAGGCACCGTTCTTGGGTGGCCTCTGAGGGGAAAGCGGCTCTCGTGCTGTTTCTCGGCGGCACAATTGGAAACTTCCATCGCTCCGAAGCCGCATCCTTCTTGCAATCGGTTCGAAGTGGAATGGTGGTTGGAGACGCATTGCTGTTAGGCGCAGATCTGGACAAACCCACATCAGTACTTATCCCTGCCTACGACGATGCGACGGGAGTGACTGCGGCATTCAACCGTAATCTACTCGGACACATCAACCGTGTGTTGGGTGCCGACTTCGACCTAACAAGCTTCGCCCATGAAGTACGCTTCAACGAACGTGAAAGGCGGATTGAAATGCACCTTCGTTCCACACGAGACCAGGTGGTGACGATTCCAGCGGCAAGCATGCGGGTTCAGATTTCACGCAACGAGACTCTGTGGACTGAGTCGAGCTACAGATATAGTCTTGGAGAATTGAAAAACCTGGCATTACAAGTCGGTTTCAGAGAGATCGGAACATGGATCGATGAAGAATGGGCATTCGCTTCGACGCTTTGGATTGCCAAAGATCAATGAAATCACTCGGAGCGCCGTTTTTTGTGTGGCGCGAGCAGATGCTTTGCACCGACTAAACCGTTAGTGCCGATCATGCAGCGAAATGGGATAGAATCAGTTCTGAGCAACTGTCGCCTCAGGGACAATCCTGATCGACGGCGGGTTCGCTGTCAAAATCGATTTTGCCTTGGGCGGCAACGCCCCTTCTTCTGCGGGCATCTCCGAAGCTAGAGAGCCGGGATCGTGGTTCTGTCAAAATGAGTACGCAACTGATCGACCTCCTGCGGTGTCCTCGGTGCCGCCTACCACTGCAGCGGCAGGATGGCGCGCTGGCCTGCGAAAACAAGCACATCTTCAGATGTGACGGGCCGTATATTGTGTTCGCGCATGACTCCGAACAGAGCAAGTACAATCAAGCATACGCAAATCGCTATGCGTTTCTGTGGGCCTACGGATACGAAACGTCGCACTCAGGCTTGGTCGAATCACTGTATCGTAGCGTCGGTGCACTGGTTGCCGACGCGCTTGCGGAGATGCGAAAAGGTGATCCGATAATCATCGATTGCGGATGTGGCACGGGTAGGTCGATTGCGGATGCAGCAATGCTGGCACCCTCCGGTCAGTTCTTGGGGGTCGATCTATCTTCAGCGAAACTCGAATTGGCCGCAAAGATTTTGCGGGGTACGAAGCCTGTGGAAGCCATACTACCGGACTACGGATTCGGAGATCCACTTAGCATTTCCGGACGCGGTTTATCCAATGTAATTTTGGTCCAGGCCGATGCGCTACAATTACCATTCCAGGACAGCCGTGCAGATCTTCTGCTCTCCGTGAATTTGCTGGACCGCGTCGAAGACCCAACGCTCGCTCTTCGAGAGGCCAGGCGGGTACTTCGCTCAGGTGGCGCACTGATTCTCACGACGCCCCTCAATTGGACTAAAGCCAGCCAGTGGAATATGTATCCCGACGCCAAAGCGCTGATTTCAGTCGTGGAGAACTGCGGGTTCAGTGTCAAGACGTGGTTTGATCAGCTCCTCTATAGAGAGATTCTCGACGCTCGCGGCTCAGTCGAAGAATTCGCAACGCTTGTCATATCTGGACGGGCTTCCTAATTTCGGGCCGTCGGTTCCGCCGCTTTGTCGATACAAGACGGGAGTGAAGTTCATTTTCGCGGAAACTTGTCATTCACACTAGGCGCAAGGGAAACTGAGACGAATTTGAGAGAGCGGATTCGATGGCAGAGACTGCTCGAAAATTCTAGTTTACGTTTTGGGGAAATTGATTGTTTTGCGCCCGAGTGATCGCCGTGGAATTACAATTTTTTCCGTGCGCTCCTTCATCATAGTTCCTTAAACAAAACGACTGCATCACCATTGCATCTATCAAAGTTCCATTTTGATAGCTTCTTTTCATATCCAAGTATCCCATCATTATTAAGGTCAACTTTATAGTCGCCCAATTTCTTGTGCCAATAAGCATTCGTTACGATACCATTTTCAACATTCAGCCCTTGGCTTGTGTTCTCACTTGGTCTTTTCACTTCGTTCTTGATGGTGCTTTTAAGGAAAGCAATTATTTCAGGGGTATAAAGTTTGTCAAAAGGATAATAAGGATTGGATGACAATTTATCGAGCGTCCTGAAGACGATTGGATTCTGGCTTCTTCCGCCGACATATCCAAAATCGTATTGCGTATAAATGGTTTTGATCACTTCAATACCCTTCAGAAAATGTCCATACTTCTGAAATTTCTGTCTCACCGAGCAAGCATCAATCCAAAGCAGATGTCTTCCATTGAATCTTTGTTTAGGAATTGTTGCGAAGAAGTAGCTGTAAGCATTGCCTCTTTCGTCTTCTAAGAGCCCGAGAATATGAGAAGAATTTAATTGCCTTTTTACATTGTGTGGCTTCCATTCTCCCTGCTTCATTCCGTCATTGAAAACATCTATGACTTTGGCCACAATGCCGGTGAGATCTTCTTTGCATTCAGCTGTTTTCCTGAAATTCCATTTCAGGTCTAAACTTTTCAAAAGATAAACTGCTTCTTCTAATGAGGTAACTTCAAAATCTGCGCGACCGGATTTATCGGCAGCCGGTCTCACCCAAACGGTTTTACAGCCAGCTTCTTTAGGTGGGTTAATGTCGTATTCCAGTGAATCGCCAATAACATAGATATGCTCTGGGGCGTGATTCAACTCGCGGATAAGGGTTTGCCATTCTTCAAGGCTCTTCTTTTCTAAAAAATGTATGCTTTCGTTTGTAATTATTTCACTGAGACCTAAATGTCTTACGACATCTGATCGCCAAGGATTCCTGCCTCCCGTAGCAACGTGAATTTTGTCCTTCATTTCTGCTAACACTGAGATGAGGTCTTCTTGTAATGGATTAAATAAGTCAGGCAATATTGAATTGTCACCCCGATATGAATCCTCTGATGAGTCAACAGCGCTGTTTTTGGGATGTAGAGTTCCCTTCATGTCAAAAATAAAAAGCATTGTTCAATATAAACCCGTGGATATGCCGGACCGCTCCGCCTTTTCCATTAGTGTTCACTGATCGGACTGTTAACCTGCACAGCTTTGCGTGATTTGAAACCGACTTCGGCGTACCAACTTCGAGCCCTCATCTTTGGTAGGATAGTGCCCCCACAATCCTTACCTGATTCGCATTCGTCCCACTCAACTGGCGTTCATTACTCTTATAATCTTCATCGCAATCCTTGTTCTAAGAGTACACATGTTGGTCCTCGGCAGGGTTATCAATCAAGTTCCAAGGCTTTAGATGTTTGGTTAAAAAGAGCAGTGAACTTTGCCAAAACTTCCACCGATGCGCCTGATCGAATCCATGGCCCTGGCCTTGGTACCACTCAATCTTCAGTCGATTCGGCTTGCCCGAGATTCCTTTGAGTTTAGCTTCTAATTCCCGCACTTGATCCGCAGGGGTATCGACATCGTTTTCTCCCTGCACCAAAAGGGTCGGGACCTTCACGCCCGTTTCCAGAAAGATGTTTACGGGAGAACATTTCTTGGCATGATCGGGGAGATCTTTAACCCAACCTCCAGCCATGCCTCCTACCAACGTGAAATCGTAATACCGAACCTCGGTGTTGGGTTGCTGAATCATCCAGTCTGAAATGACGCCACCACAAGCAATTACCTTGAACTCTTCGGGATACAAAGCCGCCAACTGAAGAGAAAGGTACCCACCCCAGGAGTAACCATAAACTCCCAAATTATTGACATCAAAATTGTCCATGTGGTTGTTCTTCAACCACCGAACACCTTCTACAATGTCTTCACAGTCGGCGTGGCCAAGAAACTCTCCAATGCCGTTCCGCATATGCTGGAGACCTTGTCCGGAACTGGCCCGATAGTTCACCGAACATACTGCGAACCCGGAGGCAAGTAGCATCCGGACCGGCGAGGGGAGGGAATTGCGCAATTGGGTGGAAACCGGCCCCCCCTTAATGTACAGAACAAGGGGCGGCTTTGGGGTGGTGAGACTTTCTGTTTTGGGGAGATACAAATGCCCAAAACTACCGCTTGGAAGCTGAAAATCAATCGTCTCAGCACGAAATTTGGCACGGGTAACAGGCGTGTTTTTCGTCCGGGAAACGATACTCTTGGTTTCGGAATCGAAATGGTAGAGTTCCGGTTCTGCTTCTGGACGAATGCCAAGGAGCCAAAGATTTTTGCCTGTCCAGAAGAGCGGTGCCAAGGAAAGATCGTCTTCCTTGATCGCTTCCCCACTATCAGAAAGAATATTCCATTGCCCATTCATGAGGTAATTCAATGCAACCCTGTCATGAGTTGCGGCCAATGTTCCGAGATCACAATTTCTTGCCACTGAAGACGGGAGCAATGGCTCTCCGACAGAGAAATCGGGCCTGAGGCGATGCCAACGTCCGTTCCCCTCAGAGTTGGAACGTAAAAAATATTCAGAAAAATTTTGGGATGCGGCGACAAGGCCTGGGAGATAGAGTCCCGAGTCAGGCTGCGTGTCCGTATAAATTTTTTTGCCTTCCGGAAACAGCCAAAATGAAACCTCACGTCCGAAACTGAGAGCCGCAAGTACCGTGCCCGGTGTTTCGGTTGGGACAAAGGAGGTAATCAATCCATAACCGAAATCGCTCCAAGACTCGCCTAAAACTCGATGACACGAAAGCCGGTCTGGCGATAAGCGAATAATCTCGAAAGTATTGACTCTCTTGGCGACACTCTTTCGCGCGTTCGAATAGTCATTTTCTTTCTCACCGAGAAACCACAGGGAGCCATCGGTGCCAAACTGCAACAGCCTTTGGTTGTCCCTCAATTGGGTCTCGGCTACCGGCAGTTCAAACTTTGCGATTCCCTGCCAGACCCGTTTTGGACGCGAGAATTCCGTATGGAGATCCAGAATCCATATTCCATTGAACAGCCGTTCCTGTTCTTGCTGCTCTGCGCGATCCTTTCCGGATTTGTGATCCGATTCTTTTCGCGCCTTACAAATCCATGCCAAGATTTTGCCATCATGGGAAATGGCTGGGGGACTTACGTCGGTTGTTGCCCCAAACCATTCGGCCGCCACAACCGTTTCAATGTCAGGAAAGCGATTCTCTCCAAATTGATACCGCAGCAGACGCGCATCCTTGAGTCCTTTCTGAATCGCATAAGCGGTCATCGTCGTTTGATTACTCTGAGTCCCATCAGCGACAAAGCCATAGACCGTCTCAGCAGGAAAGATGACATCCTCGGTGACGTCGTGGGGAAGCGCCCTTTGAAGAAGGTCGTTGCTAGTAAAAGGAGATCTCATGCGTGTTGAACATCCAGTCTGGCATTGAAGTTATGGCTGGGAAATACGCGAGCCCAGAGAAAGGCATAGTCAACGGTTCGAGCTTAAAAAATCATGCCGTGAACGCGAGGCAGTAGTCTGATATCCCCATTCTGTCAGGATGTATTGAGCTGCGCCTTGACCATTTTTAATGATGTCCTTTGGCATGCACGCGTCGCGGACCTCATGCATTGCCCAAACAAATTGGATTTGTTCGGCTACACCGCCGAGTCCATGAACGGGAACAATATGTTTGAATTTGATGTCTGAGTCTGGGTTTTTAGCCCTCGTTTTGGCCACTCCTTCGTTGATCTTCATGATATGCGCCATTTCAATCAAGGTTCCTGATGCGCCGCCAAGCACAATTACGGCATCGCAGACGCTCGACCAGAACGGGCTCTCATCCCCCCAATTCCCTGACTTGTAAAATGGGCCTACTCTAAATGCGATATCCAAGTCGGCGAGGATGCTGTCTTCCTTGGCAACCGATGGGAAAATACCTATGGTCTTGAGCCCACTGTCCTTCGCTGCTTTGGCTCCGATTTCTGGAACTCCATCTTTTGTTCCGCCGGTGAGAATTGCAACGGGATAAGATTTAAGAGCGGCACACGCTTCCCACAAAACTTGCCGAGTGAACCTCGACTGATAGTTTTGAAAAGCTTTTCGCGTTTCTTCGTCTGATAAATGGTCTCCCTTCGAATTCGAGCCACCAGCAAACGCAACGATATGCTTGACGCCGTGCTGCAAACAAAATTTAGCGAGATGCTCGGTGCAATTTTCGTGTGGGGCGAGGGAAATCACCACAGCATCCCTCCTTCATTGGGGAGGACGAAGATAGCTCTGAACAGTCTTGATGAGGTCCGTCCTTGCTACGGTCATTTGGCCAGGGCGTTCTCGTATCCACTTCTCTCGATCCTCCTTGAACGCTTCGCTCTTGCCAAGCTCCTTACCAAGCGACAGATTTTTCACTGAAATCTCGTTGCGTCCAATTTCGTCAGGCCCTGCGATCAACGCGAGTGGCGAACGGCGTTGCTCTGCGTACTTGAACTGTTTTCCTAAAGTTTCGGTTCCAAGATACAGTTCTGCGGGAATGCCGGCATTCCTGAGGTCGGTCACGACTCCCTGATAGAATCCCAGTAATTTGTTGTCAAAAACAGTCACGACCACAGGCCCTTGATAGGAATTGGCCGCACTTGTTCCGTAATGTTTGAGCGCGGCAAGGAGGCGGTCTACCCCGATGCTTGCACCAGTAGCGGGAACGCGTTTCCCTGTGAAACGCATTACGAGGTCATCATAACGTCCTCCGCCAGCAACAGAGCCAAATGCCTTAGAACCAACTTCCTCATCCGGGACCTGAAAGGTGAGCACGGCCTCGAAAACCGGCCCGGTATAATAGGCTAAGCCGCGAATCACACTGGGATCGAAGGTAACTTCCGGCCCTACCTTTGCTTCTTCAAGAAGCCGGGCAATTTGTTTCAGATCCGCTATCCCCTCGATGCCAACAGCAGAGGAGCCTACGGCTTGGGTCATCGCCTCGATGGTCTCGGAATGTGTAGTAGTAGGGATTGAGAGGAAATCCAGGACGATCCGCGCTTGAGCATCGGAAAGCCCTGCTCCTTGAGTCGGATCTCCAGAGATATCGACTCGCCCTTCTCCAAGTAACGCAGCTACTCCGTCCAGACCGAGCCGATCAAACTTATCCATTGCCCGAAGGACCGTGAGGCGTCGTTTTTCAATATCTTCCGAAGTCTCAGAGCCTGAAATAGCGAAAACGCCAGCCCGCTCCAATACTCCGTCCAAAACCTTGCGGTGATTGACTTTGAGGGAAATCACGTTCTTGGGCAACCCTAACTGTTGGAAGGCGGCTAATAAGACCAGGCACACCTCCGCATCCGCAGCCATCGAAGAGGTGCCTACTGTATCAAAATCACATTGATAAAATTGGCGGAAACGGCCCACGTCCGTCTTTTCATTGCGAAACACCGGCCCATATTGATAGCGCCGATAAGGCAGAGGGAGGGATTCCTGATATTGGGCAAATACTCGTGACAACGGTGCCGTCAGGTCATAGCGAAGCGCGGTCCACTGCTGGTCGGAATCACGAAATGAGAATATGCCACCTTCTGGGGTCGTGGATTCAGGCAGAAACTTGCCCAGCGTCTCCACGTATTCGACAGCGGGTGTTTCCAGTGGTTCGAACCCAAAGAGATGATAAACCTCGCAAATGGTGTCGATCATCTGCTTTCGGGCGATGACCTCTTCAACGAAGGAATCTTTAAACCCTCGGGGAATCCGGGGGACGATCAGTTTATCTGCCATTGTCTTGATGTCCTTAAT
>Ga0207015_1049_pt1 | contig 12778 bp, 12 predicted proteins | sample Alteio_BWMinCont_53_FD_153486 | JGI IMG/M metagenome (GOLD analysis project Ga0207015, IMG submission 153486) | Enriched cells from forest soil in Barre Woods Harvard Forest LTER site, Petersham, Massachusetts, United States -... | ecosystem: Environmental > Terrestrial > Soil > Temperate forest >...
ATCGGCGTACTCCAGGTCCGCGCCAACCGGAATGCCTACGCCGATCCGCGTCACCCGCACACCCAGCGGTTTCAGCAATTTCGAGAGATACATCGCGGTCGCTTCGCCTTCCGCTGTCGGATTCGTGGCCATAATAATCTCTTCGACGGTTCCACCCTTCAGTCGCTCGATCAAGGTTTTGATCTTGAGCTGCTCCGGCCCGCGCCCGGACAGCGGCGACAGCGCCCCGCCCAGCACGTGATACATCCCACTGAACGTCCGCGTCTTTTCAATCGCCATGATGTTGTGTGCTTCTTCCACCACGCAAATCGTGCGCTTGTTGCGGTTCGCGCCCACGCAGTACAGGCACGGATCGATGTCCGTAATGTTGTGGCACACCGTGCACTCGCGGATTTTTTCTTTGGCGTCGCGAATGGCATCGGCCAGTCCCAGCGCGTCTTCCGGTGCCGCCCGCAAGAGATAAAACGCCAGGCGCTGGGCCGTCTTTTGGCCGATCCCCGGCAGATGTTTCAGTTCGTCGATCAGTCGTTCCACGGGTGCAGCGAAATCAGGCATGCAAGAGGTGTAGCACAGCGCCGCGCATCCGCGCAAACCACGCACTGCATGCAAGGCTGGCAAGCCGGGCGATGGGCATCCATCGCCCCCTGCCAATGCGTCCTTCCTGGGTGTTCGCTCGCACGCTCAGCGGCCTTCGTGCGGCGCGGTCAGTTGCAGCACGATGGCTTGCGGCGCCTCGAGTTTTCGTGACCGCTGTTCCTCGCGGGTTTCCAGAGTTTGCCGCCCGCGCTCCGACGCCGCCAACCAGACTTCGGACAGGAAGTAGCGATTGTGATACTTATGAAAGACCACCCGGGCCTTTCCTTCTGCCTTCTGGCTGGAAACGGGAAGCGTCAGCACCGATGCTACTGCTTTTCCCTCGGCCGTCTGAATCTGCAGCCAGCCATCCTGCAGCGTGATCCAGTAGGTGCCAGCCGGCACAGTCTGATTCTCCACTGCGAAGCTAAACGGCGCTTTAAGGGTGAGCATGCGCTTGTTCTGCGCAGCCGCGGGTATTGCCGAGGCCGCCAGCAGCAAGCCCAGAATTGTTACGAACTTGAGGGTGTTTTTCATCGTCTTCTCCTGTAAGAATTTGCTTGCTCGCCGCGAAATCCGCCGCGAGTGAGCCCAACTTGCGGCAGGAGAGAAAACAACACCATGCTCTGGAGATAAAGCCGGGGGAAAGCGTTCCACTCTGCCTAAGCCATTGCAGACAAAGCGCTTCTCGCGTCGTCTAACTTGGAAAGCGCCGGCCGTTCGAGGCACTTGGGTTGTGGTAAATTTGATATTCGGTCAGGATCGATCGCCAGTGGCCACTTCTGTGAACAGTCCGCGTATCCTGCGCTTCGGGGTCTTCGAGGCCGATTTGCTCTCCGGTGAGCTGCGTAAGTCCGGCGTACGCATCAAATTGCAGGACCGCCCGTTTCAGATTCTGGCCATCCTGCTCGCGCAACCCGGCGCCGTAGTCACTCGCGAGGATTTACAAAAGCGCCTCTGGCCCGCCGACACTTTTGTCGACTTCGAGCATGGCCTCAACACCGCCATCACCAAACTGCGCCAAGCATTGGCCGACGATGCGGACAATCCCAGATTCATTGAAACCTTGCCCAGGCGCGGCTACCGATTTGTCGCCCCAGTCTCGGGCCACAGCAACGGACATCCGCATTCGCCCGAAACACTGGCGCCGAACACCGAGGCTGCTCCAGCAGCCCCGATCCCCTCGGCAGCGCCCGGCGCTGCTACAGCCACTCACGTGCGACGCAGTACTCTGTACTGGACCGTCGGAATCGTCTTCCTATTGGGTTTGGGTATCGCCTCCTGGTTTTTTCTTTCGCGTTCCACCGCGCGCCCCAATTTTTCTGCCGTGCGCATCGCTCCGTTAAACGGATTGCCCCGCGAAAGCGATGCGGCTTTTTCGCCGGACGGTTCGCAGGTTGCTTTTGTGTGGACCGGCCAACCGTTGCCCAGCGGCGAAGACCAACGCGTTCACATTTATGTTTCGCAACTGGGCGCTGAAGCGCCGCGCCGGCTCACTAATTCCGAGGGGTGGGAAATCGCGCCGGTCTGGTCGCCAGACGGCAAGTACATCGCCTTTATCCGCATCACCCAGGATCACCAGAACGACGGAATGTACATCGCTTCCGCGCAAGGCGGCTCGGAGCGCAGGGTCTATCCTCTCGATCTCCGCAACAGCACCAAAGAGCTGGATTGGTCGCCCGACGGCAAATACCTGGCATTTGCGGAGCGCAACTCGCCGGATGAGCCGGCCGCCGTTTATTTGCTTTCGCTCGATACCTTGCAGCGCCATCCGCTCACTGCTCCGCCGCGCGGCGTCCTGGGCGATTCCAGTCCGGCGTTTTCTCCGGACGGTCGCTCGCTCGCATTCCTGCGCGATCGCCTGGACACCCAGGAGATTTTCGTTGTGCCCTCGCAAGGCGGCGAGCCCCGCCAGGTGACCTTCGATAACCGCATCATTCAAGGCGTTTCCTGGAGCGCCGACGGCCGCGATTTTATTTTTTCCTCGAACCGTGCTGGCGCCTCCAGCCTGTGGCGCGTTCCCGTAAGTGGTGGCACGCCCGAGCGGCTGCCCATCATCGGAGGCATGGTGGTCCGCCCCACGGTCGCGCGCCAGGGCAACCGCATGGCGTACACCAGCGTGAACTACACGTCGGATATTTGGCGCGCGGAACTCCCTGCCGCGGGGAAGCAGCTGGCCGCTCCGGCGAAGTTCATAACCTCGACCGCGCTGGAGGAAGGTCCGCAATATTCGCCGGATGGCAAGCGCATTGCCTTTCAATCGACGCGCACCGGCGACTACGAGATTTGGCGTTGCGATGCGGACGGCACCAATCTCGTGCAGCTGACGCATTTCGGTGGCCCGCTCACTGGAACGCCGCGCTGGTCGCCGGACGGCCGCGAAATTGTTTTCGATTCGCGGCCCGCGGGGCACAGCCATATCTTCGTGATCAACGCGGAGGGCGGCGAGCGCGGCGTTCCAGAAAGCGGAGTTGCCGATTGGTCTGCCGACGGCAAATGGCTGTATTTCGGTTCCAGCCGTACCGGAAGCTGGGAAATCTGGAAGATTCCTTCTCCGGGCGGCGCAGCGATCCAGGTCACCCACCACGGCGGTTTCGCTCCAGAAGCTTCCCGCGACGGCAAATTCATCTACTACGCAAAAGGCCGCGACTTGCCAGGTCTGTGGCGAGTACCCGTAGATGGCGGCGAGGAAGTCAAGATTCTCGACGCCCCTCCTCCTACTGCTTGGGCGTACTTTGTCGTGGTGGACAAAGGTATCTACTTCGCGGATGCCCCGGACCACAAAACCCCGGGGATCTATTTCTACGATTTCGCGACTCAGAAAAGTTCGCCCGTGCGGCTGCTCGACCCCTTTGGCAGCCAGGGCGCGCCCGGGCTCTCCATTTCGCCGGACGGCCGCTACGCCATCTACACCGCCCTGGCTCCGCCCAGCGTTAACATCATGCTCGTCGAGAATTTCCGCCCGTAGTCAGTCCACAGGAACGCGCTTGTGGCCGCAGTTCGTGGGCTAATAATAGTAGTAGGGAGAGTTTGGCACTGCGTTCGCGGCGTTCATCTGGAAGCAATAATCGCCTTTTGGATGCAGCCAGGCGTCAGGGTTCGCGGGATTTTGCACTTCCCGGTCATGATTGTCCGTGGCGAAGGTGGCGCACAATTCGTACTCGCTGCCGGACTTGGCACGATAGACGAAAGGCTGTTTGGTGAGCGGGTCCTGCTTTGCGTTGGCGGGAAGCTTGTCCAGATTCGCCGGGAGAGTGCTCGAATCGTGCCAGTTTTGCCAGACGTGTTGCGCCAGTTGCGCCAGTGCTCGCACCCGCACCTCATCCGCTCGCGCCAGCCGCTGCGTCCCGGGCCCACCCAGGAAATGAAGTCCCAAACCAACAACCACTACGACGGCCAGCGTGGCGGCGATAGCAGACCAGGAATTGCGATTCATAACCGTGTCTGCGTGGACTCGCGGGTGTCCTGCAGCGAACCCAGGTAATACCAGAAGATCCCTCCGGCAATCACCAGCACCACGGAGGTCTTGGCGATGAATCGCGAGGTGAGTTCACCACGCAGCAAAAAAGTGAGGAACGTGATGATGTCCCCGACCACTACCCCGGCAGCGATCAGCAGCGCGATGTAGGTAAGCCATTTTCTTACCGGGGAATCGAATTTCTCCGGATGCGCCTGCACTTCGCGCAAGATGTAGCGCGTCACCAGCAGATAGACCGGGAAAGCCACGATGATGCACGCCAGAGAATCGGCGATCTGGTAGTAGCCGCTCGGATAGTACGTGCGAGTGAGCGGATCTTTCAGCCAGCGATCGATCAGCGTGAACAGTACCGAGCCGGCAGCGATAGACCAGGTGGCCAATAGCGCGAACGCGAGAAGGTACAGGAAGGCGTCCTTGGCTGACCCGGAACGCTTGTACGGAGGAATGCGGACTCCGGTGCGCGCCTCGTAATGGTCGGCCACGGCATTGTAGGCGTCGTCGACGGGCCAGCCGCGCCCTCGCAGCAGTCCGACCAGAGCCTCTTCGCTAAGCCCTTGCTCCCGCCCGGCGTCGAGAAATTTGCTCAGGTTTTCCGGCGAACTCATGGCCGGATTGTACCTCAGGTGCGCCCTCCGAGCGCATCGCCCAAGCCGAAAAAATCATCGCCGAGCAGCACTGGGAAGGGAAGAAACAGCAGCGAAATTTCAAAGTAGAATACGAAGTACACCGAGGCGAATAGCCGGTGCGCTCCACTGCGATTTCGTGTACGCGAGCTGGCGCCGCCCAAGGGAAACAAATTGATGCAGGTGACACAAATACAAGTTCGTGAGTTTCTGACGGCAACACGCAATTTGAACGTCTGGCCTTCCGAAACATCGGAATTGGAGCACGCCGTTCAGGAAAAAGCAGCGCGTACGCGCGAAGCAGTCCAGCACTGCTTCGCCATCGAAGTGCCGACCGATTTCGCGGCCGTCAATACGCTTGATGATCTGTTGAACGCGATGCACGAAGCCATGCGCCCGAAATTCTGGAGCTGGCGCTTTGGCAAGAACTGTTTGCCCGATGATGCGGCAGCCGTCAGTGCGAGCATTGGATCCTGCGTCGGCGAACTCGCAAAATCGCGCATGGGCGGGGAGTGGGGCTACAGGGAGTTTCAGGGCGAGCGCCACATCATGCTAATTCTCTCGCCTAGCGTCACCCTGGCTGTTCTGCATAAGGCCGGCAAGCAGTTTCTTAACGGCAAATCTGACAGTATTCAGTTGTTCTTCGGCATTGCTGGCGCATTGGCCGCAGCGAAGGCAAAGTTCGAGAATCTTCCCCAGAAAGAGCGCGACGCGCTCAAGGCAAAAATGGAAAGGGAGCGAACCGAAAGAAAGACAAGAATGCAGACCATGACCAAGGAGGAGAGGAAGGTTTGGCGACGCGAAGCGGCGGAAGCTGGGAGGAAAGCGCGCAGGCCAAAAACGGAAGACGAACCAAAGCAGACCGGAGAGGATGCCTAGAACAACCCCGGAATCTTAAGTCCAGCCATGCCGGGCATGTTCCCCGCCAGCGATTTCATCTGATTCGCCAGCTCATCATCCACTCGCCGCGACGCTTCATTCACCGCCGCGCGCACCAAATCCTGCAGCATCTCCTGATCCTTGCTCGCGAAAACTTCCGGCTCGATGCGCACGTCCACAATCTGCTTCTGGCCGTTCATCTTCACCGTGACCATTCCGCCGCCGGCTGACGCTTCCACCGCCACGGAATTCACCTGCCGCTGCAAGTCTTCCTGCACTTGCCGCAACCGCGAGAGCATCTGTTGGAGAGCGTTGACTTCCATCAGGATTCCTCTTGCTGCCGCCGTACTTCGGTGATCTTGCCGCCGAAGCGTTGCAACATCGACCGCACCACCGGGTCTTGCTCGAACCGCGCTCGCAATTCCTGCGTGCCGGAAACGCGCGATAGCCCTGACGCCGCGGCTGCTGCAACTGACTCGATTTTAGCACACACGCGCACCGAGCGGCCCAGCACTTTGCTCGAAGCGGCACGGATCTTCTCCAGCGTGTCCCGCCCGTCCAGCAATCCCGCGAATGTTTGCTTGTCCGGAGAAAAACACAATCGCAATTCCGCGCCGTCCAGTTCCCATCGGCTCGCGTGCTCGATTAATTCCGCCACAAACTTCTGCGTTGCCTGAATCGTCGTCTTGATCTCCGCGACTTGCTCCGCCGTAATTCCATCCACTTGCGGCGCGCGCCCGCTGGTTTGCGGCGAATCTTCTTCCGGTTCCGGCGCTGCGCTCGCAACTTGCGGCGCTTCCGCAATCGGCGCGGTCGTCTGCGCTGGCCGCGCGACGGGAGCCGGCGCGGCAGCGGCCGAAGTGGCGGCGTAAGCAAAAGGCCTCGGCCCGCCATCTCCTTTGTTGGATGCGGCGTCGAAACTCGTCGCAGGGTTCTGTACGCTCGGCGCAGAATACGCGCCCGCCGTCGCGCCACGCACAATCGGCGCAGCCGGAGTGCTCGTTCGCGAACCACCGCTCGGCGGCGCGCTCCCACCCGTCCCGCCGTTCTTCATCTCCTCCATCAATTCTTCGAGCGGTGCCAGCCGCGCCGCATTGATCAGCCGTAGCAACCCCATCTCCAGATGAATCCGCGGATCGGGCTTCCGCCGCAAATCATCATCCGTCTGCAGCAGAATCTGGAAGAAGCGCGTCAAATCCTCTTCGCTGAATTGCGCCGCCGCCCGCGCCAGCGCTGGCCGTTGATCCGCCGTCGCCGCAATCAAATCCGATTCCGCCCCGCAAACCCGCGCGATCAAAAGATTCCGCACGTGCCGGATGGCCTCGCGGCAAAAGTGCTGCAGGTTGCGCCCTTCTTTCTGAAACGTATGCACCAGGCTGAGCGCCCGGTCCGCCGAACTCTCCGCAATCGCGCCAATCAATTCCTCCAGCGCGTCTTCCGGCACCACGCCCAGCAACTCCCGCACATCTTTATCCGAAATCGCATCGCCGCAATACGCTCGCGCCTGTTCCAGCAGCGAAAGCGCATCCCGCAAACTGCCTTCCGCCATCCGCGCCAGCACCGCCAGTGCGCCCGCCTCAATCTTCAAATTCTCTTTGTCCGCGATTTCCTGCAAGCGTCCGGTGATTTCCGCAAACGTCAGCGCCCGAAAATGAAAATGCTGCGACCGCGAACGAATCGTATCCGCCAGATTCTCCGGCTCGGTCGTCGCCATCACAAAAATCACCCGGTCCGGTGGCTCTTCCAATGTTTTCAGCAGTGCGTTGGAAGCTTCGCCGGTCAGCATGTGCGCTTCGTCCAGAATCACCACTTTGCTGCGCGAAGCAGCCGGCGCGTACCGCACCATCTCCCGCAATTCGCGAATCTGGTCGATGCCGCGATTCGAAGCCGCGTCAATCTCGATCACATCCAGCGAAGTTCCCGCGGCAATCTCCGTGCACGAAGCGCAAACCCCGCAAGGCGCAGCCGTCGGTCCATTCACGCAATTCAGCGCCTTCGCCAGAATCCGCGCCGCCGTGGTTTTCCCCACGCCCCGCGCGCCCGAAAAGATGTACGCATGCGCCACGCGGTCGCTCTCAATTGCATTTTTCAGCGTGTCCGTGACGTGCTGCTGCCCCACCAGATCCGCAAACGTCTGCGGCCGCCACTTGCGCGCAATCACTTGATAGCTCATGAAGTTTTCAGCCGCTGTCCGATCCCTGCGCTGCGTTTTCGATTGTAGTCGATGAGAGGAACTTCGGGTGGTCTGCGGCGCACGAGGCGATCCCGGTACCGTTGCTCCCTTCCGGGCCTGGCGGGGTTCGCGGGACCTCGTCGCACAGAGCCCGAAGTTCCACGCTCCGGCAGTCGCGCATCACGCGACTGCGAATCGCAGTTTAACACAGCGATGAAGGTGCCGGAAGTTTCGCGCCGTTCGTGTCAGGACTCAACGCTACCCGCGAGTTGTCATATGCGAACACAGCACAAGAAAATTTCGCATCGACACTACTCGAGGTTCAGTAAACTTCTTCCCGGATGGAGTTCCTCCCCATCCACCCGCGTTTTGCTGCAGCGAAACGCCGGGTCCGCGGCGCCAGCGGATTGCACCGAGGCATCGCCCCGGTGTGCCCCACGACACGGGGATCGCTCGCCTCTCGATGCGAGCAGGAGGAAATTCATGAAAGCGCAGTTTGCCAAGTCTCTGTTGTCCGTCGTTCTAGCTTTTGCCTTGCTATCTTCTGCCGCGCCTTCGGCTCTCGCCGAGCCGCATCAAGTCATCCAAGGCACGCAAGTCCATCTCACGCTGCTCAATCCCATCGGCACCAACATTTCCAAGGACGGCGATCCCTTCGTAGCCATCGTCGCCGAACCCGTTTTCATGGGCAACACGCTTTTGATTCCCGCCGGCGCGCGCATCAACGGCCTCGTTGGCAACGTCGAAAAAGCCCGCCGCTTCTCCGCCTTCCGCGGCCAGGCGTACCTGAATCTCACTTTTCGCTCGCTCGAAATCGATAGCCGCCTCATCCCCATCCAGATGAGCATCATCAGCATCGAGCAGCCGCGCACCCAGGGCGATAGCAAGCGCCGCAAAGACGTCAAAGTGGACGAAGGCCAGGTCATTGAGCAGAAGCACGACTACAAAGGCGACATCGTCGGCGGCACCATCGGCACCGGCGGCGGCGCTCTGGTCGGCGCGATTTTCAGCAATGTGGCCCGCGGCTTCGGCTTCGGCATCGCCGGCAGCGCTATTTACATCATGGCCCGCAAAGGCAAAGAAGTAGAGTTGCCCGCGCAAACCGGCCTGCTCGTTCGCATGGACAACACCATCACCGTCCCCAGCGTAACCGCCAGCAACGCCAGCTACACCAATTCGCGCTAACGCATATGTAGCACAGGCACTCCTGCCTGTGCAGCGTAAGCCGGGGCGTTACTGTCCGCCCAGCCATCACCCCCCGCGCCGCGTAAGTTTCGTAGCAGCCGGATCCGGCGGAGGGATACTCTGTGTAGGGCCCGCCTTCTGAGGCGGGCCTGCGATCTCGGCCCGGGCTTGATGGCTCCGTGGCCATGACGTCGCCTGGCGTGACACGAACGAGGCCGTTCCAAAAAATAAAAGCGCCGCTCCACAACGAGCGGCGCTTCATCGATTCCAACCCGTCAGTTCTTCGGAAAATTCGCGTCCGCTTTCACTTCCAGGATCTGCTTGGTATGCCGCTCGCTATGCGCCGCAATCAGCAGCACAAACTGATACCCGTCCAGTTTCCCCATCGGGCTGTCCATCACATGCTCCCGCAATCCCGCCGTGTTCTTCAGAAAATCTTCCGTAGCCGTCCGGCTTTCCACAAAATGCTTCACCGATGCTTCCGGTGACCCGAACCGGTTGATCGGTTGCAGCGGCTCCGGCGCCTGAACCTTGTTGGTGCGATCCGGCACCGTCGCCAGCACCGCATCATCGCCTTTTTTCACGTCTCGCCCAGGCTCTCCCGCCGCCGCGGTCATCACTTTGTCCTGATCCAGCCCCCGCAAGAAATCTTCCGCGCTCGCGATATGCTCCATCACCTGCGCGATCGACCAGCGCTCCGGCCCCGCCTTGAAATTCCATTGTGCCTCGGACAATCCCTTGGTCGCCTCCAGCACCCCTTTCTTCGTCGACTCCAGGTACTTGATCGCGCTCTCTTTATCCGCCTGGCTCACTGCTTGTCCACGCGCTGCCGCCGCGCCTGCCAGCGCCAACACCGCGGTCATTGCACCTGCTAGAACTCTTCTCATTGCTGTTCTCCTGTGTCTTCAGTCTTGGATTGATAGAGGGAAGGGAAATTTTGAAACTAGCTAGCCGCTTTGCTTTGCTCCGCGGCGCGACGCCGTACTTCCGCCTCCGACAGCGTCTCCTGATGCGTAGCAATGTACCAGTGATTTCCCCAAGCGTCTATCGCCGCTGCACCTCGCTCGCCATAGAACTGGTCTTTGGGCTCCGCCAAAGAAGTTGCCCCCGCCGCAATCGCCGCCCGATACACCGCGTCCACATCCGGCACGTACACATGAATCGCCACCGTTCGCGGTCCCCACTCCCCATGCGCCTCGCTGCATTCCAGCACCGAATCCCCGATCCGCACCGTGGCGTGGCCCACCACTCCATTCTCGCCTTCATTCTTATCTACAACCGTTGCTACAAAAGCTTTTTCCAGAAACGTCAGGAGCGCCGCCGCCCCCTTAACACTAAGCCCGGGCGTCACGCTGCGAAAGCCCTCTGGCGCGAACCCGTTTCCCGGCTTAGGCGTCGCCCCTTGCTTGTGTGTTGCAATAAACCAATCATTCCCCGCCGGGTCCTTTACCCCACCCTCGCGGTCGCCATACACCATGTCCCGCGGTTCATACAGCGAAGTCCCGCCCGCCGCAACCGCCCGCCGGTACGTCTCGTCCGCATCGGCCACGTACACATGCAAGGACCCGAGCCGCGCCTTCCATTCCCCGATCGGCTCCCCCATCTCCACCATCGAATCCCCGAGTCTCACTGATGCGTGCGCAATCGATCCGTCCTCCCGCGCCATCCGAAACGTCTCCGCGGCCCCGAACGCCTCCGTAGCAAACTTCAGCACTCGCCCCACACCCTCGCAAACCAAATACGGCGTCAACGTATGAAACCCTTCAGGAATGTGTTTCGCCTGCCCACTCATAACTCACCTCGCTCCGGTCACCAATTCTCCGTCCAACTCCGCCATTCTCCGCCATCCCCAACCCCGCCGTATTGTAAGAATTTGAACCACCCTCCCGTTCGTGTAGGCCTGTCCGCGTAGGGCCCGCCTTCCGAGGCGGGCCTTCGGTTCCAATAGTCAGAACGCCATCACCAAGAGGCATCCACTCCGCCAAGTTAGTCGGAGACCAGCAAGATTGTTCTAAGCCCTTTATATTCAACACTTACAAGGATACAAATCCCCACTTCCGCGTTTTGCCGTGTTTTGCCGGTTTTTGGCCGCCAAATTCGCCCATAACTCCTTTAGAATCAACACTTACGAATCTGCATGAAAACAAAGGACTTGCGCCGACTATAAGTCCTTTAGAATCAACACTTGCAAGAAACGCGAAGGGGAAGAGCCGCAGGGGAGAGCCCAAACAAGAGCCAGAGTCGCTCGCCCAAGCCTTAGCTTGGCATCGACATTCTAGTCATCCCACAACGGCACATGATTGGTGTGCGGCGTATGCGCCGCCAGATACGTCGAGGGATTGATCCCCGAGAACGCCCGGAAGTCATGAATAAAATGTGCCTGGTCGTAATACCCGCAATTCAGCGCCAAGCTAACCCAGTCGATCGGCTTGCCGTTGCTGGGCCCGTTCAGTCCCACGCCAGAACCCCCGTTCGAGTTTGCGTTCGGACCACACTGGATCTCCTGCAACACCCGCTGAAACCGCTGCACCCGGCAAAATAGCTTCGGCGTCAACCCCACTTCCTTTTCAAATAGATCAATAAACCTTCGCGCGCTGAACCCCGTCCGCTGGGTCACCTCGCCGATGGTTCGCCCACCGGGCGCCGCAGCAAACTCGTGCAGCGCATAAGCCACCGCCGGATGCCGCTCAAACCCTCCACTCGCTCGCTCGATCAGCGCTTGCTCCAGAACGCGCAGCTTACCCTCCGGCGTCGGCGCGGCCAGCAACCGTTCCCGCAATTCGCTCGCTGCCTGCCGTCCCCACAACGCGGACAGATCAACGTGGTGGTTGTGCAACTCGCCGCTCGGCAGCCTCAGGAAGGGGTAGGCCCCGCCCGGCCGGAAATGCACCCCCATCACGCCGTCCTGCGAAGCCGTATCAATTACGAAAAACTCCGAGTGCGCGCCGCACACCACGGAACCGGACAGCGTGAACGGCCGCAGCACATCACGCCGCCCATACGTCAGGATGCGGTCTTCGCGCAGATGGATGACCATCTCGATGGTGCCCGTTGGCAGCAGCCGTTCTCGCGGATGCGCCGGACGAAATCCCTCGTACAGCCACAGCAACTCCACAAAGTGACCCAGGGGTGGTGGCGGACTATACAGCCGGTGCAACATAGCAACCGTATCTTAACGCTGAATTCTGGCCGCGAAATAGTACGAATTGCGGCCGCGAACGGCGGGAAGTCGTGAGTCCAGGCCCTGCCAGCGGGAACAAACGGAACGTCCGCAGAAAATTGGCCGGCAAAAGGAAAGACGCCGCGTTTCTCGTACAAGAGAAGACGCGGCGCGGGTGGAGGTTCTGGCTAGTGGTCTGTGGGTTGTTCGGGGTTTGTTGCTGGAAGATCGATGTGCGTCACGAGCGAGCGAATCTCCGTTGGCACTTCCTTGTTTGCGCGCCCTGGGGTTCCGAGTTGGCGTGGCAGGTTCATGGTTAGTGCTTCAGTCGCGAATTGCTCCGCACGATTTCTTCAAGTGCAGGACGCATGCCAAACACCGCCCTTGGCAATCGGTGCATTTTCAATCGCTTCCGGTGACGGTCGAGTCTGCGCGTTGCGTCAACCCGGTAAACTGTGCCGTGCCGGAACATCGGCTACCGTCGCTGGCTGCTGGTAGTGGGACAGCCACGCACTCTGCACTCGCCCGCATACCTGGAAACTTCGCAAGAGCGTCCCCCGGCGCTCCAGCGATCGAACATCCCCGCGAAGTCAGGCCACGGCGCCGCCGCTTTTTTCCAGGGCGCTGGGCGTGGCGTCGCGCTTGAGGTAGCGGTACAGGCTGGTGCGTCCGATGCCCAGAATCTGCGCCGCGCGCAGCCGGTTCCC